>Ga0315331_10001414_pt1 | contig 17899 bp, 17 predicted proteins | sample M160m34915metaG_FD_203456 | JGI IMG/M metagenome (GOLD analysis project Ga0315331, IMG submission 203456) | Ammonia-oxidizing marine archaeal communities from Monterey Bay, California, United States - M1 60m 34915 | ecosystem: Environmental > Aquatic > Marine > Intertidal zone | place: USA...
TCCTGCGGAGGTGTTTCTTGCGTCTGGATCACTTCAGTACTGTGACCGCACGATCACAGAGACTCTCGCTCGTCTGCCGGTCATGCCTGACCACATCATTATTAATCAGACACCACTGCATGAGGACCTCGAGTTCGTAACGCTTCAGAATATCGGGACGGCTTATTGCGCGTACTGGATTCGTAAGCGTGAGCAATTCGTGCAACGCGTGATTGATGAGGGGTATGAGTTGGTGGACATGTGGTCGAATCCAGGCAAGTTGTGCATGATTCCGACTCACCCACGGCAAACACGGCCTGTTTATTACGGGGCATATCTGCGGCGGGTGTCGCGAGATCCATTGGTGCGGGCGGATGGGGCGCGTGTTCCTGAGTAACTGAACGCAGGCTGGTTATTCTGCCTGTGTTCTTAGCGAGTGGATCTGAGCTAACGAGATCGTGCGATGGTTGAGAGGCTGTCACGCACTGCTGTCGCAACTGTCGGGGCATTCGTTGGTCGATTTGGTCGTGCCACGAAGACGCGTAGTGCCGCTGGCATTGGGGGTAGGGTGGCGCTGCGCGGCTGCGGCCAATGATTTTTTGGCCCTAGAGCCGATAGACCTGACATGAGCAACGTAAGAAGCAGCCATGGCAAGGCCCTTCAAGTCGCGATGAGTGCTTCTCGTCATTGGGGAGCATACATTTCGCTTCTGCTGCTAGTGGTTGCTCCTTTCACCATCGTTGGGGTCGCTATTGGTGCGATCTGTGTTGGTTCGACTGCGCCAACTGAAGTCGCGCGATCGTCTGTGTCACCTGGTCCAAGTCAGGGCGTGGTCATTAAGCTAGGTCGTGTCATTTGTGGCGACTGCTGTGTTGGCAACATCTGGAATGCGATTGGGGCCATGCCTGGCGTGCGTGACATCGATGCCACGGCCGGCAACAGTGAGTTTATTCTGTTCTACGATCGTCAGGTGACCGATGCCGCGGACGTGTTGGCAACATTGGTCGCCTCTGGCGAAGAGGAAGCCGAACTTGCTCCTTTGGATCCTCAGGAATCGAAGACGGAGCGGCGGTGGGTGCGTGCTGCACGACCGCGGCCGGCACGGTAGGCGCACTTTTGTGACCGTCTAACCTCCGATATCTTCGGGGACGAGGCCGTTGCTGGAATAGGCCGGGCAGTGGTGCGAAGCCTGTCAGCGTAATAAAACGTCTCTTTGTTACGGTGAGTTGAAGCCGCGAGAATGTGTCAGGAGACGTCTTCCAGGGTATGGTGATGTCAGAGGTTGGAGATCTAATTTATGTCCCCGATGCAAGGTATACGACCTGAACACATAGTGCGGGCGAGTCTTCGCCAGATGTCTGCGGAGCTTTCGGGCGAGTCGGTGGTCTTGAACTTCGACGACGGTGTCTACTACAGCCTTAATGGGGTGGGGGCGCGCATCTGGGAGTTGATCCAGTCTCCGATGAAGGTCTCTGAGCTACTCGCGACTCTCGTGAGTGAGTACGATGTCGAAGAGTCGCGATGCGAGTTAGATATGATCGCCCTTCTGCAGGAAATGCGCGGCATGCGCTTAGTCGAAGTTCAGGATGCAGCTGATCCGTAATTTTCTGCAGCTGCCTTGGTCGGAGAGAGCTTTGCTATTCAAGGCTTGGATGCTTGTCGGTTTCGTGCGCGTGTCGTTTTTGGTTGCTCGGTTTACGGGCACTAAGCGGTTGTTGGATTGGCTGCAGCGACGCCCTGTCCCGCGCTTGGTTAAGCGGCGAAAAATGGCATGTCGGGTTGCTCGTATGGTTGAGATCGCGAGCCACTTGGTTCCGGGGGGACGACATTGTTTGACCCAGGCCATGGCTCTTGAGGTTCTCTTGAGGCGTCGTGGCTATCCTGCTGATACGAAAATAGGCGTTGCTCGGGATGAATCGGGCAAGCTCATTGCGCATGCTTGGTTGCACTGCGAGGGTGTAGTACTCATCGGTGGTGAGGTTGCTGCGAACTACGTTGAAGTGTCGCCACCCTCTCAATCATCTTCTTGACGAAGGCATCCACGCACTTTCGTGGCTAATGGCATGACGGACGGCATTCAGGTCTCTGGACTGGTAAAGCGATATCCGCGCAATCGCGATTTGTTGCGGTTCTTGCGGTCTCCGATGCGCCGTGAGTTCACCGAGGTGCTACAGGGAATCGATCTCAGTATCCCGCGTGGTGGCATCTATTCATTGCTTGGTCCAAATGGCGCTGGCAAGACGACCTTGTTGAAGTCACTGGCAGGTCTATTGCTGCCAAATGCTGGGCAGATCACTGTCGATGGTGTGGAGCTTGGTGGCGATCCTGCTGGCCTGCGAGAGCGAGTGTCATTGGCGGTTTGTGACGAGCGTTCCTTCTATTGGCGCATTAGTGCCCGTGAAAACTTGCGCTTCTTCGCCAGCCTCAACGGGCATCGTGGCAAGGATCGCGGAGAACGCGTGCTTGAGTGCCTCGATCTTGTTGGTCTTGCTGACTTCGCTGATCGTCGTTACATGGAGCTCTCATCGGGCATGCGGCAGAAGTTGGCGCTGGCGCGCGGTCTACTGTTGGATCCATCGATTCTGATGATGGATGAGCCGACGCGGTCGCTGGACCCTGAGGCCACGTTGCGCATCCATGAGGTCGTTCGAAAGATCCTGGCGCAAGACCCGAAACGGATCGTGTTGTATTCAACTCACGATCTTGCCGAGGCCGAATCGATCTCAAGCCACGTGATCATCTTGCGCAATGGGCGAATCGTGACCCAGAAGAGCCTCGCGAAGAGCGGCTCATCAAGTGATCTGATCTACTGCATACGCACCTACCCTGTTGCCCCAGAGGCGCTGCTTGAGGCGCTGTCAGGTGTCGAGGTCATGGGGTCGCATGAGGATGCCGTCACTGTGCGGATCGATGATCTGACCCGATTGGACGCGCTCCTCGAACAACTCCGCCGATCCGGCTTGCGGCCACTGGAGTTGGTGCAGAAGCATTCTTCACTGCGTGATCTTTACCTTGCTAGCGGAGAACAAGGCGAATGAGATTCTGGCGCATTGCGGTGGCCTTCGTTCGGCGTGAGTTCTTGGAGGATGCTTCGTATCCGCTCAAGGTGATCTTGAGCCTCGTTGCGGTGGTGATCAATCTAGGCTTCTTGCTGGTGTTCACTGAGTTCTTGGGAAAGACGCTGACCTATAAGTTTGGTGGCATGAGTGGCGAATACCTGCCCTTCTTGTTGCTTGGGTTGAGCTTCCACACGCTGCTTGACACCGCGTTGCGTGAATTGAGCTCACGAGTGCGCCAAGCGCAAAATCAAGGTGTGCTGGAGGCCTTGCTCGCGACCAAGGCGCCGATGCGTTGCATCATGCTCGCGTTGCCGCTCTATCCAGTGATGCGGTCCTGCATCCGAATCGTGATCTTCTTGTTGCTCAGTGCTGCGCTGCTCGATGTTTCGCTGCGGTGGGATAACTGGCCGATGGCGATTGCGGTGCTCGGCATGGGCATCATCGTATTCGGTGCCTTGGGGCTGATCTTTGCCGGGTTGACCGTGGTGTTCAAACGAACCGAACCGCTGGTTAACGGGTTTAACGCAGCTTGCTTCTTGCTCAGCGGCGTGATTGTGCCATGGGAGGAGTTGCCACCGCTGCTGCAGTCTGTTGCAGCCTTTCTGCCGTTGACTCCAGCCCTCGAGGCATTCCGTTATTCGCTGCTGGATGGAAGTGACTGGGGCCTGGTTGGGCCGGCCTTCCTTCGGATGTCTTTGTTCGCGGCCGTGTTGGTGCCACTCAGTGTGCTCGTGTTTCGCTGGTCGGTGCGGCAAGCGATGCGGGATGGGAGCCTAGCTCAATACTGAGTTGGTTGAGGCCGCTGCTTGTTCTCACCTAACCTGCTGCCACGTTTTCGGTAACGGCCCCTGTAGCCGTGCTCCCTCTTGGTCGTCGAGGTGCGGTGTCGTCATTTGCTTTGAGGCAGCTCGGTGAGCAGCATTCGATCCTCCTTTGTGTTCCACGTCTCCGGTCAACCGAAAGCAGAGTTCTCGCTGTGCTATTTGTGGTGATGCGCAGCGCAGATTTAGGAATACGCCGATAGAGAATACTGGTCGATATCTTGCCCAGGTGACCTGCTTCCTGTGTTAAGCTATTGCGGCGAAGAAGGGGCAAATTGCCCTCTCATGCGATGAACGATATGCGAAATATACAGGATGAGACCTCTGAGGACTCCCAGGCGAAGAAGCCATATATCGCCCCCGCGATTGTTGCACAGGGCCGCGTAGAAGATCTGACGCAACTGATTGGTGGCCGATGGGGTGAGTCGCTCATCCCGCAAGGACCTGCAGGATTTTGGACTGCTTGGAAGACGCCGGGCGACAGTTAGTCGTTTTGTGCGCAGGCTGAGTTGTTGCAAAGGTCCCCATGCGGTGACCTCCTCCTCGGTGGCCGTGCATGGTGGTGCTGAGACTGGTGATTCGCCTACAACCAAAGCGCGAGACCGTTGTTCCGATATAGCGTCTACGGCCTGATCGTTCAGTCTGATCTTGAGTTGCGTGGGTTGCGCGTCGTTGCGTCGTCGCTTGCTTCTGCTGACGTAGACGTTCGTTGCATGCCAGCAGCACTTGATGCGGAGCATGCGAATGGTAATTGGCGCCGTCTTGAGCCGCAGCAATCCCATTTGGTCTGGGACGGAGTTGGCTCATTCTTGATTCAGGATGGAGCGTGCATCCATTACGAGCCGGCGAATGAGGTGGCACTTGGGGCTGTTAGCCAAGCGATTCTAGGACCAGCGATGGGGCTGCTCTTGCAGCAGCGCGGACTTGTTCCCTTGCACGCGAGTGCGATGGCAATCAATGGTGTGGCGGTCGCGATTGCCGGTGATTCGGGCGTGGGCAAGTCAACGACTGCGCATGCTCTGCATGCTCGGCATCACGCGCTCGTGACCGATGACATTGCTGCGTTGTCTTGTGATCATGGCCAGGTAACGATTCGCCCAGGTCATGCGGCGCTGCGTTTGTGGCCTGATAGTTTGGTCCGTGTTGATGTCAATCCGGCAGCGCACCAGCGTTTGCGTGCGGATACTCAAAAGAGGCGCTTTGATTTGAGTAGCGGTGTCGCGACCGAACCATTGCGCCTTGCGAGTTTCGTGGTGCTATGCGATGGAGATGAAGAGCGTTTGGAGCGCTTGTCAGCGCCTCATGCAGCGTTTGAGTTGCTGCGTCACTTCTATTATCCGGAACTCACCGGTGCTGTCGTCAGTCCGAGCAATCTGCTGCAGCAGTGTGGCGATCTCGCCGACGGGTTGGCGGTTTACCGGCTGCATCGACGGAAAACGGAAGATGCGATTGGTGGCATGGTGGCGCTGATTGAGAGTTGCGCGGAGCCACGCATGCCGGAGTCGTAGTAAGGACTGGTTGAAGTCCTTTATGGCTAGTCGTCGCTGACCCGAATGAGTGCAATGTCAGTCACGGCCTGACGACCGTAGACAATGGGCTAGGTCACTCATGCTTGGATACTTGGAAGTGGGCGGTGATTTGAGGTGCAGGTGGCATGCCAGTAAGCGGAGCCATCCCCGCGTGCTTGGCAGTCCCCACCGTGCGAGCCGCTGGTCGCGTAGTATCCCAGGCAAACGCAGGGTCGGCTCGCTCTCGACTGCCCCACGTAGTTGTGATGGTATGACTAGGCCTGCATGCTTGCTTAGGAACCCTAGTGCGCGCCAGAGCATTTTGAGTTGCTGAGAGTCAGGCATTAGGTCTTCTATTCGCTTTGGACACAGCCGTTCGCCGTCACGGCGAACAATGAAGGCGAGGTCTAGTAGCCAGCCGAGGATGAGGCCAGACAAGGGGCGATGTCCGTATTGGTGGACTAGAACGTGGACTAGTTGCGCATTGGGTTCCCAGCACTTGACCGGCTGGCCGGCAAGGCATCGCATCGATGCCTCTTCCGTGACGCCGTCGCGCATGTCTGGAGGAAAGAGGGTGAATCGATCGTGAAGATCGATGGTGATTCCTCGCGAGTTGCAGAGCTTCGTTGCGTCTTCCCCTGTGTGGTCGCTATGAGGCGTGAATCCCATCGCTCCGAAAATCTGGAGGGCTACATCTAACTCCTCGGCCTGAATTAGGAGGTCGATGTCACCCATAGGTCTTGTGCCAAGGTCTGGGTAGTAGGCATCCGCCAGTAAGGCCCCTTTCAGTACGATTGGTTTGATATCGGACTCTGAGAGCGCAGGTATGACCTGTTCGAGCGTGTGTGCCAACTGTGTGTTGGCGACAAGCGTTTGCCGGTAATCGTTAGCGAAGGCGGTGTCGAAGGGCGCCGGCACGGCGCGGTCCATTCTTGTGGATCGCAGCATGTAGCCGAGCAAGGGTGTTACCCGGTGGGCTCGGGTCTCGTTGAGTGCCGTATCCCAGGCGTTTGCGTCCTTCTTGGGCATGTCCGTGAGGCGAGTCCCAGAATAGGACTCGTCTGCGATGGCGATGCGCAGGAGTTCTGATAGCAGCTCTAGCAAGGTTGATGTTTGGAGAGGTCGGCTGTCACCGGGTGCGTGATCGTGTTCGTATTGTTGCTTGCTGCCGGTGCTGTCGGTCCTTTGAGGCGTGGGAAGGCTGCTCTCAGATCGAACTTACGGCATTAGCTAAGGTGGCAATGAGTCAGTGGCCCGACGCTCATTTGGGTAGAGTCGTTCAGCGAAAGATGCCCTTAACCAGTTGACAGTGTAGAATACTACGTTGGGCGCCTGCATTTTATCACGTGCCTTGTCCCTTCATTGCGATGAGCGATAACGAAAATGAGAGCGTCGGGCCCGGGGGCCATTCGTCAGCGAACGCACGCTTATTGAGCTATGTGTTGGCCTCGATTCTGAGATACCGGTTCTTGGTCTTGTTTTCGGCAGGTCTAGGAATGTTCGTCGGTCTGCTTATGGCACTGACGACGCCGAACCAATTCCGGTCGATTGGCAAATTGTTGGTGCGCCCAGGCATTCGTGAGGCGACCACGCCGGAAGCAGCCTTGTCTGGCAAAAGCGGGTCACTGGGAAGGTCTTCTGTTCGGGAGGGCATCCAGAATGAACTGCAGGTGTTGTCCACGCCCGTGTTGTTTGAGAAGGTCGTGGAGCGATGTGGCGCAGGTCAGATCTTAGCTCCTTACGACCCTATGGCTGGAAAAGAGGATGTCGTCGAGCCGTGGTACCAGTCGTTGCCCCACGCTTTCCAAACCTGGTGGTTTCAATCAGGTAGCCAGGGTGAAAGCGACGAACTGGGACTCGCTCCTACCGAGGTTGCGCGCTTGGTGCTGGCTAACCGGGTCATCATGTATGCGGAGCGAGAGACCAATGTGATCACCGTGGAGTATCAGGCGCACTCTCCGGAGTTGGCTCGCGAAGTTATCGATGCAACGCTTAGTGCCGCGATTGATGTGCATCGTGACGTATTCAACGCATCCTCGTCACTTGATGCAGTCGAAAAGGCATTGGAGGAGGCGGAGGTCGCTGCACTGGATGCGGAAGAGAAGCTACGCGACTTCCGAAAGGTCAACGGTATCTACGACCACGAGGTGCAGCGAAGCAAGCTGCTGGATGATCTAGGAGCGCTTCGGCGGCAGGTTGACAGCCTTGAGGTTGATGTCGAACGCAAGAAGGCTGAGATCGGCGACCTGAACAAATTGCACAAGTCGCTCCCTAAGGATCGAGTCATTAGCGGTTCGCCGTCCTTCATCCTTAATCCGTCTTACGCGTCTCTGAGCGCGTTTCTCTTGCAGCTAAGGCAGCTTGAATTGAGCTTGGACGCTGAGAAGACGGGCATGAGTACGGGGGAGTACCAGAGTCGCAGTAAGCGTCTTACTCAGTTCATCGATGAGATTCGCACGAGGTTGAATCAACAAGGACTTCAATTGAAGGTCGAGGTTGGTCGAGAGGAGAATCCCTACTACCAGTCAACGCAGCAAGACATCGATGCACGCAGTATTGAGGTGAAAGGGCTCGCCAAGCAAAAGCAGGGGATAGCTGAGCTTTGCGAGACTATTGACGGTGCCTTGGCGGCTTTCGAAGCGAAGTTGCCGACTTTGAGTGCGCTCATGCTTGATGCTGGGCAAAAGCGCGACCGTTCCAGCCGTCTCGCTGACAGCGTCGCCAGCATGCAGACAGCCCAGCGGCTTGAGCAGCTAAACCTCAGCAATATCCAGGTGATGCACGCCGGCACGTTTGAGCCGGTCAAGGTCGGGCCTAAGCGCGGTAAGCAGATCTTCTTGATTGGTCTTGCTGGCAGTGTGGGGGGGGCGATGCTCGCCTTGCTACTTGCCTGGAGTGATCGTCGAATACGTGGCCCGCATGATTTGTTGATGCTGGGCGTGCCTGAGGATGCTGTGTGTCACGGCGAGGCTTTGCGTCGGACTAATTCCTGCAGCAAGGAGACTCTGAATCTGTTGCCGCCAGAGTTTCGGGAAGTCGGCGGCGAAATTGCGCGATTCTGGTCGACGGTTCCATATGACCGTCGAAGTAGCGAAGGTCTGAAGATCGCTTTCGTGCCATGTGATAAAGACTCCAACGCAAGTTTAGCGGCTGCGACACTAGCGATTGGCTTGTCGACGTTCGGTGGTGAGCGTGTGGTCTACGTGTCTTGCGCTAGTGATGACAATTGGCTCTCACGTCGCCTAGGATTCGCCGACCAGGCTGGTTGGAGCGAGGTGGTTCGTAATGGAGGCAAACTTGAGGACGCTGTTGTCGCGACGACGATCTCGGGGTTGTCTTATTTGCCTATGGGACAGGCTGTGGACTCGGCACCGCATCCGATAGCGGGCCCTGCTTTTGTGGATGTTCTAGAGCAATTGAGTGCTAGCAATCGATTCGTAGTGCTAGAGATGCCGGACCCCAGTCAGAGGCCCGAAGGGCAGTCCGTGCTCTGCGCGGTTGACGCTGCACAACTCGTGATGTGTATCCGGAAATCGACAAAGGCATCGGTGCGAGAAGGAACTGCTGCGATTAAGTCGGCGAACGCGCGGCTACTTGGAGCTGTTCTTCAGAGCGTTTCGAGTGGGCGTTTGGTGTAACTCGGTGGTTGCTGCTCGATTTGAGCTATCCAGATCGTGGGCTGTTCGTTGGCGTCGTTTGCCCGATTGCCGCATTCATGCTCGGGAGTAAGTTGGGGCCAATCAGCGCTGTGGCGGTGAAACTAGCGATGTCATCGATCTTGTGGGGGGTGGTTGTGTCGAGAAGCCTCGTGGGTCGATATTCTCCCTGATAAAGTGGCAAAGTCGTTAGTTACGCTATGGCTTAGGGGTGGATACAGCGGTTTGCGTTTGGGACAGTGAGGGTCAAGATGAGTGCAGTGAAACGACTATCCAACATGGCGTGTGCTTTGGCATGCGTATCGGCAATGGGGGCCTGTTCAGCGGTTGGCGACTCGATCGTCGATCTCGCCCCCGAGATCAATGCAACATGGGACAACTCGACGTTGCCGTTGGCGGTTGGTGATGTGGTGACCGTGACGTTCCCCTTTAAGTCTGAGTGGAATCATGAGGCTCGGGTTCGCCCTGATGGAACGGCTTCGTTCTTGCTTGTCGATAGCATCTATGTGGCTGGGATTACCGTGGCCGAACTCGATGCTCGGTTGTCCGAACTCTATAAGTTGCGGACAACGTCAGCAGCTGAAGGGATGGAGGTCACCATTACTGCGCCGACGAGCGGTGGTGGACTTGCATCCGCCGACGATGGCCGGAGCGTTTATGTAATTGGCGAAGTTACTCAGCCGGGTGCTCTGCCGGTTACAGGTCGACCACTGACGCTGATTGAGGCGATTGCCAATGCAGGTGGTCATCTCAAGCGCACTGCGAATCTTCAGGATGTAGTCTTGGTCCGTCGCGTCGCTAGTACGGGTGAGATGAAGTCGTGGCGACTCAACGCAGATATTTACTCGTGGGGACAGGTGCCGCCAATCATGTTGCAGGCGCGTGATGTTGTGTTTGTTCCCAATACGGCTATCGATGACGTCAATATTTGGATCGATCAGTACGTTCGCCTAATGCTGCCGTTCCCGTCCTTCAGTCCGTTCCCAACTGTTGGCGGCACCGACTGATTGATGAGAAAGCAATTTGTTGCTCGGTTTAGTCGCCGTGGCGAATTGCATCTATCTGTTGGTCTTGCCTTGATAGTGCGTGCCACTTAAGGCCTGTAGCGCTCAGGATTGCTGTGGTTGACGAGTGGCGTTGAGCGTACGATAATCACCGTTGACGCAGGCCAAGTGGCCCTCGCTTCTAACCGCCTTAGTGTATTTTGTCTGACTACTCGATCGATCCAAAGGAACTGCAGCAGCGTGCTCATGCACTGCGTGAGACCTACCAAGCAGGCGTGCCGTTTCCGCATATCGCGATCGATAACTTCTTTCCGGAATCCGTAGTCGACCAAGTTCTAGGTGAGTTCCCGAGACCTGATTCTATCGAATGGAGAGAGTTCAAGAGCTCACGTGAGCGCAAGCTGGCTTCGAGCAATGAGCAGGTCCTGGGGCCGGCAACTCGGCGGCTCATCTGGGAGTTGAACTCGCAGGTGTTCCTAGAGTTTCTGCAGGTGTTGACCGGGATTGATAATTTGATCCCGGATCCGATGCTCGCGGGGGGCGGTTTGCATCAAATCGTTCGCGGGGGCAAGTTGGGTGTGCATGTGGACTTCAACAAGCATCACCACTACCAGCTCGACCGCCGATTGAACCTCTTGCTGTATTTGAACAAGGATTGGGAGGAGGAGTACGGAGGCCACTTCGAGCTTTGGGATCGTGATGTCACAAAGTGCGTGAAGAAGTTGCTGCCGGTCTTCAACCGCATCGCTGTGTTTTCGACCTCAGAGCACTCGTGGCACGGCCATCCTGACCCGCTCAATTGCCCCGAGGATATGAGTCGGAAGTCGCTGGCCTTGTACTACTACACGAATGGTCGTCCAGAAGAGGAGCGGGCAAGCGGGCACTCCACCGTGTTTAAGAACAGGCCAGGTGAAGAGGTTGAGTCGGAGACTCCTCGTGCGAGAGTCGGTCTGCGAGACTTTGTCCCGCCAATACTGGTGAAGGCTGCGCGTGGTCTGCTCGGCAAGTAGCCTTACGTAGTATCGTCGTCGGAGTTGACGATTACGCGAGCCGGCTAGCATTGCAGTAATACAACTGCTCGATGATGGCGACAGCAGTGGGTTTCAGCGGCCGTGTGCATGTCTCCTGGCGTTAACTTGAGGCCTGAAGCCTCTGCCGCAATGTATGGTAGATAGGCGGTTGCGATAGCCAATTCCCAGCTGCGCTAGAAACAACAAGCAGCGCATTTTGTTGGGCATATTTAGCTTCGCAAAGTCATTGCCGCCTGCCTCAGTCATTCTGGAGCTCGCCTCGTCGGGCCATCATGCTCGTATTCCTCTACTCGGCCACCATGTTTGACCTCCTCTATTGGAGCGTTCGCTTAGCACTCGTTGCCATGTGGGTGGTTGTCGCGTTACAGGCTTGGCGTCGGTGGTGCAGTGTGCGCTCCGTGTGGTTGGGATTCAGCGTGCTCGCCTTGGTGTTTGCTAGTATGCGATCCTATCGTTGGAACTATGCACTGCTGGAAGGCGCTCGTGGCATGTTGCGGGATGCGGGTGTGTATCGCGATCGCACCTGGATCAAGCTGGCCCTTGCGGTTGCTCTCATTGCCTTCGTTTGTATGGCTGTATCTAAGATGCGTCGGGTCGTGCGTGATCCTGCCGCCCTGTTATGTGGCGCAGGACTAGGAATGCAGGCTGTATTGTTATTAGTCGAGACGATGTCCTTGGATGATTATGTCCCGCAGTTCTGCTTGCAGCAGCCACTGCGATACTTGGCGGAAGCTGGCTTTGGAGCGGTTGCTCTGGCTGCGCTGCGTTGGCGAAGCGATTCGGCTGAGCTCTGAACTGGGAGACCTGCATGGCGACGTCTTTACTGTTGGTTGGCGCGGTTCCTAATCCGAGCGAGGCTGCATCGCCAATCGGCGACACGATCACTCTTGTGGCCTGGGCTGTGCTAGGAGTTCTATCCCTACGGTTAGTCTGGCAACTGCCGGCAAGTCGACGCGGAGCCTGGTGTGTCGTGGCGATCTACTGCGTCACGGTGGCTGTCGACAAGCTCGTTGATTTACAGATGGTGTCCTTGCTGTCTGTGCGGTGGTGCTTGGACGTGCTTGATCCATGGTTGGGTTTGCGTCAGCACCGCCTCATTGTCAGGGTGGTTCTAGTGCTATTGCTTGCGATCACCGCTGTGGGCGGCACCGTGACTTTGGTGCGCCGTGACCGCGACTTTGATGCGGGCAAGAAGCTGGCAATTAGTGGCCTCATTCTCGTGCTGTTGTTTGTCGCTGGTCGAATGATGCCAGTGCTAGCGACGGTGCTTAGCGAGTCAGTTTGTTGGGTGCTCGAGGGCCTGGCTTGCTTGTTGATCGCAATGGGATTGCGCCTCGGATTCACTGCCGAATAGGTGTCAGTAATTGGTGCGCTGCTAGTGTACCTGATCGAGTTGTAGCGGTATGGTCTGTGCGTGGACTACCGATCGATACCTGGCACTGAATTGAGCATCTCGAGTTTGGCCATTGGAGGTTGGCTCACTTTAGGTGACGGCGTCACTGATGCTGAGTCATCGCGGATTCTGCATGCTGCGATCGATGGTGGAGTCACGTTCCTGGATCTTGCTGACGTCTATGCCAACGGTGGGGCAGAGCGAGTTGTAGGCCGATTCTTGCAAGAGGCCGATCGTGGTCGCCTCATCGTGAGCAGTAAAGTGTTTTGGCCGATGGGAGACGGGCCGAACGACCGTGGCCTTGGGCGGCGCCATATACATGCATCGATTGATGGCACTTTGTCGCGGTTGGGTCTCGGTCACCTAGATCTCTATTTTTGCCATCGTGAGGACCCGAGTGTGCCTCTGGCCGAAACCGTGCAAGCAATGGGTGATCTCGTGCAGTTGGGCAAGATCCGTGCATGGGGAACGAGCTGCTGGCGTCCATCGACGTTGCGTGAGGCGCATCGCGTGGCTCAGAGCCTAGGCGTCGCGCCGCCGCGTGTTGAGCAACCGCAATACAGCTTGTTGGTTCGTGGAATTGAGAATGACCTCGTTCCGGTATGCCAACAGTTGGGCATGGGGTTGGTTGCTTTCAGTCCGATGGCCGGTGGAGTGCTGTCAGGGAAGTACTTGGATGGTGTGCCCGAGGGTAGTCGTGCTGCGGAATCCACTTGGCTTGAGCGATTCCAGACTCCGGCGATTGCGGCGAGTGTTCGTGAGTTTGTGGCTTGGTGCCAGATTGAGGGGCAAGACCCTGCCGCAGTTGCTTTGGCTTGGGTCATGTCGCAATCGGGCATCACCTCTGCGATCTGCGGCGCTCGTAATGAGGCCCAGATCCGTCAGAACCTACTGGCTGCGGATCTAGCTTTGGATAGCTCGACGATGGCTCAGCTTGATCAGTGGTTTCCTCACGGTCGCCGTGCTCTGTGGAAGCGATTGCTTGGGGCCGTTTTGCGGCTTGGGCGCCGAGTCTAGGTGGAGGTTGCAGCCCTGAAGGTGTTGGGGCGTGTCCTGTCGATTGTGAGTTCTTGCTATAGCTTGTTGGATTGCTGAACTGTTCCAGCAATCGAACGTCACTAAGCGGTGGGTACGATGTATTCTATGACACGTCTAGTGATTTGATCTCGGGGCGAGAGCTTCCAGCGATTCGAACGAAGCGATGCTAAGAGCGATATGTGTGCCAAGGTGTCAGCACCACGATATGGAGATCCTCTGTGACTGAGTGGTGGCAATATGCGGCTGTTATCGCATCCGTCGCAGTGCTGGTTCCTGTCGCTGTCTTGCTCATTCAATGCTTAGCAGCGTTGCTTGATGTGCGTCCAGCCTTGAGCCGTGAAGAGTCAAAGCGAAGCGGCACATTGTGTGTGCTCATACCTGCTCATGATGAAGAAGAGGTATTAGGCAAAGCGCTTTTGACGGTGATGCCACAGCTAGCAGAGGGTGACCAGGTGCTTGTCGTCGCTGATAATTGCACGGACAAGACTGCCGCGATTGCTTTGGATGCCGGGGCGTCCGTGGTGGAGCGTCACGACACAGATCGTAGGGGCAAAGGCTATGCTTTAGACGCTGGCGTACGTCATTTAGAAGCCTCAGGATTTGTGGGCGATTGTGTCGTGATCATCGATGCTGATTGCGAAGTCGCAGCTGGTGCATTGCATCATCTGCTGGACGAAGTCCGTCGTTCCGGAAGGTCAGCGCAAGCGCGGTATGTGATGCAGTTGCCAGAGGCCGCCAGCTCTCGTGACTATGTCTCTGCGCTCGCAGTGCGCGTGCGAAATGTTGCTCGGGCAAAAGGGATGAGGCGTCTCGGTTTGCCGTGCCAAGTTACGGGTTCAGGCATTGCTGTCCCGTGGCGCGCCATTCAGCAATTGCGTTTGGCAAGCGGCAACATCGTTGAGGACATGCAGATCGGTCTCGACTTAGCCAAGATGCGCGTGGGGGCGATGTATGTGGATGAAGCTCGTGTGACTGGGCGGCTAGCGTCGGGCAGCGCGGCGGATGCTCAGCGCAAGAGGTGGGAGCATGGGCACTTGGCGACGATGTTCGGCGTCGTTCCTGGTTTGCTGCTTCGTGGGGTTACGAGGGCGAATGTGCAGTTGTTGGCCCTTGCGATTGACTTGGCCGTCTTGCCGTTGTCGTTACTTGCATTGGTGGTTGTTGCCATGGTTGTGGGCACAGCAGTGTTGGGTGGGCTTGCCGGATTCTGGCTGGCGTTTTGGATCAGTGTGAGTGCGCTCGTTGGCTTAGCTATCGCTGTGTTGGCAGGCTGGTTGGTAGCCGCTCGCGGGGTCATCCCTTTTGCGACGCTAGTTGGCATACCGGTCTACGTGCTTTGGAAGGTGCCTATGTGGGTCATGAGCGTGTTCAAGCCGCAGAAGGAGTGGGTGCGTAGTTTGCGAAAGCCATAAGTCGTCCTCTGGCTCTATGAAGTCAGAGACTGCTAATCGCAAGGTCCCGCGGCGTTGGGGTGATGGGGCGTCGCAATGCGTAGCCAATGGATGCGGCATGACGCTTCGCAATGCAGGCAAGTGCAATCGCAGTGGACGCGACTGGGACTGCATCTGTTCGGGACCATTTGAGGATGCCGAGTCTTACTTGGTGGTCTCGTCATTGTGATTTGACGAGACGGTCGACGCGGTTAAATGGTCAATCTGTGGCTTGGCGTAAGCCGGCTTCGCAGGTGCGAGGTCTTATCGACTTAGCTGTTGCGGATGTGCTCAAGAAGCCGTTTTGCCTCAAGATCAATGTCGTGGAGTTTGCACACTTGGGCTCGTCCATGGGCCCCCATTTCATCAAGCTCATGGGTTTCGCACGACAGTGCTGCTCGCATCGATTCTGCTAGGCGGTCGACGTCACCTGCTGGGACCAGCCAGCCATTCTTTTGGTCTTCGACTAGCTCGGGGATGCCCGCGATGATGGTTGTGATGACTGGGCGGCCGACTGCGAGAGCCTCCATGATCACCACTGGTAATCCCTCGGCAAAGCTTGGCAGGACGAGTGCTCGTGAAGCCAGCAGTTCTTCGCGTACCTCCGTTGATGATATCCATCCCGTGATACGCACGATCGCACGCAAGCCTAACTCGTCAATCTTCTGCTCAATCTGCGGGCGCATCTCGCCGTCACCTGCGAACACGAGCTCGAAGTCTCCAATCTCATCTCGGACTGACGCGGCAGCTTCTAACAACAAGAGTTGGCCTTTTTGCGCGTTTAGTCGGCCGACGCAGATAAGTCGGCGGCGAGCTACAGCAGGCTGGATATCGCCTTTGAGGAAAGTGGCGTCGAGTCCGCAGCGCACTACGTGAACCTTGCTCCAGTCCTCGTGGTTGATCCAGCGGAAGAGTTGGCTTCGGCAATAGCTGGTAATCGCAACGACAAAGGCTGCATGTTGTGCCTTGCTGGCGAATCCTAAGATGGTTGCTCGGTCAAACTCATCAGGGCCATGCACGGTGAAGCTGTAAGCAGGTCCGCCCATGCGGCGACAAAGCATGGCTACGGCTGTAGGGTTCGTGCCGAAGTGCGCGTGCACATGATCGATCTGCTTTTTTCGAGTGATCCCGAGGAGCAAGCAGGCCTCTGCGAGATACGCAAAGTGTCGTGCCAGTCCGCGATCTGAGCGGCGCCCTAGACGCCATGCGCTGCGCAGACCTGTAAAGAACCTGACTGGATGCGCGATCGAAGTGAGTACGAGTGCGGAAAGCAGTCGCAGGGCCACCGCTGCTCGCGCGCCACTCAGGATTACGTGAGTCTTGGCGGCTTCTGAAACATCATCAGGATCGACGAGTGGGAGCGCTGGGGGCTGGATAGATACCCGCAGGATGTGATGCCCCTGCCTCTCAGCTGCCAGCACCTCTCTTCGAACGAAGCTGTGGCTAACCTTGGGGTATTGGCTAACGAGGTATGCGATGTTCATTGGTCGTTGGCTGTGGGCAACAGCACGCGATCGAGTCGCACCATCTCGGCGCGCTGGAGTAACAAACTACGACACTTCGACTGCTTATGTGGCACAAGAAACTAGTGTCATGCCAGCATCTCGGGTGGGTGTCGCAGGGAGACACAACTTAGTCCAGGTCGGCTGGGTATCACTTGGCCGGTCCTGCGATTCTGTAGATGTGTGTGGGAGGAAGGCTCCTGTCAGGGGGTCTACTTGTATTCAATCAGTTTGCGCTGACCCCTGAAGATCAGGCGGGTGTAAAATTGAATGAAGCCCTGTGCTTGCGGGAGCTTGCCGAGGGTCACGTAGCGCGCGTATAGGCTTGCGTCTCTCTTCTCGTGTCCTTGCGACATGCAGGCCGCGAATATGCGCCGGTGCAGGACTCCGTAGAGCAGGAGCATCGCAAGGCTCCACCCATGTGTGGGGATGATTAGTGCTATTGCGGCAAGCGGGAGTCCGAGGCCCCAAGCGATGTTGGACAGCACGGCTCTGCGGTTTAGTCGTTCGGGCTGTTTGCCGTAGCGATGGTAGCCCTCGGCGTATGCGTAGCCCGCGCGCACATTGCGCTGCCACCACTGAGAGAACTTCGTCATTTGGGCATCGTGACGCGTCATCTCGCTATCGATTCTTCGGATCCGATGGCCCAATCGACGCATCCGAAGACACATCTCCGGTTCTTCTCCGGCAATCAGTGTCTCGTCGTAGCCGCCGACTTCCGCCACGGTTGCAACGCGCATCAGGGCATCGCCGCCACAGGCAACCGCCTCTCCAATTGGCGTGTCCCACTCCAGGTCGCACAGTTGATTGTACGAACTCTCTTGAGGCGCTATCTCGCGTCGACGTCCGCAAACAACTGCAAGGTCGCGGTCTTCTTCAAGAGCCTCTATGCCAGCACGTATCCAGTTCTCGTCGAGTTCACAGTCTCCGTCGATGAACTGCACCAATTGGAGTTCGGGTCGTTGCTGCTGCACGAGTGCGAAGCCTGCATTGCGAGCGCGTGCGGCAGTAAACGGGATCGACATGTCCAGTTCGACGACTTCACAGCCATGGTCGCGAGCAAATGGAACACTGTCATCGAGTGACCCAGAATCGACATATACGACGACGCCGACTTGAGGCGGCAAGGAGCGAATGCAGCGCTTTAGACGCTCACCCTCGTTGCGGCCGATCGCCACAATGGCGACATCTCTTATTGTGTGCCGATGCTCGGAAGTCATTGCCTAGTTGCGCTGATCCACGGTCCGGAAAATAGAGATAGAGTTCTGGTCGAAGCGCTCAGCACTATTGGACCACGTCTATTGGACTCCTCGGCTAGCTGACCTGCAAGATCGAATAGAAACCATGCAAAGTTGTCGGGGGCGACGGTGCTGATTAGGTGTCCCATGGTCAGGTCGGTGGCGGCATTGGCCAGCTTCGGGTGACGGTGGTGGGTGTGATAAGGGGTGAACACGTGCGTGGTTCAGAGGCAACGGAAG
>Ga0315331_10001416_pt1 | contig 17892 bp, 12 predicted proteins | sample M160m34915metaG_FD_203456 | JGI IMG/M metagenome (GOLD analysis project Ga0315331, IMG submission 203456) | Ammonia-oxidizing marine archaeal communities from Monterey Bay, California, United States - M1 60m 34915 | ecosystem: Environmental > Aquatic > Marine > Intertidal zone | place: USA...
GAGTTCTATTATAGCTTTAGGGATATATTCTAATGTATTCGCTTTTAAAAAAAAGAAAACCGTTACCTAAGTAACGGTTTTCACCACCTTACAGAAATAACCAGTTTTCCGAGATAAGTACAAGTACTTTTTCAACTAGCTACAACTATATAACGAGAAAATTTTAAAATGGTACATCTAAAGTATATTTTTAACAGTTTTTATGATTTTATCAAAATGATGATACTATGAATTGGGAAGTGAAGTTGCCTTTCTATTTGTTTTTAGTGTACCTACTATATGCTTTATTTAGTTGGGTAGAAATAGGTGAGTTTGTGCCTCCAATATTTTTAATGCCTGTAATTATTTTTGTGGTTGGCTTGTTTTATGTCTTTAAAAACATGAAATCGATATATGGTGTTGTGTATTTATCTTTTTCTTTAGTTTTTACATTAAACTTAAATCCATTGTTGTCTAGTTTGTTAAAGAATTTCTTCGGATTGTTAGCTATGTTTATTTTAGTTCTGTATGCAATATTACTTATCAAAAATTATCTCAAATCTAAATCAGGTCCAAGCTTTTTAATTTCCCCTACAATTATTTTTGCAATTCCTGTTTTGCTATATGAAAATAACTTTTTTTCTTTTTTCTTTTTTTTAGCCTTATTTATTTCTTCATTTTTTTCCTATAAAAAAAGACTATTTAATTCAATAGGGCAGCAAAGGTTTCTTCTATTAGCTGGGTTCACCTCTTCTTTGTATATTATCAATTTTCTTCCTTTAGTTTGTAATTTTTTTTTAAGTTAATTGAACGTTCTATGTAGATGGTTGTATTTAACATTAAAACAAAATGTTTTGATGATAATATCATTTAAGTAACGAATTGTTAATTTTTACGTTAAAAGGTTTGTTTTTAACTATGCTTAAATATTGATAATTTATCTGATATTTGTTAAGTTTTTATAATTATGTATAACAGGTTTTTATTTTCGTTCATTTTTTCAGTTTTATTGCTGTTGTCATCTTCTTTGTATGGTCAAGATCCTATTTTGATTTTTGAAGGTAGAGTTACAGATGTTTCTGGTGCCAAACTTGAGGGGGTTAAAATTACTGTGAAACAAAATGGTTCAGTATACAAGTCAGAAACTACTGCGTCTAATGGTAAGTACAAACAAATAGAATGTGATTTTGGTCACATTTATGAACTCACATTTAGTAAATCTGGATATGTTTCGAAATCACTTCTTCTCGATACAAAAAAAGGATATTACCCTGAGGAGGTGGAGCTTAAATCTTACATTGAATCAAGCCTTGAATTGTTTAAGGAGCAACCAGAAACTGATTATTCCATTGTTACTGATCGACCTGTAGGTAAAGCGAGAATTAACCCAACCGATAGTAAGTTAGATTGGGATTTTACGTATGTAAATCAACGAAAAAAAGAAATTGAAAATTACATTAAATCTGTAGCATCAAAGGCAAGGCAACAAGAGGAGCTTTTTAAAAAGATGGTTAGTGAAGGTAATTCTGCTTTTTCTAAAGCCAATTATAACATTGCCATTCTAAAATACAAGGAAGCTTTAAAGGTAAAGTCTGATGAGGCTGTGAGTCAAAAGATAAAGGATGCAAATGCTAAAATGGCTCAACTGGAAAGTGATAAGGCAAATGATGCCCAATTTCAAGCGTTAATTCAGAAAGGTGATAATTTAGTGTTATCAGAAAAATTTGATGAAGCTATTCAGGTTTATAATCAAGCTAAAGAGATAAAGCCAGAAGATCAACTTCCATATAAAAAAATTGATGCTACAAATCTTAAAAAAGAGAATTTAGCTAATGCTGCCATAAACAAGCAGTATCAAGCTAAAATGAATGAAGCCAAAAAATCTTTTGATCAAAAGGAATGGGAATCAGCAAAGAAATTATATGCAGCTGCTTCCGCTATAAAATCAAATGAAAGAGATCCAAAAGATAGAATAATACAAATTGATGGTATTATTTCTAATGAAAAACAAGCAGAAGAAAATTATAAAAAATTAATAGCAGACGCAGATCAAGCAATTACAGCTAAAGATTATGATCTTGCAATTGAAAAATATAAATCTTCTCTTCAAATTAAACCTGTTGAAAATTATCCAAAAGAACAAATTAAGAAAGCAGAGGCTTTAAAAACAGAAGTTGAAAAACTTTCTTTGCTAGAAAATAAGTATAAAAATAAAATAGAGTTAGCCGACAAACTTTTTGATAAGTCATCTTATCAAGAAGCTAGAACAGCATACACTGACGCTTTAAAGATTAAAGCAGGTGAAGAATATCCTAAAACTAAAATAGCTTCAATTGATGCTAAATTGAAAGAAATTGAAGACGAAAAATTAAAACAAATTGAGCTGAAAAAACAGTATGACCAAATTATTGTAAAGGCTGATGATGCCTTTTATAAAGAAGAACTAGCTCCTGCAAAAACATTGTATGAAGAAGCTTTAGGCTTACTGTCTAATGAAACTTATCCCAAACAAAAAATTGAAGAAATAAACGCTAAAATATTTCAATTGAATAAAGATAAGGAGGCTAGAAAAAAACAATATGACAATTTAATTGTTTCTGCTGACGGTTATTTTGAAAATAGTAAATGGGAGGAATCTAAGAAGTTATACAATAACGCTCTAAATATTTTTAAAGATGAAAAGTATCCTAAAGATCAATTAATAAAAATTGAACAAAATATTGTTAAATCTGCAGAGGAAAAGAAATTAAGAGATCAAAAGATTAATGAATTCAATCAATTCATTTCTAATGGTGATGATGAGTTAGCACTTGAGAAGTATCAAGAAGCAAAAGATATCTATTTAAAAGCAAAAAATTTATTTCCAAACAACGAAACTGTAAATAAAAAACTTGCATTAGTTGATCAGAAATTATCTGCTGCAAAATCCATGGCTGATAAACAAAGTAGTTATGATTCCTTTATTAATAATGCCGATCGACTTAGAGATGAGAAAAAATGGGAAGAAAGTAAAAAAGAATATAATAATTCACTTTCTATTTTTCCTGAAAAAACATATCCAAAGAAGCAGATTGAGCTTATAAATTTGAGTATTGCTGAGCAGAAGAGATTAGATAAGCAAAAATCATATCAAGATTTAGTTGACAAGGCTGATGAGTTTTTTCAAGCTAAAAATTACAACGATGCAATTTCAAAATATGAGAGTGCTAAAAAAATATTTCCATCTGAAGCTTATCCTATTGATAAAATAAGAGAAATAAGAAGAATTATGTCTCAGAATGAAGATTTAGAGAATCAATATAATTCAACTATTTCTCAGGCAGATAATATGTTAGCTGCTAAAAAGTTAGATCAAGCATTAGAATTATATAAAAGAGCTACAACTTTCTTTGATAGGGAATATCCAAAAGAAAAAATTGCATTTATTGAACAAGAAATAATAAATAAGAATAATGAAAACCTAGCTAGCGCTCAAAAAAGAAAACAATTTGATGAATTAATCGTTAAGGGTGATGCTGATTTTGAAAGTGAAGATTTTGCAACTTCTAAAACTTCATTTGTAGCTGCATTAGCTTTATATCCAAACGAATATTATCCAAAACAAAAGATTAGTTTAATAAATAAAAGATTAGCTGAAATTGAAAATGTAAATGCCAATAAAACTAAATATAACGAGTTTATATCACAGGCAGATGCCGCAAGAGATGCTAAAAATTGGAACCAAGCAAAGGATTTATATGCAAAAGCTAATTCTTTTGACCCTCTACCATTATATCCTCAAGAACAAATTGATTGGATTAATCAACAGATGAAAAAGGAAACTGATCAAGAGTTTAAAGAACAGTATGAAAAACTTATTGCTGCTGCAGATAATCAATTTACAGCTAAAACATATCCGAAAGCCAAAGAATTATATGAAAGAGCTAAGAGAATGAATCCCGAAGACGCCTATCCATTACAAAGAATAAATGAAATAAATAAGTTAATTAAGGAATTAGCAGATAATAAATTATTGGAAGATAAAGTAAATGCAAATGAGCAGAAATACAATAATCTAATTACTTCTGCAGATGGTGCTAGAGATGGTCAACAATGGGTTAGAGCGAAAACACTTTACAAACAAGCTTTTGAAGTTAAAAATACTGAGTCGTATCCTCAACAACAAATTGATTGGATAAATAAAAAAATGCAGGAATTAGCTTCTGAAGAGGTTGAGACTCAATACAATAAAATTATTGAAGTTGCTGATAACCAATTTTCAAATGAAAATTACTTAAAAGCTATTGAATTATACAAAAGAGCAAAAGGAATGAATCCAACTGATCCTTATCCGCCAGCTCAAATTTTAAAAGCCCAAGAAGCCAGATCAACTTCACTAAATAAAGAAAAGAAATCAAACCTATTCAACAATCATATAAAGATGGGTAATTCTGCATATGAAAGTAAAAAATATAGGATGGCACTAAGGAAGTTTGAAGATGCTTTAAAAATACGCCCTGAGGCTCCTTATCCGGCTGAAAAAATTAGTGCTATTAATGAAATACTTGATAAGCAAGCTGCAAGAAAGCTTTCTTCAACTGCGAATAAAGATTTGCCAACAGATTTTGTCGACAATTATCAGGTTCTTTATGGTGAAGAAGTTACTGGGAAATATAGTGAAAGTCAGATAGATCAGCTCATTCATAAAAATAGAGTTGATGATGATGATTATCTGCAGAAAAAAATGGTGGAAGAAAAGGATGAGTTAATTGATTTGCAAACACAAGTGATTGATGCTCAAAGAGTAGAAGGAGAGAAAAGATATTCAGAGCTTAATGTAATGGATGATCAAAGGTTGAACAGTCAAATAGATAATGATAACCTAAGACAAGATAACATTCCTCAAGTAGATCATTTTAAAGAAATGGAATCAATTTCCTTGCAACAAAGTACTAATTATGGTAAACAATCTTCTTATGACAATAGCGTGTTAAGTGATCAAATGGTATCCGAAAAATCTTTAGATGCACAACAATCTGATATTCCTAGGCAAGAAAATGTTCCAAAAGCAGAGTTTTATAAAGATGGAATTTACACTACTGATGAGATAATGTCTCAAGTTAGAAAAGAACATACATACGACAACAATAATTCCATGGATGTAATTATTTCTGATAGAAATTTAAATGAAATTGAAAACGATAAAAATAGACAAAATAAAGTTCCTCAAGTAGATATTTATAAGGATGAAAGGTCATTATCTAACGAGCTTAAAACAGATCATTTTAAAGTAGTAACATATTCAAATTATGATTCTAAGGAAGCATTGAATGAGCGTATTTCTACGATGTCTTCTGAGGCAGATGAAAATAGACAACAAATTGTACCTAAAGTAGATTCTTATAAAGATGAAGTTTCTAATGAAATGTCAACTATTGAATCTAATAGACAAAATGTTACTTACAGTAATTTTGAAAGTAAAGAAAGTTTAGATGATCGAATTTCTAATTTTGCTCAAAATGCAGATGTTCAACGTCAAGAATTAATTCCTGAATTGGACAGATATCTCGATAAAGAATCAGATGTCCAGTCAGTTTGGTCTGAAGTAAGTACAGATAAATCTTATAACCAGTATACAGCAAAAGAATCCATGGATAATCAGCGATATGCAGAGCACATGGAAAAAGATATTTCAAGAGAAATGAAATCTTCAGAACTCGAAGCCATGCAAGATTTGAACTTAGAAAGACAAAAAGAAACTGCCGATAGAGATTTAATCAAAGATTATCAAATAAGTAGTGATCTTGATGAGTTTAAAGCTTTTGATCCCAAAGCTGAATCTGAAAAATACAAACAACAATTGGCTCTAGAATACCCAGAGGGAATAACTGAAAAAATGTACCAAAGAAAAAATTCTAGAGGAGATGTTATTGAAGTTACTATAATTCGTGTTGTAATTCGAGGCAATCAAGGTGACGAGTATAAGAAAGTTACCTCAAAATGGGGTTCTTATTATTTTAAAAATAACCTTGTGATTTCTGAATATATTTGGGATTCTGAATCCAATTAATTTTCAAATGCATTTTACCGATCAGTTAGGTAGAGTAATCTTTTTAGTAAAAGCACCTAAGAGAATAATTTCATTAGTACCTTCTCAAACTGAGTTACTCTTTGATTTGGGTTTAGCAGACAGAGTTGTAGGTATTACAAAGTTTTGTATTCACCCCAACAGTTGGTTTGAGTCTAAACAAAAAGTGGGAGGGACTAAAAATTTGAACTTTGAAACCATTAAAAAGTTGAGTCCAGATTTAATTATTGCAAACAAGGAAGAGAATAATCGAAATCAAATAAAAAGGTTAATGAGTGATTATCCTGTTTGGATAAGTGATATAGGTGTATTAGACGATGCGCTTAAGATGATTTCATCGATTGGTGAGCTAACTCAGACTTCATCAAAGGCATTGTCTATTGTCAAAAATGTTGAAGCTGAATTTTCTTCATTAAGACCAATGTTGAATATGTCAGTTGCATATATTATTTGGAAGAATCCAATTATGTCAGTAAATAAAACACGATTTATTCATGATCTGCTTCAAAGGGTTGGTTTTAGAAACGTTTTTGCTGAAAATAATGTGAATTATCCAATTTTAACAGCTAAAGATTTACAGATTGAAAAACCTGATATTATTTTGTTGTCATCCGAGCCTTTTCCATTTAAAGACAAGCATAAAGAAATCTTCAAAGAAATATGCCCTAAAGCTAAGGTGGAATTAGTTGATGGTGAGTTTTTTAGTTGGTACGGATCAAGATTAATTAATTCTGTAGATTATTTTAAGAAATTTGTTGGGAAATTGCTCAAAATCAAACATTAGATTCAGTTACTTTTTTGTTGAAAAACTGTGTCTTTTTTAAAATATAATATAGCTTAGCTATATTATTTACATAACTATTTATTTGTTAAAAAATTTCACTAATAGCCTTAATGAACTGTTTTAGAAAATACCTCTTGTTTTTAGTGTTATTAGTTTTCCAATTTAAATTTCACTCTCAAACCCTTAAACATTATTCATCTCTTTTAGATCGAACCGATATTTCTGGTTTTGAAAGCACTAGAACTTTTGATAAAAATGGTGTAATCTTATCTAAGAAAAAATACCATCCTTTATCTGTTGCTGTATATGGTGTCTTATCATATTATAATTTTAAAGAATCTAATGATAGTTCTTATTATTTTAAAAGTGTTAATCAGGTTAAATATTTTAAAGACTCTACAAAAGTTAATTTTCTTTTTAATGGAAAAGGGATAGGCCTGCCTTATAAGGTTAATTTTTGGGATTTAAAAGCTCCTTGGTATTCTGGTATGACTCAAGGCTACGCAATAAGCTATCTTTTAAGATATTATGAATTAACTAAAGATGACCTTGTTATTCCTATTATTCAAAAAATTGCTTATACCTTAATTCAAAAACAAGAATTAGGAGGCACAATTTCGAAAACAAAAGAAGGATACACTTGGATTGAAGAATACCCTAATTCAAAAAAATCTCCTCAAGTAATTAATGGGTACATTAACGGTTTAATAGGTTTGAAGGAGTATGTAGATTTCTTTCCAAATGATACTCTAGCAGTTCGGATTTTTAATGAAACCTATCATGGTGTAGTCAATAGTTTAGAATATTTTGATTCTCCAACTTGGAGCTATTACAATAGAGCTAAAAAGAGTCTTTCAAACAAATACTTAAGGTATCAAATCTATGAGATGAAACATTTGTATGAAATTTTCAATGATGAAATTTTTGATAATCAAATGAGAATTTGGAGTGTCTTATCACATAATAAGTTTATTAAATCTAAGCCAAAACATTTGAAATATCCATATCATAACATTTCAATACCCACCAAAAAAATAGCAAATAATAGATATGGCACAATATTAAATGATAAAACTTTAGTTATTAAATCGGATAGTTTAAAGTTGAATAAAACTTATTCATCATCAAAAAAATTTAAAAAAAGCTTTAAAAACACAACAGCTAGTAAATTTAGGAAGAGTCCTAAGTATACTTTTCTTTCTTTTTTAGATAATAATTCAATTTCTTCTAATTATGTTGATATTACTCATGCTAAAATAAATGAAAATATAAATATTCAGGTTTTTCATGTTGATGAAAAAATGAAGATAAAACCAATAGATTTTTCTTATTACGTTATTGCTGGTAAAATTTCATTGACATTTATAGAATCTGATTTAAGGGATTTAGTTTTTCGAATTGAGCAGTTTTATCCTGTTGATTCTTTACAATTTCAACTAGATTTTCATAATTCAAATATTGTTAAACCTCCCTTTTTTAAATTTTACAAGTCTAAAAAAATACAATTAACTAAAGGACAATTATACTCTGTTGATTTAGGTGTTTACAATACAGATAAGGTGAAGATATTTTTTAAGGGTGGAGCTTCAGAAGCTGAGTTTAGAAAAAGTAAATGGAAAGCGAAAAATTACATTTCAGAAAGCTTTGTTCCAGATTTAGATGGCTTGTATCAGTTCATGATTGTATTTGATTATCAATCTCCTTTGTCAATGATTGGTGAGTTTTCTCTACAATAAAATCAATTTACTTTTATAAATTTTTTTGTAAACAAAACCTTTCTATTGTCTGTTACTTGAATTATATACAAGCCTTTTTCAAGAAAGAAACTGTTAAAAGATAACCTGTTTCCCCCTTTATTGGCTTGGTCGTTAAAAAGAGTTTTTACTAATTTTCCTTGAGCATCAAAAAGAGAAATAACTATCATAGAGTTTTCGTCTAAAGAAAAATCAAAAATGATCCATTCTATAGCAGGATTAGGGAAAAGTGTTCCATTGTTAAATGGAGGGTCATATGTTATAATTGGATCTGGGTTTCTACATGTGTCTGAAACAGCAACACTACTAATCCAGCTAGCATTTGAAGATGTTTTACCATACATTCCAGACACCCACACTTTGCAAGGTTCATTGTATCTACGTTGAATCCCAAAATAATCTCCCCATCTATCTAGCTGACCACTTACAAAAGAATTTATTGGAGCATCTCCATGCTTTAGAACTGTTCTAAGGGAATAATTAGTGGAATTGTCCATGTAGTAACAGGCAACTCCGTTAGTGTCAATAGGCGAGGTGTAATTAAATCCAATCACACATTCTTTTTCGTTTGGGTTAATACCAGTTGAAGCAATGTTGGGATATCCATAATCCATTATAGAATCTGAAATTACTCTGCCATTTATTTGAGGAACTGTTGAATAGTTTTCAATAATTCCATGATAGATACCTGCAGTTCCATATGTGGTATCCATAGAATTATGTACATATTGTATCCAGTTTTCATCAATAATGGCTCCTAAAACCCTTGAATCATTGGTAGATAATTCTTTACTAATAGACTGTCTACCATTGGGGCTTAAAAAGTAATGATCTTCAACAGATAATCTAGTTGTATTTAAATTAGCCAATCCACTATTCAAAGTGTTGGTTATTTCGATTAAGTATACAGTGTCACTTTCTGCAGAAAAATTCTTATTACTTATAAGGTATTGGTTGGGTCCTGAAAGTCCTCTAGCACCTCTAGCAGGATGAAGGTTCCTTAAGGAAATTGTGTCATCTTTTATGTCGCTCCAAACTTGCATATCCAACTCACTTTCTCCGTTGTAACCATCAAATTTATCAATTTGCCAAATTAGAGATTGTTGAAAGCCTAATTGCCAGCTAACTCCATTAGTAAGTAGGTTTCCTGTGATAAATAATTCATCTAGTGATAAAGCAATTGCTGGATAATCTGTCCAATGTTCTGTGTCAAGAGGATTTCCACTAAGTAAATATACATTCCAAGGATCTGATGGGTTATTTGATGAAGAAAAAGCGACACAAATGTTACTATTTTGCCAAGCGGTCCCTATTAAAAATGTAATTATAAAACGATCTTCAACTGGATCATAAATGAATTTAGGGTCGTATTTACTTACTGTATTAAATTGAGGGAATCCGGTGGTTAACGTATGTAAACTTCCTTGTTCTAATATAGAGTCGTTATTGGAGTTGTAAAAAATAAATCTTGAATTTATTCCTGAAACAATAATACCATCATTTGAAATGGCTATTGTGTTGTCATTGGGAACTCTATTGTTGTAAGGGTTTCCGTTAAAACCACTTTCAATAATTACTTGATTGGCTGTATCTGAAATTACTTTTTCTAGATTATTTTTGTTTTCACGACTATATTTTAGAGATAATTCATTTTTCAATCTCAATAGGCGATCTTTTTCAGAGTTGCCATTTGGGTTTGGCATTTCTTTATTTTGAAGGTTGACCTCCCATTTGTCAAAATTTTCAGAAAGTGTAACTCGTGAATATCCGATAGTTTTTAATGGAGTGTTTTTTTGAGAAAAAAAACTGTTAAAAGAAATTAATAATATGATAAATAGTAGTTTTTTCAATGTTTATGGTTTTTCTAAAAGTTTAAAGTTAATTAAACAAATTCTTTTTAGAGACATAATTTAAACCATAAAAAAATAGATGCTAAAACCTGTAAGAAAAATAATACCTAAATAACTTATTATCTGAAGCCAAAGTTTTGGCCGATCTTTTTGTTTTAAGTAGCTCATTACAAGTTTGAAGTTAACTATAGCTATAATTGGGGCAATTAAAAAAGAAAGTGTAGTAGCTAAGTCTATAAGTATTTTGAATCCTTTTGGATTGCCATTGAAATAAGAAATTATAAAGAAAGAGCCTAAGCTTAATACAGTTAGTGAAAACAGCTGATTTATCTTGGAATTGTTTACTGGGTTTTTTGTTTGAAATAGTAATTCCACACATTTATTTAAGCTTCTTGAATAGCCGTCAAAAACTGCTATGCATGTGCCAAACATTATTGAAAAGGCAGCTGCAGCAATAATTAAATAGCTCCAATCTCCAATGGTTGTTGAGTAAAGGCTAACAACATCGTTTGCAAATGCAGCTTTATTATTAGAAATGACACTATTACCTCCATACATAATGTATGCACCTAGAGTTACAAAGCAGATAGAAAGTAAAGCGGATATTAGGTATCCAAAATTAAAATCAAATAGTGTTTCTTTTAATGATGGTTTATATCCTGTTTGTTTAATTCTTTCAATTGTCCATAAACTATTCCATGCCGAAAGATCAATAGCAGTAGGCATCCATCCCATAAGGGCAATTAAAAAACCGATGTCTTTTTTGTTGCTCCAAAAAAGATCTGGTAACTGAAATTGTTGAGGATGTAAGGGTCCATGAAATAAGGTTAATGAAAACGCTAATAACGTTGATATTAAAAGAACACCTCCTATGATTTTAATAAGACTGTCTAACAAGCTGTATTTGCCAATTATGAGAATTAATAAACAAATAATAAATAATATTGAATTCATTAGCATGGGTGTATCAATCCCGAAAAGGTTTTCCATGAATCCAGCTGTAACCATTCCAACAGCTGCAGTTACAAAGAACATTGTGGAAATTGTAATAATAAAATATAGTATGAGCATCCATTTGCCCATTTTTTTATATCCATCGATTAAACTTGTACCAGTCGAATTAGCATACCTAGATCCGTATTCGAAAAAGGGATACTTTAGAAGATTAGCAATAATAATTGCAGCAATCAATCCAAAACTATAATCAGCACCAGCACGAGTTGATTGCACAAGATGAGATACTCCAATAGCAGTGCTGGCAAAAAGAATACCAGGACCTAATGTTTTTATTAGATTCTTTTTTGATGTCACATTCAAAATTAATTATATTGGCTAAATAGCAATAACAACAATTTTATTATTTAATGCTTATGTATAGCTTTCCTCTTGAAAAAAATATTTATCAATCAAAATTAGTTCAAGATTTCATTGTTGATTCAAGTAAGCTTGAATCTTTTATGAATCAAGATTCAAAAAAGATAGATTGGGAGAAGGCTATTGAGAACAAAATTTTTGATTTTAATAAAAGAAAAACGCTAGTTCAACAAATTAAAAAGCAATATGCCAAATCAAATATTAGTGCACCAGAATTGGTCGATTCTATTTTAGATGAAAAAACATTTACAGTTACAACAGGTCATCAGCTTTGTTTGTTTGGCGGACCTCAATATTTTATACATAAAATATCATCTGTAATAAAATTAGCTCATGACTTAAACAGTTCCTTTAAAGAGTATCAATTTTTACCAATTTTTTGGATGGCATCAGAAGATCATGACTTTGATGAAATTAGAAAAGTTAACTTATTCAATAAAGAAATTTCTGTTCTAGAAAGTTCAATGGGAGCCGTTGGCGAAATTAATCCTCAAGTTTTTAGTGAAACTTTAAAAGAACTTAAAGAGATTTTTAAAAATGATGAAAGGGCTAATAGTTTGACAGCTATTTTCGATAAAGCATTTTCTTTGCCTACTTGGGCTGATGCAACTCGTTTTTGGGTAAGTGAGTTGTTTAAAGAAACACCTTTGATAATTGTTGACGGTAATGATAAACTTTTGAAAGAGGCTTTTGTCCCTATAATGCATAAAGAAATTACTGAAAAATTTAGTAACGCTCAAGTTCAAATTAAAAATACTGAACTTAAAAGTTTAGGATACAGCGTCCAAGTTTTTTCAAGACCAATCAACCTTTTTTCATTAGCTAATTCAAAAAGAGAAAGAATTGTAATTGATGATTCAGATTTCAAAGTTTTTAATAAAGTTTTAAATCCAAATGAAATATTACAAGAAATAAATGATTTTCCTAAAAAATTTAGTCCAAATGTAATTTTAAGACCGCTGTATCAAGAAGTTATTTTACCAAATATTGCATATTTAGGTGGTGCTGCAGAAGTGTCATATTGGTTGCAATTAAAGGGGGTTTTCGATTCTTCTGAAGTACAGTTTCCGATTCTTTTATTAAGAGATAGTTTTGGTTGGATAAAAAGACGCGATTTAGACTGGTGGCTTGCTAAGGGTTTAACGCTAGATGATTTTTTTGTTCCTTTTGATAAATTGGTTAGAAAAATGATTACAAATAATGATGAGTTTGATTTTGAGAAAGAAAATCTTCTTTTGAAAGAACTAAAAAAACTTCTTGTTTTAAAATCTAATACTGATGATGGAATTCTTAAAATGTTAGATGCTGAGAATAAAACCTGGAAAAAATCACTTGATAAAATTCAATCTAAATTAATTCGAGCTCAGAAACAGAAACAAGAAACCCTTTATAATAGGATTGAGAAAATTCAAAAGTCTATAATTGATGCAGGTGTCCTAAAAGAAAGGAAAGACAGCTTTATTCCTTTATATGTTCATTTAAAAGAAGACTATATAAAGAGACTAATCAAAAATGCAAGTCCTACAAACCCATCATTTAAAATTATTGTGTATGATTAATCATTTCTTAATGAGTTCAATTAAGATGAAAAATGACAAAAGAATAAAAGAAATGGTTAAGAAACTCCCAGAAATCATAATGATGTATTTAAGCCAATCTAATCCTAACCACAACAACCAAATTCCTCCAAATGTTAAAACGATTGAAATAAAAGGTTCAATTAGTAAAATTTTTTTAAGTATTATAGGAGTAGAAGTGAAGTAAATTAAGAAGCTTAAAGAGAGAAATATTAAAGCAAACGAAATTACATGAGTATGAATTATAGTAATTAGTTCTTGTTTAGATTTTTTAAACCTCATTGGCTCAATCATTTCTAATGATTCATCCCAATCAAGAATTGTGTCATCATCTATGGGCTCATTAGCTAATGAGTTACCATTGTAATTTTCTTCAATTCCATCTAAAGAGAGCTTAGTTGTATCATCAACATACATTAACCCAGTAATGTAGCCAAATGCAAGAGCAAGTATAAAACCTGTAATTGATAGTTTTGCAAATTTAGGGAGCTGTCTAAGTTTAAAAGTAGTTTCCAAATCTTTTCTTAGTTTAAGTAACCTTCCTTTTTTAAAATTTTAGCTTTTTTAGTAATGATTTTAATACCAGAAATTGCAGAACGACAAGAAATGGTAGCACCAGATACACCTTGTATGTCTTGTCCCAATTTAATTTCTGAATCATAAGATTTCCCTCTAAATTGTTTGAGGAAGGCAGGACTACATATTTCTCCACCATAATCTTCTCTATAAACTAAAATTTTAACTTTTTTTATTGTAAGGTCTTTGTTTAATAAAACCATGTAGTCAAAGACATCAAACTTACTTCTTTTAGAGTCTAAAAATAAGAAACCTTCAGTTTTTTGATCTACAACTATTTTAAAAACACTTTGATCTTTAACTTTAGAGCCAATTAGTTTTTGAGTAGCTAATGGGATTTTAATTTCTTCTTTAGTAATGATTTGATCTTTCCATATCTTAGAAATAGATTGCTCAAGTTTTTTCCTCCCATTAGAATTTAGCCAATCTATATCTCCGGTAGGAAAGCTAACTAGAGAAAGGGTTATTAGTAGTAATATACTTTTCATATTTTTTTTTAAAACCAAACAGCTACACCTGCGTTGAATTGTTTTCTAGCTCCAGTAGTTTCTTCTTTATTTAAGAAATGTTGGTAATCTAATTTAATTACTGCACCATTTGCAAGCTTTAATCCTGTTCCAATTGTTATGTCTGTTCTGTCATAGCTTAGGTTTTGAATCATGTCTGAATTTACAGAATGGTGTGTGTCATAGTTTTCATATCTAGTGAATAATGTTAATTCTTGATCGAAATCTTTTTTTCCAAGTCTAAGTAAATCATAACCAACTTCAATATAATATCCTAGGAATGTTTCACCTAAGTCTTTTCCTGTGTATGTATTGTAAGCTTTTGTATTGGAATTGTTAGCATAAATAAGCTGACCTCTAGACTGAAACCCTTTAAAATTATACCTATAATCTAATCCTAGCATTGATGTACCTACTATAGTTGAATCTGCTTGTGAAACATCATTTTCATTTGAAAGGTCCAAACCTTCATATGCTGTAGATTGAGATTTACCAAAATATCCAGCTAAACCTATTTTTAAGCCTCTAATTCCGTAGAAATCTATTTTTGAAGATAAATTTGGTTGTGTGAAAATTGATTCTGCTGCTTTTTGTCTTCCTTTCCTAAATCCATCAGTTCCTCTTAAAATTCCAGATCCATCGTAGCTTAAAAATCCATTCATTAAATAAAGTTGATATTTTAATGAAGCATTATCGAATTTACCAGAAAGACCTACACCCATTTCTCTCCAGGTAGTAGGTATGATTTTACCGTCTAAGTTAGGTCTTTCAACACCATTAAAAGTAGTAGGTTCATGGTATTCGTTAACAATTCCCATAGGCACCAATAAAAGTCCAGCTCTAAAGTTTAAAAATGAATTGATGTTATGTTGTAAAAATGCTTGTTCAACATATATTTCTTTAACATGTTCCATTTCAATTTCTGTAACAAAAAATGTTTTTTCTGAAAATTGGTATCCAAAAAATGTGATTAATCTATGAACATCCATTTTTCCATTGTGATTTACTGTGTCTCCAAATTGTTGGTTATAATCAATTTGACCGTAACCTGAAACAGTTATTCTTCCACCGTTTCCAGATAAAATGTTTTGTGCTGTATTCATTGGCTCGTTGGTAATGGAATCAGAACCTATTACTTGTGCATTGTTTTCAAAAAAGATGAAAAATGAAAAGAGAAAAAAAATTGAAGATTTTATTCGCATTTTTTATTATTAAAAATGATTTCAAATAATTACAATGCAAATCTAATTTGAGAATAAGTTATTGGCAATACCACTTTTAAGGTATTTTAATAATTAATTGTGTTTTTAGCCAAAAATATCCAGCCCATTATTAAAGAAATTCCTCCTAATGGAGTGACAGGTATTAAACAATACTTTAATAATGCTAATTCCCCCAAAAAACCCTTGTTAATAGCTATTAAATATAAAGATCCTGAAAATAAAACAATCCCTAGTTTGAAAAATAGCGTAGGCAATTTGTGATTGAATTCATTGTTCGTTTTTCTCAAAACAGCTACAATTAATAAGCCAAGACCATGAACTAATTGATAAAAAACACCTTTATTCCAAAGATCTAATTGAGCATCGTTTAATAAGTCTTTTAATGCATGTGTTCCTATAGCACCAAAGCCAACACCTATTGCCATTGTTAATGAAGCAAAAACGATAATATTATTTTTTTTCATCAAGAAAATTTTGGAATGACTCTTTTGAAGAATTCAATAAAAGGTAGTTTTTTACTTTGAAGTAGTTTTCAATATCATATAAATTAAAATAACTATATAATGCTAGTTCTAATTTTTGATCATCAAATTCAAAAAGGTTAATGATCTCTATGATGTCAGAAACTGATAAACAAGATTTATGAATAATAATTTTTGCAGTTTTGATTTTATTAATAGAAAAGAATTCTTTATTGATAAGTTTAATAATTTCTGAATTGTCTTTAATTGGATTCAAACACCCTTTTTCGCCTGTATAATTAGGTTTTTCTATAATTGAGTCTTTGATAGAACTGGAGTCCACAGCTGTGGTGTAGATAGATTCGTAATTAATTTTAGTAGTGTGATAAGCTATGATTAATTGAGAGGTGTCAATAGGAAGAACACCAATGTTTACTTCTCCATTAAATCTAAATTTATAAATACTGTCTATTAAAGTTAGTTCGGCACTTGTTTCTTTGTCTTTCTTTTCAAAATAAATTTGTTTAGAAATACTCTGATTAGAAGAATCAGCAATAATAATTTTCAAATTTAATTTGCTGTCATCATAACTATTGATTTTAATATTATGATATGGTTTTTGATGTTGAAGGAACCCATTGATGAAAATGAAGAAATTAGTGGAATCAGTGGATTTAACCAATAAACTATTATTAAGTTGTGCAGAGTGTTCAAGTTGAATAAAACAACAAAGACTTATTACAAGAAGTTTAAATTTCATTTATTAATTTCAATAACAAAAATAGTATTTGTTTATACTCTGCCAATGGCGTGCCAAATATTATTTGTTTCTATAGGACGTTATAGAAAAAAATCATTTGTTTTGTGTAAAAATATTTCAATTTTTGAAATACATTTAAATTATATATGAAAAGAATTCTGGTAATAGGGGCAGGTAGATCATCTTCTACTATGATTAAATATTTTTTAACCCAATCTCAAAAAGAAAATTGGTTAATAAGAGTAGGGGATATGCAATTGTCTTTTGCTCAAGAAAAAGTAGGTAATCATGTAAATGGTCAAGCTTTTAAATTTGATGCCTTAAATGGTGATGAAAGAAGAAAGGAAATATCAAATTCTGACATCGTAATTTCCATGCTTCCTGCAAGATTTCATTTAGAAGTTGTTAAAGATTGTATTGAGCTTAAAAAAAATGTCATTACACCTAGCTACATTACAGATGAAATGAAAGCGCTAAATGAACAAATAAAAGATGCGGGTATCATTGCAATGAATGAAATGGGATTAGATCCTGGAATTGATCACATGTCTGCAATGAAAATTTTAGATGAAATCGAAGAAAAAGGTGGTGTAGTTAGTGGTTTCGAATCTTTTACTGGTGGATTGATTGCTCCAGAAAGCGACAATAATCCTTGGAATTATAAGTTTACTTGGAATCCTAGAAATGTTGTTTTAGCCGGTCAAGGAGGTGCTGCAAAATTTATTCAAGAAGGACAGTATAAATACATTGCGTATAACAATTTGTTTAGAAGAACTGAAATTATTGAAATTGAAGGGTTTGGCAAATTTGAAGGTTATGCAAACAGAGATTCTTTAAGATATAGATCTATTTACGGGTTAGAAAACATCCCTACTATATATCGAGGAACATTACGTAAAATAGGTTTTTGTAGGGCATGGAATATTTTTGTGAAATTAGGATTAACAGATGATTCATACGTTATTGAAGGATCCGAGGACA
>Ga0315331_10001417_pt1 | contig 17886 bp, 22 predicted proteins | sample M160m34915metaG_FD_203456 | JGI IMG/M metagenome (GOLD analysis project Ga0315331, IMG submission 203456) | Ammonia-oxidizing marine archaeal communities from Monterey Bay, California, United States - M1 60m 34915 | ecosystem: Environmental > Aquatic > Marine > Intertidal zone | place: USA...
TGGTACCGTCTTCTTTTAAAGATGTAATCATGTGAGATACTCTATCTAAGTTTACTGTAGGACCTTCTGGGTGTCCTAACTCTCCGTAAGCTCTTTTAGTGTTAACAGATTCATTTACATATCTGTTAACTTCTCTCTGCATGATCTCTTTAGGATAGACTCTGCCGTTTTTGTTTTTTAAATCTGATTGTAAGAAAACACCTTCAATGAATACATTAGGTTTCTTAGGATCTTTACTCTCTTCTGTGAGATAAGATATAGATTCGTTAAATTCTTTAATAAGTCTCATTTGTTTCTCCTTAACCTAAAGATCCACCGTCATAAACACTTCCTGCGTCATCTGTGTCTAATGGTGCCTCTTGATGTTGTTGTGAACCATACCCAGAAACTTTAGCACAATCTACTATAACAGTTCCACCAGCTCCGCCGGCTATAACTACTTCTATATCTGATGTGTTTTCTGAGTTTTCTGCAAATCCGTAGAAATCTAATGAACCACTTTCGTGTAGTTCAAATAGTACAACGGAGTTTCGTTGAACCTTTGCGCTAGCACCGCTAGACAAAGTCCAATGTAGCCCTTTTATGTTAGCTGCTGGGGAGCTTTGCGTCTCAGTAGATTTCTTTAGCGTGGTTGCTAGAGCAATTGTTCCGGTAGCAGCAGTCCCCCTAACAGAAACAACACCCTGAACTTGGGTGAGTTTTAAATTGTTTACTGTGACTGCCATTTGTTTTCCTTTGTTAAGTTAAATTAGTATGATGATTTTTTCTTATGGTTCATATGAGGACCTTCTTCAAGAACCTCTACATTAGGATCATTCACTTCAACTGTTTCGATACCGTGTTCAAACATTACTTTATACCAAGCCACTTTGCCATCTTGTGGTTCTGCATGTTCACCAATAATAGGTGTGCCTTCATTCCATTCCTTGTGCATAATTTTACTAGCACACATGTGCTTATCGCCTTCTAGTGAGCCTTTAGCCACACCGTCTACAGGAGATTCGGTAATTACCCCTGCTCTAAAATCTTTAAATGTCTTCGCCATTTGTTTCTCCTTCTACAGGTCTCCCTGTTGTTTGATCTATATCCACAAGAGCGTCATCTAAACTAACACCTTGTGGTTCCATGTCAGGATCAACGCTCTGTTTAAAAACATCTGCTGCTTTATCCTGTTTTAATGCATCTATTGCCTCACCTGTTCGTGAAGCTAGTTGATCATTAAATTGTTGTTGGGCCTCTGCATTGTTACCTGCAATTATGTTATCCAACATATCTTTAACTTCAACATTTCTGTCTGTTTCGTTTTCTGCCATTTTATGCTCCATTATCTGGTCCAGGTACAGGGTTACCCTCTCCTGGTACTTCATTACTTATGTCCTGTGCAGGCTCTGGTTGTTCACCTTGAACCTGTTGTAAAGGACTCCACTGATACTGTCTTTGATATTGTGGCTCTGCTAAGAGTTCAGTTTCAATAGTATCAATTTCCTCATCTGTTAGCATTAAAACATTCTTTTGAATGTAGCGCTTACTAAAGAATGTTCCTATATATGCTGCTACTCCGTTCAATACTTCTACTCTACTTCTTAGAATCTCTTGTTCTTTTGATTCTGTATAGTAAGCATCAGTAGCAAACTCATAGTCTATATCATCTTTAATGTTATCCCAATCGTCTTCAGTAATAACACCCTTTAGTAAAAGCTGCGTCTTCAATAAGTCAGCTAACATAACAGCAAATTTTCTTCTTAACTTGATGATGAATTTTGTAAACTTCATCTCGTCTCGATTTATTTCTGCTGCTCTTCCAAAATTTAGTCCAGCCTGTTGTTCTAATCTCGATACAGGAATGTTTAAAGACTGATACAATTTCCTTTGAAAATATTCTACATCTTCAATCTGCCCTAGGTTTTGACCTGCTGGCAATGTATCAATATTTGTTCCTGTTCCGCCTTCCCTTCTAGGTAACCAGAAGTCTTCCAACATAGACATGAACTTCTTATCATCTCTAATTTCACCTGTGTTAGCATCGTAAACTAATTTATTACGATATCTATCCATGATGTCTTTCATGTATTGCTCTGCCTTCATCTTAGGAAGGTTACCAACATCTACATAAAAGATCCGTCTTTCAGGTGCTCTTGTTATTCTATATATAACAACCGCATTTTCCATCATACGGAGTTGGTTTGCCGGCCTAATTGCCTTATGTAAATACGATAATGCTATATTCTTATCGTGATCTACCAAACCACTTGGTGCATATGCTATAGCGTCTTTTGTTATTTTTAAACCTTGTTGGTTTTCAGGAGCTATATATTGTCCTGGTTTAGAAGTAACTCCCTTATCATTAAAAATAAAAAACTCTTCTATATCTTTAACAAATTGTACGCCTGAAGGATTCTTTTCCTTCTTAATCTCACGCACCTTCCTAATTTTTCTAGGATCGATATATCTAATATCTTTGATCCCTTGTTTAGGATTATCAAGATCTACAACCTTATGGAAAAAGATCTTGCCATCTATGTACCATCTCCTAAAGTAGTCCTGGGCTCTTTCCTTAAAGTCCAGGAGGTTCTTTAGTTCTTCAAACTCTTTTAGTATTGATTTCTTAACTGCTGACGATAACTCTACATCGTCTAAGTTAAGTTCGACGGGAGATTCATTCTCCAATTGTGCAATCCCTTCGTTAATGATATCTTCTACTGCTGTATCAACATCTGCCATCATGGCAATGTCTCGATATCTTTTAACTAACTCGGCTTCTGTTTGGGCTACCCCTTCCAGATCCATGTAAGTACCGTAGTACCCACCCGCTCGAATTGACTCTATTGCACCGTCTTCGGCAGGCGCCACAAATGATTTCTCACCTGGTGGCGTCTCCTTCCTCTTTATTTCAAAACCAAAAATGTCCATAACTATTTATTCCGTCCCATCTATCGGGATTAATTTATGACTTCATAATCCTGGTACTGGAATGTAACTGTAAACTCTTCAATTATATCATTCTGTGCATATTGTAATGCAACTTCTGACATGTTAATTGGAAAAGCTCCGTTAAGTTGTATAATTCCACCAGGTAATGCTTCGTCATTTCTGTCCAAATGTTTAACAGTAATCTCTCTTTGATAGTCTTGTGGGTTAAGTGCTATCGAGCTGTTGTCGCCTTTATTATTCATTGCATCTAACCAAGCTTCAAACGGTTGTCTTAAAGACTGTTTAGTATCATTGGCAATAGTGATTGTCCAAGGATCAAAAATCCTTTCACCTGCGAATTTAACTTCCCTGCCTCTATACTGTATGATAGCTGGGTTAACTGTTGAAGCTGGCATAGCCGCTCCAGTAACTAGAATATTAGCATCTCCCCCAACTGCTCCTACCGCTGTTGGGAATGTGAGGATCACTTCAAACTGATTGGGACGAGCTCCGCCTGCCCCTAATGCTGATTTGAATTTTTGTATTTGCATTTTGTTCTCCTATTAAAACTATTTATACGCCGTTAACCGCCAATTTCTTCAAAGCTAACACCTGTTCTAGTAGCAATAAAGTTCAACTGTATAAAGTTGATTGCTTTTGCTGGCTTGATAAAGATATCCGCTACAAATTCGTTCCTATCTATAACCTCTGCTGTGTTATTAGATGTGTTACAAATTACTTTAAAGTCGAATATACCTCTACGGCCTTGAACATCTCTTAAGAATGGTGTAAGTAATGATGAGAATTGCGCTCTAGTAAACGCATCGTTAAATTCAAACAGTTGATACTTAGCTGCTATTGCAATAGCTTTTTCTAACACAATAAACAATCGTCTAACATTAATTCTGTTGAACGCTGAAGGTACTGTTGTCATTGTTTTGTCTCCAAACAATACAATTCCATTACCTACAGAGCTAATTACAGGATTAATACCTGCTGAATACATGTCGTCTCTATTTGCTTTTACTGGATTAAATGCTAATTTAACTGCATTTTTAAGTTGTCCCCTGTTATAACCTGCTGGTGAGAACCAAGGATCTGTAGTGTTGTCTGTTTCAACACATAGTCCTGCTATGTCTCCGTTACAAGGAACCCATCTGTATACATCGTTATAACGATCATACATATACTTCCAGTTACCGTCCATTACAGCGTAAGAAGTAGGTGTCAATAATGCTTTTGAGGCAATCATTGCTGTAACTTCTGAACCTGCGTTATTAACGACGTCTGTCAGTTGTGGAGAACAGAAAGTTAAACAGTCTTTTCTAGTTTTAGAAATATTATCTATGACATATTTTTGATCTGTTGTACCATGTCCACCTGTTAATACAAGTGAAATGTCTACGCTTTCTGCATCTTGGAACAAGTTGTATGCTGTTTGGATATCGCCACTATCGGGACTATCTGAAACACCACCTGTTAATGATACAGTAGATTCTGCTGCTGTAAAGTTAGATGTATAAGTTGTTCCTGCTCCACTTGTACCCCAAGTTGTTTCGCTTGCTGGGTGATCTGTGAAGTAAATAAATTTAGATTGTGTTTCAACTACATCTCTGTAGAATATTGAACCACCTTCTAAGCCTTTAGCATCCGACGCTTTAGAAACACCTGCAAATGTTTCTAGAACTGTACCAATTGTTCCTGAGAACAATCCGTCTTCGTCGATTACTACTATATGAAATTCGTCATTTGAACCACCTTGTATTGCCACTCTTGTGGATGTTAAAGGTGCTATATCGAATTTGTTTTTGTACGCCCAGTCAGTAGCTAAAGTTGCTGTAGCTGTTGCTCCAGTTCCTCCACCGCCACTAATTGTAATGGTTGGTGCGCTTGTATATCCGTTTCCTGGATTAGTAATTGTAATTGCAGTAACTGCATTAGAAGCAACTGTTGCTGTACCAGTAGCAGTTACTCCGCCTGCTGGTGCTGCACTAAATGTTACAGTTGGTGTACTAGAATAACTAGATCCACCTGCTGTTATAGTAGTTGTTGCTATTGAATTACTGTCAAAATTACTGGAATCCGCAAAAGATACTTTAAGAGAGTTTCCTAAAGCTCCTGGATATTTAGCTGCCCACATTCCATTAGAACCTGAACCGTCTCTGTGATTTTGAGAATAGTCGTCGCTGTTTTTAATAAGAACTGCTGTTCCTGATGCTACAGCGTTTCTCGCTGTATCGTCATCAACTGCTCTGACTGTCTTCAAATTATTACCATACGCCAAGAATGATGCTGCTGTGAAAAAGTCTACAGCTGTAGTATCATTTGGCTTGAAAAATCTCTCTACAAGATTATTCTCTGAACTAATTGTTACGATCTCGCCTGCCGGACCCCATTGGAAGTTACCAACAAATGCACCTGTAGTAGATGCAACCGCCGGGACAACACTGGTAAGGTCTGTCTCAGTTACGACAACGCCTGGTGATAGCTGAAATGCCATGTTTTTCTCCTCGGTTTATATTATCTTATGAATGACACAAGTTTATTTATTATCATCCAACTATTTATAAAAAACTTAAATTACAAATATGTACAGACCTATAGGTGCGTGTGTACATTAGGAATTAATCATATTTTTTAGTTTTTTCTGTAAAGATACAGGGTGATACTCATCATGAGTAAGCCAAACATCACCACCTAACACTTCAACTTCTTCTTCGTTACCTGTAACTCTGATAAAAGGTGTTAAGTTACTCTCAATATCTCCCATTTGTTGCTTATATAAACCCTCTCTTGTATTAACATCTGTCATGTCTTTAAAGAAGTTTTGACTAGTAAGCCAACCAAATAAAACTAAACACATAACCAAATCATCATGGTAACCTTCATCTGCTTGATAAGTGTTACCTTTCTCAGTAAATGTTGAAATCTCATGTATTATATGTTCATCAAATACCAACAGTTTCTGTTCCTCTATTAAAGACTTAAATGTAAAACACCCTTGCCTTTTAACTTGTTTAGAGGTTGTAACCCCATGTTTTGTTGCTTTACCAAAACCTGGACTCACATATTGTCTTGCTTGTTCAGTAACAGTACTAAGCATGTTCTCATACTCTACTTCTTGATGTAATATCTCTGCTACTTGTTGTCCTATGTCATTTACTTCTACTAAAATGAAAGCATCATTATAGTCTTTACCCACTTTTCCTATTATATCTGGGTACAACATTGGCGCTACTTTGTTATCTCTGTACTTTGCCACTACTTTATATGGCATTTTCGTTATATCTGCTACAATAAATGCTGAAAAATCTCCACCTATGCCTCTAGATGTGTCTACTGTCATGGCATAAAAATGTCCTTCTTGAGGTTCTTCATATATATCTAAACCACTTTTAGTATATAAAGGATCTTTTGTACTAAGCCTTGCTATTGTTTGTGCATTAATTAATGTATTAGTTGAACCTAAGAACTCACACATTACCTCTTGGTTAAATTTAACATCACCAAGTAATTGTTTTTGTTCTTCTAACCACTTCTCATCTCTACCTGGTATCTCATAGTAAGGTATAAACATATTTTCAAAACCGTTTACTCCTTCTACAGATTCATTCCAGAATTTCCAGAAGTGGTTGTAACCTAGTGGTGTAGATGTAAGTAGAATTTTTGTGGTCTCACCAGCAGAAATAGTAGGATAAACAGAAGTAAAGAACTCGTCTGCTATGTTGTTGGGTATGATTGCTGCCTCATCAATATATAGCCAGTTAACTGATTTACCACGAATCGCTGCTGCTGTTGTTGCTGCTGTTAATACTTTACTATTGTTTTCTAATTCTACATCACCCTTATTCCATACCTTAACACCTTGTTGCATCCATAAAGGTAAGTTCTCATACATTATTTGATATCTGTTTAATACTTCTCTTGCTGCTGAGGATTTGTTAGCCATAATAGCTACTGTTTTGTCTTCTTGGAAAATTGTATAGTGTAATATACACGCTGCTGATGTTACTGTTTTACCTTGTTGTCGTCCTTCCATAAGAACAACACGCCTATTTTTCATTATACAATCTACTTTTCTTTTTTGGCAGTCGTATAGTTTAAATGGTTGTAACCCTTTATCCAATGTAATAATCTTTACATATTTTTCTATAAAATAAACAGGGTCATCCTTACATTTAACATACTCTTTAATTTCTTCTTCTGAGAAATCGTGCTGATACCCCAGTGGTTTTAAATTAGGATTGCCATGATAGCTATTACTTGCTTGTGTCATCTGGTGTTACATCTATTGTTTTTGTATCTTCTTTTTTAATAGCTTTTAATAAGTCTTTTGTGCTACCTACGAATAAATTGTTTTGTGTTTTTATATTCTTTGCTTTAGGATCGTCTGCTGTTATTCTTTTTTGTCTTTCGTGTACATCTAACATGTCTTTAGCATTGTCCTGTAAATTTTTAATTAGTCCACCAGCTACTTCATATGCTCTAGGTTGGTCTGAGTTTCTTGCTATATGTAATATACCTTCTATTGCCTCAGCATTATACGCCTCAGCTTGTTTCAACATACTCCTAGCATATTGTAAATCTTCTTCTTGTTGTTTTGTTGCCAGAGTTTGCTTATCTTCATCAGACATATCTATTGCTGGTAGTTGTCTTTCGTCTTGAGTTCTTTTTAGATTAGACTCTAAAGCTTTTGTTATTTCTTTGGTGTTAAAGCTCTTATCTAATTCTTCAAATGTGCTTTTATTGTTCGAATTCTTCATCAAATTCCTCCAAGAATGAATAAGTATCAGACGGTGTTGCATTTAACGGATTAACACTAGCAGTTATCTTTCCTTTGCTAGCATTAGTTGTTGTATTAAGAGTCATTTTAGGATCATTGTAAACATTAGCAATTGCTTTCTTAATAACATCTGCGTTAGCAACATTGCTATAAAAATTAAGTCTCATGGTAAAATTTAATGTCCATACTACACTTAATCTATTAGCAAACTCGCCTTCATATTCATCTTCATAACCAACATTATCTAATGTAATTTTAATATCTCTTTTTATTCCAAGTTCAGGTAAATCATTAATCGTAACATTAAAGTCAGGATTAAAGTAAGGAATTATTTGTTCCAAACATTGTAAGCCATCATCTTGGTTCTTCGCAAATATATATAAGCCTAAAGTCATGTTGTATGGCGTAGAATTAAATGCGTATCTTACTGTATCAGCATCATCTCCTGTACCTACTGCTTTGGATTTGTTAATTACTTGCGTCTTTCTGGCTGGATCATAGTTTAACCCTATAATCTCAAAGCCTATTCTAGGTAAAGTAATTGCTACTTCACCTCTTGTGGTTGTATCTGTTACTCTAGCAATCCTTGTTAGAAATTTTTGTTTAGTAGAATATGCTAAAGGTACTCTTATAGCTTGTGCAACTGCTCCTGAACTATTTTTTCTTTCAATGTTTATATCATTGAATATAGTTCCAAAAGCAATGATTGCTTTTCTTATATGGTTGTGATAAAATGTCTTATCTTTAAACATATTATCCTCCTATCTCACCAAAAGGATTTCGTTCACTGAAATCTAATATACCTTCTAGTGTTACTAGATTATCAAAGTCTACATTGTCTATTGGTTCTGAGACTGTTGTGTTATAAGATTCGTTAATTATACATCCACCTGTTTCGTTGTATATTAACTTACCATCTTCTGTTAATAATTGATACTCTAACATATCTTGAGAGTATTTTGTTTCTATGACATCTATTTCTGTAATACCTGTATCCAAATCTTCTGAACTGTATTCGAATAGTTCACATACTAATTTAAACACATAAATTTGGTTAAGTTGATAAAAAGGATTTTGGAAATCAACATATTTAATTTCAAATATGCTTTTTGTTTTTGGAAAGTAAAGTAAGTCTCCTTCAGAAGGTCTTGTTGTTTGTGTGAATGTGCCTCCACTTGTCAATACTAAATCTTCCCATCGTCTTTTTGCTAGAACAAAGGTTGCTTGATCTCTAACTTCTAATCCAAACCTAGTAAATATATCTCCTTGTCCTTCATAACCATTAACATTATCCAAATACATTTCTAATGGATATGCCTGTGTAAATCTTGACAATTCATCTTCATCAAAGATTGTATCTTTGTTTACTAATGTTCTAGGCATATAGTATATGTCATGCCCATATACTTTCAAACTTTCAATAACCAGGTCTTCCACTAAGCGTTGTTCACTTGTAGCTCCTATGCTATTGCCTGATTGAAAGAAATGATTTGTAGTCATAAAGTTATCCTATCATAAACGACGGAGGCAATTCATATTTTAGTGACATCTCTTGTTCAATAGCTTGTATTTCTTGTACAGCTTCTTGATAAATTTGATCTCCGTTTAATGTGACACCACCTGGCATTTGTATTCCTGAGAACTTTTTCAAGTTTTCGCCCCATTGCCTTTTAAATAATGCTGTTGTATATTTCTTAAGAAACATGTCATCATAAACTTCTGTATATGTTGCCGGATCTATGATAGCATATGCTTCTGCTACTATGTAATCTCCTGGATTAAATGTTCTGTCCCAATCTGTGTCTACATATAATCTATCTGTTTTACGATTGAAACGAATTTGTCTTTCTGAGGTAAGAAGTTTTTCTAATGTTGTTAAGTGACTCTGGACTATTGTATAGTAGACCATGTCAGCTCCCATTAAATTATATAGATCATTCATTCTAAATTGATACATTAAATCAAATAGTTGCCCATCTTTTGTATTGTTAGTAGCTGCTCCACCAAAGTTAAAAATTCTTGTTACACCCAATATACCAGAACCAATAGGGATATATCCGTTTTCAATATCCCCTTTGGTGTAAAAATCTGTTGGTGCTAATGTTCCAGTTGTACCTGATATGTCGCCTGTAATAGACTCCGATGCTTGCCATGTACCGTCAGACTCCTCTGTCGTTATAAATTGTCCATCTGTAGAAGCCACTTTTGCAGTAGCTCCTGATGTTCCACCTGTAACTGTTTCGCCTTTTGTAAAGCTGGTTGCAATATTGGTAGTCAGCTTTAGTTTTGAACCAGTAAGTTGATGAGAAACAAATACTCTTTCAACACCATCAAAGTGATACTCTTGAAAGAATTGCAGGGCATCATCTATTCTATCAGATAGTTGCCCTTCTTCTACATTTACTTCAATTACAGGAGCGCCTAACCTTCGTAGGGCATAATCCTGTAAGTCTGTCCTGCTCGCTAAAGCCATACTTACCTACCTTAATTTAATTTAGTACCACTAGCATTATATATAGCCGTTCCAGTAATAGTAGCTGTAGAGCCTTCGCTCTGCGTATGAGAAATAGTAATACCATCTCCGCCACTTACTTGTGCCATATAATTACCTGTAGTATCTGTTCCTAAAGCTACACTATTAGCTGCTATAGTTAATGCAGTTGCTAAGTTACCTGAACCGTCAAAGTCTCCTGTACCTGTTACATCACCTGTAAAGGATAGAGTCCTTGCTGTTGCAAGTGCTGTAGCTGTATCTGCGTTACCTGTAACATTACCTGTAACATTACCTTCTAAGTTTGCTACAAGTGTTCCTGTGGTAACTGTTAAATCACCTGTACTTGCACCTGTAAATGAACCAGTACCTACTAGGAATTTATCTGCACTTTCGTCCCAACCAATAAACGCATTGTCTGAAGATCCTCTTTCAAAGACCAGACCCATATCGTTTGCTGGTGTTCCTGATGTTCCATTTCCTAGCTCAATCAATCTATCTGTTATTGTAGAGTTGGTTGAATCTAATGTTGTAGTTGTTCCATTTACATCTAAGTTACCTGTAATAGTAACATTACCTGTTGCTGCTACATCTGCAAATGTAACATCATCGGTTGTTGCTACTGCTTGTCCAATTGAAACTGCTGTTCCTGAGACTGCAACACCAGTGCCTGCTGTTAATGTAGTTACATTTGCACTACCATCAAAACTTACACCGTTTATTGTTCTTGCTGTTGCTAAAGTAGTAGCTGTTGCTGCTAATGCAACTGCTATATTTGCACTACCATCAAATGATGTGCCACCTATAGTCCTAGCTGTTTCTAATGCTGTTGCCGTAGCTGCGTTTCCTGTAGTATCCTGGTTAAGTGTTCCTACAGAAACCGTTGTTCCAGATATAGACAACCCTGTGCCTAAATCTAAAAATGCAGTTGCTCCTGCTGAGTCATCCCAAAAGATTATTTGATCATCGTTAGGGTCTGAAAGGCTTTCTAAGCCTAAGTGAGATAAGTTTACCGTTACTCCTCCGCTAGTACCTCCGCCTGAAAGTCCTGTGCCTGCTGTTACACCTGTTATATCCCCAGCTTGTATTTCTGAGAATTTTGCAAGTCTAATACCGCCTGCTGTAGAACCATCGTGGACTCTGATAGTATCTAGCGTAGTATCTACGGAAAGTTCACCTACCGCACCAGTGAAGGATTCATTCTGTGTTGTAGTCCCTCGTCTTAATTGTACCTGTGTTGGCATTGTTTTCTCCTAATTAATATGTTCCGCCATCGATAGAACCGCCTGATATATTTGTACCTGCGATATTTCCTGATATGTTTTCTGCTGTAGCTAACATTAATTCATGTCCGCCTTGAGTGCTTCCGTCATGGACCCTAATAGAATTATTTGTTGTATTAACCGAGACTTCACCTGCTGCACCTGTGAACGCATCGTTCTGTGTAGCTGTGCCTCGCCTAAATTGTACTGTAACTGCCATCTATTTGTCTCCTTATGCTACTGAACCTAAGTCTTCTGTAGCTAGTCTGTATTTAATTGACGTATTTAGATCATATATAACATCAGTTAATTGTCCAAAAGCATCTGTTGCAAGTGAAGAAGCAACACTTCCATAATCTCCTGTAGGAAATTCTAATGAAAGGTCTTTTTCTGCATAGTTTGCAATCTTAACAATAGCATCTGTAGAATCTCTTAAATAAAATTCTTTATCTGCAGAGTTAAGTGCAACTTCACCTTGTACAATATCTGCTGTAGTTGGCGCATTACCTGCTGTTTCATTACGCTTAATTTTAATTACTGTTGACATGTCTTTATCCTTGTTAGTTTATTTTTGCCTCTGCCTCTATAAATTTAGGATTAGGAATTACTTCTCTTGGACCGTCTACTTCAATATTATAACCTTTAGGTTTAGGAGCTTTTATCATTGGCTTAGGTTTTTTCTTTGCCTCTGGTTGTTCCTCTTCTACCTCTTTTACTGTTCCCGAAGTAAAGGTTGGAACCGGTTTTTTCTTAACCGGCTCATCCTTCTTAACTTCTGGAGTAGCAATTTTGTCTAATGCTTGTTGTAGTTCCAATTTTAATTGTAATTCTCTTTCCTGATATTCTTTTTCATTATAGCTGGCTTTAGCTTTAAGTAATATGTTTTCTTGCTGTAGCTCATTTACTTTCTGAGATAAGCTATTAATATATTCATCTACTAATTTTGTATTTACTTCTTTTTCCATTTCACTTCTCATTGATTACTTGTTATTAAGAATAAGTTCCGCCGTCAACAACATTTGTCCATGCAGGCGTTCCACTATCACTGTATAGGAAATAACCATCAGTACCAGCTGCTGTTGCCTGTAAGGCTCCAGTACCGTTACCATATAGAATTCCGTTACTTGTGAAAGTACTTGCTCCTGTACCACCGTCTGCTACTAATAGATCAGTAATTCCAGTAATTGTACCGCCGGTAATTGTAGCACTAGCTGATTCTATGCTAGCTACTAATGTGCCGATTGTATAACCTGTTCCTGATACATTAACAGTTGTCGTTGGTGCTGCTTGCAAGTCTTTAAATAGTTTCCATTTACCTGAATCGTCAGCATCTCTAAATAAACCACCGTATAAATCTAGTGAACCTGAAGTGTCATATAGACCATAAAGACCAATATCAACTGCGTCTGATGAATTATTACCAGATGCTAATATGATCAATGGATCTGCAACACTTAAAGTTGTAGAATCTACCGTAGTTGTTGTTCCTGATACAGTTAAGTTACCTGAAATTGTTACATTATTAGGTAATCCAATTTGTATCTGATTGTTTGAAACTGTTGTTTCTACTTCGTTGTTTGTACCTACGAAGTTTAGTGTGTCTGTTCCTACTGTAACAGCATCATCAGAACCACTGTCGGCTCCAATTGTTAAAGTAGAACTCGTTGCTGCTGTTGAAGCTGCTGTGATACGACCTTGTGCGTCAATTGTAATAACAGGAATTGCTGAGCCGGAACCATAGGCTCCTGCTGTAACTGCTGTGTTATCAAGTGTTGCTGTAATAGTTGTACCGGAAGCTGCTGTTGTGATACCTGTACCACCCGCTACTGTAAATGTCTCTGAATCTAGATCTATATCTATTGTTCCAGAGTCACCAGCTGCGTCTAAGTCACTACCTGTGACTTGAGAATCAACATAGGCTTTGACTGATTGTTGAGTTGGAATAAGCGTTGCACTGTCTGAAGCCATATTGTCTTCATCTACAAATGCAGTAGCCGTTATAGAACCATCGCTTAAGGAGCCAAATGTTACTACACCAGCACTAAAGTTTCCTGAACCGTCTCTTTTAACGATTGTAGAAGCTGTGTTGGAGTCTGTAGCATTGTCAATAAGATCTGTGTAATACTTACCACCTAGTTCCTGGATAACTTCGTTACCGCCAGAATCAATAGATGAGATGTATAACTTTGCAGATGCTCCTGAGTTGGATCTATCCTCGGCATACGCTAATTCGCCTTCAACTAAGTCAGAAGTAGCTGGAGCTGAAGAGCCCGTACTTCTTTTTATCTGAATAGTTGTTGCCATTTAATTTTCTCCTAGTTAAGTTGTATTAATTTACCATACTAAAATGTACCACCGTCAATGCTGGTTGGGGCTGCAACATCAGTTGGTGCAGTGGCTTCCCATTTGCCAGTTGATGCATCATAAATTAACGAATAACCATTTTGTGCGCCGGAAGTATCAATGCCAGACACGCTGTCTATATTTGTTGATGTTGCTCCTTGAGATTGGCTTGTGGTTGTAGTTACTACTCTTGAACTGCCAGTAGAAATTGTTACCTTTGCCGGTGTACTCGATGTGCTTACATTAACTCCCATTCATTCCTCCTTATACTTTCGTCACTTCTGGGGTTACTGTTACTAACCCCTCTAGAACTCTTAAAGTTTCAGATGCGCTTGTTATTTCAACATCATACACATAACGCCCTGGTTTAAGCGCTGCTGTTTGAACTGCTGACAAACTAATCGTTACCTTTCCTGTATCATCTACCTTAACACATGTAAAACTTGTGCTAGCAGATGCTTCATAAGACTTTCTCATTTGGCTAGCTACTGTATATGATGTCAGATCTTTTGCGGAAGCATCGTCATTAGTTAGATTTATGTCTAAACTAAAGGTGGTTCCCTGATCTATAACTATATTTTGTACGGTGGCCATTCAAGTATCTCTTATAAATTCGTTGTATAGTCTTATTTATAAATAAAAGTAATTACAATGAAAACTATTTTAACATTAAAATATGGTGACAAATACAGCGCAGATGCTGTCAATTCTATATACGAGCATACCGAAGGCAAGTATAATTATGTTTGTGTAACAGATGACCCTAAAGATTTGCACCCCGATATAGGAATTATTTATATGGAACATGAGCCAAATGGCAACATGGAAAAAATAAAATTATTTCAATTAAAAGACTTGGGTACAATATTATATCTGGATTTAGATATAAGAATACAAAAAAATATAGATCATTTGTTTGATTATTGTCGTCATAACCCTGTAATTGTATATACATGGTGGAAAGATAAAGGAGATAAACAAATAAGCATACATGATTTCCCATGGCAATCAGAGTTTGTAGGGCCTTTAAGTAACTATAATTCTAGTGTAATGCTTTGGAAAGATGCTACACATATATGGAAACACTATAATGAGTACCCTGAAACATATGATGTAAAGTATCCTTATGGTGATGATACATTTTTATATCATGAAGGATTTACATTTGAACACTTACCCAAAGAGGAAGTATATGCTTTTAATACGACAGGAAGAAAATATAGACCTGAATATACAATATGCTTATTAAATGGATTAGACAGAAACCCGGAGATTGAGAAAGAATATGATGAACTTTGTATGCATCAAGTGGGGCACTAAATACTCACCAGATTATGTAAACAATCTGTATCGTATGGTACAGGATAACTACCATAAAGATTTTACATTTACTTGCTATACAGATGATAGTGCAGGATTAGATTGTGATTGTGTAGATATACCTGATATCAATCCTTTACATCCTAAGTATTGGTTTGGAAAAGAAAAATACTGTTGGGATAGAGCTAAATTTATAGTCTTTAACTCTCATAACTTTTTAGGTTATGAAGGTAAGTGGTGTTATTTTGATTTAGATATTATAATACAAAATGATATAACTGATTTAGATGAGCTAGCTCTTAAACCTAGAATAGTTCATGTTAAATGGGATAATTGGAATAAAAGATTACACGAAAGACTCTTTATAGACATTAGAGGAACATTATATAATTCTAGTGTTATGTGTTGGAACAAAGACCAATGTGAACATATATTCTGGGATGCAATACAAGAAGAAGATATGATATTCAGAACATTCTATAAAGGAACAGATAACTATCATTTCTGGAGGCAGAAAGACTTTTGGAATAACCTTCCTTTTGAATGGGTGTATAGTTACAATAGAGGTATGACACATCCGACGGATTTGGAGACACATAAATATAGAGAAGAACCTAAGTTTTGTTTGTTCAATGTGGATTCTAATCCTAGTAGGAAACAAATAAAGATAGATGAATTAGAAGATGAGACATTATTGAGATTATGGCATGGTAACAATTATAGCAAATCAGCTAGACACTAATTACAGTCAAGTACATATAAACGCATTATATACACAGGTTAAGAAACTGTGCGTAAATCCTTTTAATTTTTACGTCTTTGTGGATAGTGATGAGTATAATCTGTTAGAATCTACACATAAAAAAGATGGTTATATAGATGGGATCTCCTTTCATGTTCCTAAGTATGGAAAGGATTGGTTGGAAATAGATATAATGCAACACACCAAACCAGGTGGCAATACATTGTTTATAACTCCTAATTGTATTATTAACAACATAAAGGACATAGACATTTATAAGAGCAATAAGAAAATCCAACTGCAGGATGGTAACCTAGGTTATTTTATACACCGAAATGCTAAAGTCGAAAGCATACTAGAAGAATGGGAAGAGAATGAAGACGAGCTATTATATGAATACGATGCTTTCCATAATAAATTTTTTATAGAAGAAGGTGATGTGCCTTTTGTTAAAGATGTTACTGCTTCATATCCTGAGACTACAGAAGAACCCATAGTTGTTTTGCCTTATTGGTATGAAGATTTTACCGATAAACAAAAAGATCTAATGTACAATAGAGCAACAGACTTATATCCTTATTTACCTGAAAGAGTGGAAATAGAATTATCAGATGATAAGAACGAACTATCCTATGATGATATAAGAAAATTTTTCTCTCAGGACTTTATGGAAAAAGCTCACATGAAAAGAATAAAATTTAAAGGACTTGAAGGAGACCCTACTAATAATAAAGACATTGTAGATATATCACATTATCTTATGGGACAATGGGGCATAGGTATTGACTTAATTAGTAAAGGCGATACACATGATCCTTTTTGGTGGGGTATTATAGGAGACTTATATAAAGAATCTGGTAACATAACCTTTAATATTAATACAGGCAATCCAGACAATTTAGTATTAATGAACGCAGACATTCTTATTAAGAAAGGTTGTAGAGTGTTTTGGTCCTATACTCATACAAATCAATTAAATACAGATATAGAAAAGGCAAGAGAGTTATCAGAAAAACATAACTTCTCAGGGTTTATTTACTTAGACAATGTTCCTGAGGAAGTTCCTTATGTAGATGAAGTCGTCAAACCTGATATGCCAGACTATAAACTTATAGAACTAGAAACTCTACAGACAAGAAAAAAAGACGACATATATAAAGAGAGAAAGATAAAGTTTCCTAAACATATTAAATGTGAAGGTAAAGTTAATAATCAATTTTACTTAAGCGCTAAAGGAAATGTTTTTCCTTGTAAACATGTTGCTCTTAATCTTTCTACAGCAGATAAATCTCCCGAACATAAAACAGAATTATTATATGATTGGGAGAAAAATAATGTTAGTAACTATACACTAGAAGAAATTTTTACTAATGATTTTTATAAAGGATATTTTAATAATTTACTAAAATTAAATCCTTTAGTAATACATAATGAACAGGATGGAATATGTTAAAAGTAAATGATGGTACCGTGATAGAAGGAATTTTTAATGATGAATCGTATATCGAGATAGTTAAAAAGTCTAAATTTTCAACACTAATAATTCATATAGATATATCAGAGTTTGAAAGTAAATGTATTGAAGTGGTATCTGTATTAGCAGAACACGGATTACAATATGCTAAGGACTTTGTAATTGCGAGGGCTCGTAATGAGAGTTAATATAATATGTTCCAAATGGGGTGATCGTTATGGTCCTCACTTTGTAAACAGATTAAAAAATATGGCAAAGAGAAATTGTAACACTAAACATGATTTCCATTTCTATTGTTATACAGATGACGCTGAAGGTTTAGATGATGATGTAAAAGTAATTCCTTTTCCAGACATTCCTAACATACACCCTAAGTATTGGTTTCAGAAAGACGACTTTAAATATGGTATGGCAAGATGCTGGGATAGGCCTAAGACATTTGTATTCAATACTCATAACTTTGCTGAAGACAAACCCACAGGTCGTTTTATATTCTTTGACTTAGATGTTATTATACAAAATGATATAGAGCCTTTAATTACCTATAATATGGAAAGACCA
>Ga0315331_10001418_pt1 | contig 17885 bp, 17 predicted proteins | sample M160m34915metaG_FD_203456 | JGI IMG/M metagenome (GOLD analysis project Ga0315331, IMG submission 203456) | Ammonia-oxidizing marine archaeal communities from Monterey Bay, California, United States - M1 60m 34915 | ecosystem: Environmental > Aquatic > Marine > Intertidal zone | place: USA...
TCTTCCTTTTTCTAAAGCTTCTTTTAGAATTTGATTACCAGTCTTTTTATACTCAAATAAATCAGTGAAAATATCTTGTACTCTATTTCCTTCATCTAAAGCTTTAACTAAATAATCAGGCGCTTTTGTTTCATCTGGTTTTAGAACATAGGCTAACTCTTGGCAGTCAGTATTTAATGTAAGATATGAAATTCCAAAATCACAGTGAACTAAATCCCCAGGTAGAATTATATCAAATTTTGATTCGCCATCGAAGGCATAAAGATCACTATTCTCATTTCTTTGAACATCAATTGTTGGATGAAACCAAGTTTTAAGTCCAAGTTTTTTTACTTTTTCTCTCATCCACCAAACTACATCATTAGTAGTTGTAACTCCAGGAGTAATTACATTAGTAGAAAAAGCTTCGTTAATAATTCCGTGAGTAATTTCAACAAGTTGATCATATATAATCATTTCCTTTTCAGTCCGTGTCTCAATCCATCTTATTGCGAGATCCTCTGCAGAAACTACTCTTTTAGATAATTTGCTTGGAAGATTATCTAGAAATAGTTCATAGTCTGTTTTAACTATTCCATCAGCTAACGCAAAATGATCTGAGTAGTTTAGTCCAATTTTTTCTGGATTTTTTTCTTCTATAAACTTAGCAAGTGCTTTCATTTGATTTGGCTCTTCTTCTTTATTCCAGATAGATGGAATATTTTTTCCAAATGAGTATCTAGCTATAGCAACTTTTTCTAAATCTTTACTTTTTTTGTCATAGTGGAATGCTAATATTGTTCTTCTTCTAGCATTTAGCCAAGTAGGTGGAAGAAGGGTTTTGATCACTGGGTCTTCGTTATATTCTCTAGTTATAATTACCCACATATCAATGCCTGTCTCTTCCATAAGCTTAGGAAGTAGATTATCAAATCTGTCTTTTTGAATTTCTTCAATAACTCTTGCCCTTTCTTTAAGACTAAGAATGTCTTGAGATTTTACATTAAATGATAATGTTATTAAAAATATTAAGTGAATAATTTTCATATTATATAAAATTTAATTTGTTGGTACTATAATATTATTTCCTAAAAAAATAGCATTTAAAAATAGCTTATTCGTTCCATACCAACTACCTCTAAAATTAGGATTATCAGCAAATAAAACTACTCTCCCAGAATTTATTCTTGATACTAATAAAGATGCTGATCCAGGGATAAAGTTTTTCAGATTATTTTTTGAAATATAACCATCAATATGTGCATCCTCAGAATAGATAGCGACAGTAGAATAATGATCTTTAGTTTTATTTATAAATACATTATTATTCTTGTACACAGGAATAGATAAATCATTATATCCAAATGCTAGTGGATGTGTTAAGTCTAAATCAACACTTAAGATAACACCTCCAATTCTTTCTCTTCCAATATTTTCTCTAGCGTCTACATAATTTTTTCTTGAGAAAACAGTATCCTTTTTTACTTTAACTAAAGTTTCATCTACTATTTTTTTATTTATTGCCCAACTTGAACCTCTAGCTATTGTAATTAGAGTATTACCTTTGCCAACCCAATCTTTAATTTTTTCAATATCAATATCTCGAAGTTGATTGTATGAACCAGAAACCATTACTAGAGTTGTATACTGATCTAAAGAAATTCTAGAAAATTGATTTAATCTTATCTTTGTTAATGGCATACCTATCCTCGTATCTAGAAGATGCCAAACTTCTCCAGCTTCATATGAGCTTACTCCATCACCAATTAACATGGCAACTTTAACTGGTTTATTTATTCTAAAATTATTACTTCCGAGATCAATTCCTTCTAAACTATATCCCGATTCAGAATTATAAATTGGAACATTAAATTTTAACTGTAACTCTTTAATTATTTCATATAGCTTATCGCTTGAAATTTTTTGCTTACTTACTGGCACTAGTATAGACCCATAATTAAATTGGACTCCTTTATTAGCGTTATCAACTTTAATCTTAAAAGGTTTAAATGCAGAATAAGTTACAATATCATTTTTTTGTAAGAGATTAAGAGCAGCAGAAGAGTTGTAATCATTCCAGTCAATAATATATGCGTAATCTGATTTATTAACTTTTAAATTTTTAATTAAATTATCTGTATCTGTAATTTCTGATCCACTAATAAAACTTCTCAGTTTTTTTGATTTCATATTATAAAAATTAGAAACACTCCATGCAGATGCATCATAAAATACACTGTCAACATACTTATCATAAGTTTCGAAGAAATTTTTAACCATCCTAGATTGTTTCTGCTTGACAGGAACAATAAATTTTTCTTTATTCCTGTAGACCTTGATACTATGTAAAATTAATTTATCAATGAATGCTTTATTCCTATTCATATCGTAGAGATCACCAAACTCGTATGCTTTTATTTTATCACTATTAAATTCAGTTATAGATGAACTAAAAAATCTTTTTTGATAGTCTCTTAAAAGGTTTTTATTATCAACAGCTGCTTCAACAGTTGCAATACTTGATAAGTACTGATTCCTGATTGTAAAACCAAATGATATTGTGCCATAATTTGTTTCTTGAAGATGTCCTCTTGAACTACCTTGCTCAAAAAGTATTGCTAAAGCCCCTTGAACATCTGGATAAGATGATCCATAACCTGGATAAGTTTCGTCAAATGATTCTTTAGTATAATAAAAAGATCCTATACTATCTAAAGCTTTTGAATAGTATTTAGCAAATATTGGACTTAACACACTATAGTTCTCATCTGGAATTAATGGCTTTAAAGATGCATTTGGTTTCATTGGTTCAAAAAAATAAGTGCTATTAGTACCCATTTCATGAAAATCTGTAACAACATTTGGGTACCAACTATGGAACCATTTTAGTTTATTTTCACTTTCTGGGTTTATTGCTAATAACCAATCTCTATTTAAATCGAACCAATAATGATTAGTTCTCCCTCTCGGCCATGATTCATTGTGTTCAGCATCATTTTCATCGGAAACTAGATTAATAGATTTATATTGATTAGCCCATTGAGAGTGTCTATCTCTACCATCAGGGTTAATAGTTGGATCAATGAAAATAATTGAGTTATCTCTGAAATTTTTAATTTTTTTACTTTCAGATGCAACTATAGTATATGCAGTTAGCATTGCAGCCTCTGAGCTTGATGGTTCATTTCCATGTACTCCGTATCCTAGATTAATAATAATTGGAAGGTTATTATCAATTTTATCTGAATTTTCTGGAATGGTATATTTTAAATGTTTTCTTTGTATTTCGCCTACATTACTTAAATTGGAAGAGGATGAAATTTGAAGCATCACCAATTTCCTTCCCTCATGACTTTTACCATATTCAATTATTTTAGCATTATCAGAATTATTAGATAAATAATTTAAATATGCAACAATTAGATCATGTCTTGTATGTTCGAACCCAATTTCATAACCAAGAAATTTTTCTGGACTCATAATTTTATTATTATATGGTCCATTATTTTTTAAAAAATAATCTTGGGCATTAATTTGAACTGTTATTAAAAGGAAAAGAATTAAATTAATTATCTTCATTATTACTTATTAAAAATTAAAACAAATTGAATACCCAAAATACAAATTATTGGAAAGAAAATTTGAAATATGTTGGAATTCTTTTGTCAATATGGTTTCTCGTTTCTTTCTGTTTCTCAATTTTATTTAAAGAATTTTTAGATACATTTTATCTAGGAGGATTTAAGATGGGGTTTTGGTTTGCTCAACAAGGATCAATGTATGTTTTTGTCATTCTTATTTTTATTTATGTTCATTTAATAAATAAGCTTGATAAAAAATATGGATTTAATAAAAAAGATTAAATATGGATGTTCAAACTTGGACATATATAATTGTTGGAATTACTTTTTTGATATATATATCTATAGCTATATGGTCTAAGGCAAATTCTACTAAAGAATTTTATATTGCAGGTAAAGGTGTTTCTCCTTTAGCTAATGGCATGGCAACTGCAGCCGATTGGATGTCTGCTGCATCTTTTATATCTATGGCCGGAATAATTGCTTTTGCTGGTTATGATGGTTCAGTGTATCTTATGGGATGGACCGGTGGTTATGTTTTGTTAGCCTTATTATTAGCACCCTATCTAAGAAAATTTGGAAAATTTACTGTACCCGACTTTATAGGTGAAAGATATTATTCAAATAAAGCAAGATTAGTCGCTGTATTTTGTGCTCTTGCAGTATCATTTACTTACGTCGCTGGTCAGATGAGAGGAGTTGGCATTGTATTTTCTAGGTTTCTTGAAATCCCTATAGAATCAGGTGTTATAGTTGGAATGGTAATAGTTTTATTTTATGCTGTTTTAGGTGGTATGAAAGGAATAACTTATACTCAAGTGGCTCAATATTGTGTATTAATTTTTGCATTTATGGTTCCTGCATTTTTTATTTCCTTTCAGATGACAGGGAATATTATTCCTCAAATTGGTATGGGATCCCAAATAAATGATGGATCAGGAATTTATCTTCTTGATAAATTAGATTTACTCTCAAAAGACTTAGGTTTTAATGAATACACTTCAGGATCTAAATCAGTTTTTGATATATTTTGTATAACATTAGCACTTATGGTTGGTACAGCTGGTCTTCCTCATGTAATAGTTAGATTTTTTACTGTAAAGAGAGTTAGTGATGCAAGAAAATCAGTTGGTTTAGCGCTTCTTTTCATAACAATATTATATACGACTGCTCCTGCTGTCTCGGTCTTTTCAAAATTAAATTTAATTGATACAGTAAATGAAAAGGAATATTCTTCTATGCCAGAGTGGTTTAAAAATTGGGAAAATACTGGATTAATTATTTATGATGATAAAAATAATGATGGTATAATAAATTATAATAACTATAGTGATAATGAATTAATAATTGATAATGATATTATGGTATTAGCTAATCCCGAAATTGCAAATTTACCTGCATGGGTTATTGCATTAGTAGCTGCTGGTGGATTAGCTGCTGCACTTTCTACTGCAGCAGGTTTACTATTGGTAATTTCTACATCAGTATCCAACGATCTAATAAAAAAGATTTTTATGCCAAATATTTCGCAAAAGCGAGAATTATTAGTAGCTAGAATAGCATCTTTTTTTGCTGTTATTGTTGCAGGTTATTTTGGAATAAACCCTCCAGGTTTTGTTGCTGCAGTTGTTGCTCTTGCTTTCGGATTAGCAGCAGCATCATTATTTCCAGCTATAATACTTGGTATTTTTTCAAAAAGAATTAACAAAGAAGGAGCAATATCTGGTATGATTGTTGGAATTTCTTTAATGCTTTATTATATGGCTAAATTTAAACTAGGTTGGTTTGGGCCTATACCCCCATCTTCTGAGTGGTGGTTTGGTATATCTCCCGAGGGATTTGGTTCAATAGCCATGTTATGTAATTTTTTAATTTCAATAATAGTCTCGTATTTAACTTCACCTCCTCCAACCAAAGTAATTCAGTTAGTAGATGACATTAGAATCCCTGAAAATTAATTTTCTTTAAAAAATATTTTTTCTTCAATAGATTTCCATAATAAAAGTGAAGCGTAAGTATTGTAAGGAGCCCAAGATTGAATTAGTCTATTTAACTTTTTATCAGTCAAGTTTTCAATTTTATAATTAAGCTTAATACTATTTAATAGAGCAATATCTTTTTTCGAAAAAATATTCTCTCTAAATAAAATAAAGATTAGAAACATTTCAGCAGTCCAACTTCCTACTCCTTTTATTGTAGTTAATTCTTTAATTATTTTGTAATTATCTAAACTATTAAAGTTTAATTTATTTTCAAGAAAGTATTGATAAACATTTTTAATATAATTTACTTTCATTCTAGATATACCTATGCTTTTTAATTTACTATCATCAATTTTTAATATTTCATCATTTGTCATTCCAGAAATCAAATGATTAAATTTTTTTTTAATGGAAATAGCAACTTTAAAACTAATTTGTTGCTCGATAATTAATTCAGATATTGCCTTTGCATAGTTTTTATTATATCTGTCTTCAATATCTATTTCTTTACCCAATTTTGAAATTAAATACTTCATAACTAAATCAGATTCAAGAAATTCAAATGCTTTTTTATATGTAGTTTTTATTTGCATTTTCAATAAAGGTTTTCATTAATTTAATTTTATTTTTTCCTATTCTGCAACAACCTCCAATTATATCAGGTTGTTCATTAATCCATGTAGATAATTCCTTATTATTGATATTATTTACTCCATGCCAGGTCTTGGTTTTACTATTAAATTTTTCACCTGAATTTGGATAAACTAAAATTTTTTTATCTGTCAATTTTTTAAGTTTTGTTATAGCTTTTTTCATGATTATTGGATTAAAACAGTTTAATCCAATAGTTGTTACTTTTTTTGATTTTGATAGTATTTCACATGCTTTTTTTAGTGATGATTTATCTCTAAGTTTTAAATCATTATTGCAAGTCATTGATATCCAAACTTCTTTTCTTAAAACTTCTAGAAGGTCGTTTATTATTTTAACTTCTCTTAGGCAAGGTATTGTTTCGAAAAGGATTATATCAATATCTAGTTTATTTATAATTTCTAAGTTTTCTAGATGAAATTTTTTTATTTCATCATCTCCATTTTTGTAAATTCCAGTGTACTCTGATCCATCTGAAAGATATGATGCAAACGGCCCAAAGCTTCCGACAATATTGATTTTTTTTTTTTTAGTTTTTAATAAAGCATTTTTAGCTAATAATACCGACTGATTAAATATCCTTTTTATTTCTGAAATATTATATCCTTCTTCTCTTAGTCTTCTTACACTTAATTGATAAGATGATGTAGTAATATAATCAACACCAGATTTCAAGTAATCGATATGAGTATCTTCAATTACTTGAGGATTATTTATTAAAGTTTCAGCTGTCCATAGTTTTGAATTTAGGTTAAACCCTCTTTTTTCAATAGGATATGATAGACTACCATCCAATAATTTAATAGTTCTTCTCATAATGTATTTATAAGATAATCTGTCTCTAGAGGTAGATCCTCAATCTTTACTATGTGATAAGAATTATAATAGGGGTGTAAAATAAGTAGATTCATACTGGACACATTAAGCCCATAATTTTTTTCCAGAATATATTTATATATGTTTTGTTGGAGACAGTATTTATTATAGTCCGTTGAACTCATATGACCTAATCCGTTTAAGCAATTTTCAAAAGGATTCTCTTTTTCAACTTCACCGTTTGAGTTTATTATTTTTTTTGATCTTTTCCAATCAAACAAAAAAACTTCACTATTTGATTTTTTATAAACCATATCAATTGTGCCAGCCAATAATTTTTCCTCATCATAAACTCTCCATTCAGTCCTAAATGGCTCATAATTAGTTTTAATAAATTTTTCATGAAAACGTATAAACTTTTCAAATTCAGGTGAGTTTTCGTATTCAATTTCATTATAAAAATTTTCAATTTGATTATGAAGGTTTGTTCCCTCGGTCCTTGCTTTATCTCCAAGATCAGCCCATCTTTTTAAAATATCTTCAACTCTTTCTCCAGTTTTTTTACTCTCTTTATTTGCCCAATAGTTTTTATCAAATTTCGGAAAAAATTCACTTATTAGTTGAGTTACAGATTTTGCTTTTTTTTCATTATCAATAGTGTAGATATGGTTTTCTTCATCAAAATTTATTCGAAGATCTCTCTCGTGTAAGTTTATATTCTTTAGCTCTTTCATCTTTACAATATTACTAATCATTTAATCCAATTATTTATAAAAAAAACTATATTTAAATTTTAACCAAACAATTAAGATTTATGGAAGTTAATGAATTGCTAATTCCTACTGTTCTCGGGGGAATTTGTGTATTAATAAGTATTTATGGTCTAGCTATTGCTAAAGATAGAAAATATGCACTAGGTGGACTTTTTTTGTATTCTTTTATTCCTATTAGTCATAGGATGGGGATTTTTTTAGAAAATCCTGAAGATTATTTCAGCCTAGTCACTGCAATAATTTTTATTATTCAAGCTATTATAGCTATACCAGTAGGTGGTTTTCTAAGTCCTAACTCAGATTCTATTCAAAAGACATGGTCTCTGAAGGTTCAAATATCAATATTAGTAATTAATGGTTTTTTTGCTGCATTAATACTTAGTGACCCAATGGTTCCAACTATTATCGGAGCTTATCATGCGATTTATTCTCTAATGATGGTAGTTGCTATTTTAAAAACATTAGCTGGTAAAATGGATATGAAATAAAGTTTTATAAAATTTTATTAAATTGAAGGTCTATTTATTAGGCCTTTAATTTTTTAACATGAAAAATATTATATTAATTATATCACTTTTAATTTATACTAACTTAGCAATTGGTCAATCTAGATCTATAGATGCTGAAAGTAGTATTGTAACAAATCATTTTGTAACCGTCAATGGGAACCGAATTCCTTATTCAGCTACAGCAGGAACTCTACCAGTATGGAGTGATGAAGATAAAGCGGTAGCAACTTTATTTTATACATATTATAAAAGGTCTGATGTAAAAGATGATACAAATAGGCCTATCTTTTTTTCATTTAATGGAGGTCCTGGTGCAGCATCAATTTGGATGCATATGGGATATACTAGTCCTAGAACTTTAAATATTGATGATGAAGGCTATCCTGTCCAGCCATACGGAACAAAAGAAAATCCTTACTCAATTATAGATGTAGCAGATATTGTTTATGTAAATCCTGTTAATGTAGGTTTATCTAGAATTTTAGATAAAGAATATGACAGATCAAATTTTTTTGGTGTAAACTCAGACATTAAATATCTGGCTCAGTGGATTGAAGATTTTATAAATAAATATAATTTGTGGCTATCCCCTAAGTATTTAATAGGGGAGAGTTATGGCACAACTCGCTGTTCTGGTCTTGCTTTAGAACTACAAAGTAGGTGGCATACAACATACCTTAATGGAGTAATTCTAGTTTCTCCTACTGGATTAGGAATTAAAAGAGATGGTCCTGTAAATTCTGCTCTAAGAATACCATATTTTGCTGCTACAGCCTGGTATCATGATAAACTCGATAATGATTTGCAGTCAAAAGAGCTTCTAGATTTATTAGATGAAGTTGAAAAATTTTCAGTTAATGAATTTCTTCCAGCAGTTACCCTAGGAAATTCTATTTCTGAAAGCGAGAGATCTGAAATCGCTAGAAAAGCTGCAAGATACTCCGGGCTCAGTCAAAGAGACTTTTTAGATAATAACCTAGATGTTACTGATCAATATTTTTGGAAAAAATTGTTATATGATGAAGGATTTATATTAGGTAGGCTGGATTCAAGATATAGAGGAATTGATAAGAAAAACTCTGGAGTTTCAGTTGGAAGTTATCCTGAACTTGATGCTTGGGATCATGCATTTACTCCTGCGATGCAAGATTATTTAAAAAATGATCTTAACTATAAAACTAATATGAATTATAATGTGTGGGGTAACGTAAGGCCATGGAATAGAGATAACGACAGAACAGGTGATAATCTAAGGCAGGCAATGGCAAAAAATCCGTTTCTTAATGTCATGATTCAATCAGGGTACTATGATGGTGCAACACAATATTTTGATGCAAAATATACTATGTGGCATATTGATCCAAGTGGTAAAATGAAAGAGAGATTATCTTTCAAGGGTTATGAAAGCGGTCATATGATGTACCTACGTAGAGAGGATCTTAAGAATTCTAATGATGATATAAGAGAATTTATTAAGAAAACTATTCCTTCAAAACCTGCAAAATATTAATTACTTATTTTAAGTGGATCTTCACGAACAAGAATAATCTCTTTGTGAGATTCTCCATTTTCTAAGTCTAAAATTATTTTATATTCTCCTGGTTTAACATCATAGCTTTCATATAATTTATCGCCAAATATCTTCTTCCCATTGGCATACATTCCAAAATCATCAAGAAATGATTTTCTTAATTTATTTATCTCGCTGAATGAATTAAGGTTTTTAAAATTATATTTTTTTAAGTTTTTCTTATCAATTGCTATATCTTTAAATTCCTCAACTAGATCGATAAATTTCGTTCTATAATTATTTAATTCGTCTGAATTTCTGTCTAACTCAAATGGCCAAATAAATCTATTTAATCCATTACTTATATTAATCTCTCTTTGGTAGATATTTTTATCTGAACTATTTGAGATTGTTATTTTTCCTTTTATCTCTGATTTACTATAAAAATTAATAATTGCACCATATGGAGGATTTTCACCTCTAAATTCAAAATATGGCTGCTTCCTCCCTGTATTTATTTTAATCCATTTAGTGGATATTCGGGACGGGATGATTTTATTTTTGTTTAATTCTAAATTTCTGAGAGGAGAAATATCATCTAAAATCCAAATGCTTTTACCATGTGTTCCTGCAACTAAATCTCCATCTCTTGGATGGATGACTAGATCATGTACTGCTACACTGGGAAGTTTAGATCCTAATATCTCCCACGTTTTACCCTGGTTAATTGTAAAGTAAACTGACTTTTCAGTTCCCACAAATAATAAACTTTCATCCACATAGTCTTCTTTAATAACATATACTGAATAATCATTAGGTAAGTTAGAAGTAATATTGTTCCATGTTTTACCGTAATCATTTGTCATAAAAACATATGGTTTGTTATCATCAAACCTATGATTATCAAATGAAATAAAAGCTCTTCCTTTTTTATGCTTTGAAGCTTCAACTCTACTTACCCAAGTTTTTTGAGGTACTCCTGAAATATTTGGTCTAACATTATCCCAGGTATCTCCATTATCTCGAGTTATTTGGACATTACCATCATCAGTTCCCACCCAAATTACTTCCTTATCGATTGGTGTATCGCTTATAGTAATTATTGTGAAATGATTTTCCCCTCCAGTATTACTGTTAGTTAATCCACCTCCTTCTGAGGTATTTCTTAAGCTTTTATCATTTGTTGTTAAATCTGGGCTTACTATTTTCCAATTATCACCTCTATCATCTGACTGGAATAAATGATTTGATCCAAAAAATACTTTTTTTGAATTGTGGGATGATATAATAAATGGACTACTCCAATTAAATCTGAATTGAGGAGGAAGCAAAGGTCTATCTGGCCTTTCTCTGAAAAACCAATGTTCTCCAGGATCAATAGTATATCTATTTCTTGTCTCGTCATAATTGTAATCTACATACTCAGAAAAATTTGAAATTGTTTCTGGAGTAGGGGTTATAAAGGTGTATTCTCTGGTCTCTATATTTTGTCTCGCTACAAATCCAACATGATTGACTGTGTATACAGTTCTCCAGTCATCTGGATCAATTTGAGTATGGAATCCATCACCTTCTGCTATCCAAGTACTGTGCATATTTAAAATTCCTCTATACTCTCTACTATTACTAGGTGTCATCCATAATCCGTTATCTTGTAATCCACCGCCAACATAGTATGGGTCTCTCATATCTACTCCGATTGCGTAGTATTGACCAATTGCCATATTGTTATGAGAAAGCCAAGTTTTTCCTCCATCTACAGATAATCTAGATCCCTGATCAGTTGCCAGGTACATAATTTTATTATCGTATGGTGCAATCCACATATCGTGGTCATCTCCACCATCAGTCCTCCACCTTCTTGGATGAAAACTTTTTCCCCCATCATTTGAAATCATAAATCCTCTTGACACTACATATATGTTTTCTGGATTTATTGGATCAATTTCTATCTGGCCATGATAAAATGGTCTTACTGCATGTTTTAATAAAAAGTTCCAAGAATCACCTCCATCGTAAGATATATATACTCCAGTACCGGGCTCTTCATCTGGAATTTTTTCGTCTGCCTCATATGCCATTACCATAATATCAGGATTACTGAGGTGAATAGAAATATCTATCATACCACTTTTTCCTTTAGCAAGACCATTTGTCACTTTCCTCCAACTCTTTCCTCCATCTACACTTTTAAATAGTCCACCTTTTTCACCACCGCTAATAAAACTTGCAGGTTGTCTGAGTCTATGATAAAAACCAGCAAACATAATATCTGGGTTGGTTGGGTGAAATATGATTTCGGTACATCCAGTTTTACCATCATCTGGTAATCCACCTAAAACTTTTTCCCAAGAATTTCCTCCATCAATAGTTTTAAATAAACCTCTCTCTCCAGAATAGCCCCACAAGTGACCAACAGCAGCAGCGTAAACTATATTTGAGTTATTTGGGTGTATCTCTATTTCAGCAATCTGATGAGTTGATTTTAAACCCATATTTGTAAATGTCTTTCCCCCATCAGTTGATTTATATATTCCATCTCCCCAAGCACTAGAATTCCTATTTGCTGATTCTCCAGTGCCGACCCAAATCGTATTCAAATCATTTTGATCAAATTTTACTGAACCTATGGACCCTGCTCCATACCTATCAAAAATACTTTCCCATGTTACTCCTGCATTATCTGATTTAAATACACCTCCTGAAGCAGATGCAATTAAAACTTTTCTATAATCTTTATTTGATGCATCGATTGCAGCAATTCTACCCATCATATTTGCTGGCCCAATATTTCTCCATAATAAATTTTTTGTGTTCAGATTTTGAGAGTAAATTCCATTATATAAAAATGAGAATAGGAATAGAGTAATTAATTTTTTCATGTTTCAGGTTTTTTATAAAGATACATTATAATAATTTTTTTAAATACTTAATAATTTGAGTGAAAGAATAGAATCTCGTTTTGAAAAAAAATTAAATTATACCACACATGGAATAGGATTTATCTTAAGTTGTATCGGTCTCTTTTTTTTGATAAATAAGTCTTTAACATTTCAAAAAGATTTTAGTCTAATTTCATCTTTAATTTATGGTTCTTCATTGATTATAATGTATTTGTCTTCAACACTTTACCATTACTTTATTGACTCTAAATTTTCAACTTTTCTTCAGAAAATTGATCATATAAGTATTTATTTTCTAATTGCAGGCTCATACACTCCTCCATTATTATTGAAATTAAATTATAGTTTAGGTTATGAAATTCTTATTATTATTTGGTCTCTAGCTTTGATAGGGATCATCCATAAAATATTTTTTTTTCAGTATTATAGCAGGGCTTCGCTTCTAATATATTTATTTATGGGCTGGTTAATTATAATTGATTTTAATTCGGTATTAAAGATGTTTTCTGTAGATGGAATAAGATTAATGGTTGCTGGTGGTATATTATATACATTAGGAACAGTATTTTATGCCAGAGATAAAATGAAATACAATCATGTTATTTGGCATATATTCGTGATGGCAGGTTCTGCATGTCATTATTTTATGATATTGAGAATTATTTAGTTTCTCTTTACGAAATAAACTCTATTATAATTTGCCTCAAATTTTCTATTCATTAGCTCATTATAAATTTCCCCAGATTCTATAATTAATGTATCTCCATCAATTGTTAATGTATTTTCAACCTTTTGATTATACTTATGGAATATGTCCATCTTATCTCCATCCAACTTAAAATCATAAAATCGTCTCTCTCCATTTTTAAATGTCATTTCAATATAATTCCATTCATTTATGTACATTTCTCTATCTCCAAAAAAGTTGCAATGTGAAACTTGAAAACCAAGGGCATCATTCTCAAGACAAACTCTCTCCCAGTTCCCAACCAAATTTTCAATAGCCACTTCTTCCTCGTTCTCGTAATGGAATAAAAATATAAATAGAATTTTAAAAATCACTCTATGACTCTTTTATCGTAGTTGTCAATTCTTATAAAGTTAATAGAATTATTAGATTCAATCTCATCGTAGTTAGCATATTTTATTTTTGCTAAAGCTGACACTAGACCTTTTGTTTTTTTCTCTTCGTCATGGGTGTTTATAGTATTTTTAGGTTTTATTTGATTAAATAATTCAAAAACATTGTCCATTCCAGGATTGACTTTTCCTCCCATTATTTTTGGGATCTCAAACTCTGTAAATGTTGTAATTAGTAAGGAGACAGAATATTTATTAATTATATCAAGTTGCTCATTGTTTAAAGCAAATCCATGAGGAGCATAAAATATTGCTTCTTTATTTTTATTAATAATTACGACTGCATAGTAAATGGGGTCTAGGATCTTATCTGGTTTAAAGGAAATAAAAGATAATCCTTGAAAATTTACGACCTTATTTTCTTCAAGTAGAATTATTTTTCGATTTGGGAAATTTCTCTTTAATTTTTTATAAGCTTTGTCTGTAGCAATAATAGGTTTTTGATCAGATATTTTTTTTAAAGTATCTAAGTGGCAATGGTCTTCATAATTTTGAGATATAAGGAGAAATTCAAAACCTGGTAAATCACTTACTTTAACTGGTTCTTTGATGTGCCATTGTTCATTTAACCATTTAAATCCATCTATTTCTGATCCTATTAACCATGGATCCACAATAAAGTTACTTTTTCCATACTCTATATGCCAAGATGAATCAAGATTAAGTCTTTTAATTGATAACATTAAAATATATTATTTAATATTAAGTTAAACTTTAATGGTGAATTCTAAAATTAAAAAAATAATATTTCTGATATTTCTGATACTCCCATTAGTTGGATATACGGAAAAAATTAAATTGGGATTAAACACTGGAGTTAACTTCTCTACTATCACAGCATCAAATGCAACTAAAGAGTTTAACATGGGAAAAGGTTTTCTTCCTGGGATACTTTTAGGAATAGTTTCAGAATTTGAATTAGAAAATGATCTGTACTTGATAACTGAAATTAATTATTCCTCTAAGGGATACTCTAATAATCAATTAGGAGTTAGAGTGAATTCTTATTCAAAGTATTTTACTATTCCCGTAAAAGTTAAAATTTACACTCAAAATAGATTAGGATTAGAAATAGGACCATATTTTAGTTTTGCAATGAAAGAATATTTAAAAAATAATATTACAAAAACTAAGGTATACGGATCTATTGGAAATAATATATTTAATGAACCACCTGATACTCTCAAGCCTTTTGATTTTGGGATTCAGTCTGGGATATCGTATGCATTAAATAACATCAATTTATCTGGAATGGTTTCTTTCGGTATATTAAATATTAGGCCTGGAGGAGGATTAGGAAGTTCAATAAGAAATCTATCAACCCAGATCAGAGTTAGTTATAATTTATTTAATTTAGAATAGATGAGGAAAGTTAAAAGAGATAGTTATAATGGTATTTTAGGAGGTGTGTGTGAAGGATTAGGAGAATATTTTGCTATTGATCCTGTGATAATCAGGTTAATGTTTATTGCAACCTCTTTGATGTTAGGGGGTGGAATATTTACATATATAATTGCCTGGATTATCATACCTGATAGGTATTAAAATTTACTCCTCAATTTTTTTATTTCTTTTATATAATTTACCTGAAGGCTTAACTTTTGTTGAGTTTTTTCTCCTAACAATTTGAGCAAGATGACCCTTGTTTTCTTTTTTACTTTTAGACATTTATAATGCTAACTTCTGTCTTAAATATTTTTTCTTAATAATTTTTCCATTTCTAATGGATTGAAATACTAGAGTGTCACCTTCAATGTAGTATGCTTCCTCTTTAAAATTTCCATTTTTTTCTTCAATCTGAATATATTTTTCTTTTAAAACATATTTGAGTTTTTGAGTTTCCTTATTATTTATTTTAATATAATCTCCGTTTGGTCTAACATTTATGTAATCAATATTTTCTTCAACTGACTTCCATAGACCAACTAATTTTTCATTATCGTTATAAATAAAATTTAAAGTGATTATAAAAATTAATATCAATGCTTTCATTCACATCAATATATGTCAATTATATATAAATTAAAAATCGATTAATCTTTTTTTGATTATCTTTAAAAGTTCAATTCACTATAAACTATTACAGTTTGTTTGGGAAATGATTTTTTGTTTAATTAAAATTTAAAAATTATGAGTAAGCATACACAAAAAGTGCACGGTAAATTGAATTTCTTAATGGTAGCTGTTGTCGCAGTAATCGGCGCAGTTTCTTATTTATTAATACAGTCTGGGACTATTGATCCTTCATCGGGTACTAGTTCAGGAATAAAAGGCGTACAAAAAGCCGATAAGTATGTAAGTAAGAATGACGTTGTTGTTGAATTAGATGGGGAAGAAATTCAAGATGTTTTAAACAATCCAGATTTTCAGAATATGATTGCATCTGGTGAGTTTTCAAAATTAGCTTCTGATCCAGATTTTGTTAAAGTTTTAGATAATAAAGACGGAATCGGTATACTGGGAGATATTTTTAGAAGTTTAGATTTTGTTAATGGCGACATTGACATAAAGAAAGGTGATAAAAATGGTAACCCTACCCAGTCAAGATCTGATATGAGTGGTAGAAGAGGTAGCATGAATGGTTCATCTGATTTTGTTAATAATTCAAATTCTGAGAATCCAAATATTGTTGGCCAGAGAGGAAATCCTGCTAATAATGATTCAGGAATAAATGGTAATGGAGGAGCAGTTCTTCTTGGAGCTATCAATCCAGCAACTTTAAATAAGGTTTCTGATTTTCAGAAATTCATGAAAGGAGCAGAATTCCAGAAATTTATGAAAAATGGTCAATTCCAGAAGTTCATGAAAAGTGGAGCTGACTTCCAGAAATTTCAGAAAGATGCAGAATTTCAAAAATTTATGAAAGGTGCAGATTTCCAGAAGTTCATGAAAGGAGCGCAATTTCAGAAGTTCATGAAGGACGCAACTCTTCAGAAGTTTATGAAAGGTGCTGATCTTCAGAAGTTCATGAAAGGTGCTGATTTTGCTAAATTTGCAAAAAGTACTTCTTTCCAGAAATTTGCTAAAAATCAAGAATTTGCTAAATTCATGATGAGAGGAGATTTCCAGAAATTCATGAAGAGTTCGGCTTATGCAAAATTTGCTAAAGGTCAGACTTTTGAGAAATTTATGAAAGGTGCTGATTTCCAGAAGTTCATGAAGGGAGCTAGATTTCAAAAGAATATGTAAAGAATATCTTTTGAATTCATCTAAAGGAGAAAATTTTTTATTTTCTCCTTTTTTTTTGGTTAAAAACCTTATAAATTCTTAATATGAAAAAAAATATACTTGTTCTTTTAATTTTTATTTTATCAGTTAACAAATCTTATTCACAATTAGATAAAATTGAAACTGATGATTTTGATGTTGTAAGTTTTGGGATAGGGACTAAATACGTACTGGGTCATTCAGTAAGGTGTGCTCATAGTGCCTTAAATTTTCATAGAGATTTATTCGAATATGAGCCAAGAGAAAAGATTTCTGTTTTCATTCAGGATTTTGGAGATTACGGTAATGGAGGAGCAACATCAGTTCCAGTGAATTTTGTCTCTACGTGTATCTCTCCCATGAATTATGCTTTTGAATCTTCTGTTGCAGGAGAGAGAGTTTTTGCAATCATGAATCACGAGCTAGTTCATATTGCTGCTCTAGATGGAGCCTCAAGCTCTGATATTTTCTATCAGAAATTTTTTGGAGGAAAAGTTGCTAATACTAATGATCATCCGATCTCTATGTTTTATAGCTATCTAACTAGTCCACGTTATTACTCCCCAAGATGGCTTCATGAGGGTATTGCTGTTTTTGTAGAAACCTGGATGGCAGGTGGTGTAGGAAATGCTTTGGGTAATTATGATGAAATGTTTTTCAGAACTAGAGTTTTAGAAGAGTCAAGGATATATTCAGCTCAAGGACTAGAGTCAGAGGGAACTACTGCTGACTTTATGTCAAAAGCTAACTCATATTATTATGGAACAAGGTTCATGAGCTATTTAGCACATGAATATAGTCCTGACCAGTTGATAGATTGGATAAAAAGAAGAG
>Ga0315331_10001422_pt1 | contig 17859 bp, 14 predicted proteins | sample M160m34915metaG_FD_203456 | JGI IMG/M metagenome (GOLD analysis project Ga0315331, IMG submission 203456) | Ammonia-oxidizing marine archaeal communities from Monterey Bay, California, United States - M1 60m 34915 | ecosystem: Environmental > Aquatic > Marine > Intertidal zone | place: USA...
TTTCACACAAATCAACATTAGTCATAGCAGCAAGATGAATTATCCTATCAGGTTTTGTGGTAGATAGAGTTTGTATGATTTGATTCTCATTTGAAAGATCAAGGGGTGTTGGAATTCCTTGAAGAGGTTTTTTATCATGATAACAGGAGTAAACTGTATGTTTTTTTTGTATTAGATCTTTTACTATTTGAGAACCTATTAGTCCAGCAGAGCCAGTAACTAAAAATTTCAATTTGAATTAACAGTCCAAGGTTGAGGATGCAATGTTATATCATCAATCAATGGCTCCCACCATGATTGATTTTCCAAATACCAAGTAACAGTTTGTTTTAATGCATCATCAAATTTGTATTGAGGTTGCCATTTTGTTTGATTTTCAATTTTGCTACAATCGATAGAGTATCTTTTGTCATGTCCTGGACGATCCCCAACATATTCTATCATGGAATGAGATTTTTCTAAAATATCAAGTATTTTTTCTACTATTGTTTTGTTTGTAATTTCTTCATAGGCTGTGATATTATAGACATTTCCAGGTGTTCCGTTTGTTATCAATTTCTCTATAGCTTGTACATGATCATTTACATAAATCCAACTTCGAATTTGCATTCCATCACCATATAATGGCACTTTAAGATTTTTTATAGAACGAATAATTGTTTTTGGAATTAGTTTTTCAGGAAATTGATGTGGTCCAAAGTTATTTGTACATCTTGTAGTAATACAATTAATTCCATAAGTTCTATTATATGATGATACAAGATGATCAGCTGCTGCCTTTGTAGCAGCATAAGGGTTACTAGGATTTATTTGAGAATTTTCATCAAAAGAAGATTGTCCATAAGCATCACCATAAATCTCATCAGTAGATACATGAATAAACTGCTTATCATATTTTCTGATGGCTTCTAAAATAGAATAAGTTCCAAGAATATTCGTCTCAAGAAAAGGTTTTGGATTTGCAATACTTCTATCAACATGAGATTCTGCTGCAAAATTTATTGTAACATCTGTATCTTTAATTAAACTATCAATAAGAGATTCATTTCTAATAGTATCCTTAATGAATTTGTAATTTAAATTATTTTTTAATTCTTTTAAATTCTCTAGATTTGAGCCAACCGTTAAAACATCAAGATTGGTAATTTTTGAATCAGGATTATTTTTGAGATGATTTCTTATAAACTCACTACCAATAAATCCCGCACCTCCACAAATTAAGACATTCATATTTTGAATTTTTGAATTTCTTATTTATCTCTAGTGTAAATAAAATCAATATCTGCATTTTGTAATAGAGGTAGTGAAGAATCTTTTTTGTGTAAAAGAGGCATGTCAATTGGCCACATTATATTGATTTGAAGATCATTCCAAAGTATACCTCTTTCATTTTCAGGAGAATATTCATTATTCACTTTGTAAAATACATCAGCATTTTCACTTAATACACAAAAACCATGTGCAAATCCTTCTGGAATGTAAAGAGATTTATGATTTTCGTCCGACAGGATTTCACCCACCCATTGTCCAAAAGTTGGGGAATTTTTTCTAATATCTACTGCAACATCAAAAATTTTTCCTCTTAAGGTAGTTACAAATTTTGCTTGTGCTTTTGGATTTTTCTGATAATGTAATCCTCTCAATACGCCTTTAGTTGAATGTGAGAAATTATCTTGAACAAATTTTGTATTTATTCCATTAGAAACAAATACAGATGTTTTAAAATTTTCTAAAAAGAAACCTCTATTATCAGAAAAAGATTGTGGTTCTACAAGTATTACTTCAGGAATGCTTAATTTTTTAAAAGTAAATGTCACATTTATTGTATTTCAAAATATGATAAATATGTTTTAGTTAGAATAATTACTAAAAAGAGTAATTTTAACAAAGAATTATTTTTCTAATGTACTCATGTATTTTTTATAAGATTCTAATACTTCAGGAACTTTTCCAAGAATCTCTATATGCCCATCTTTAACAAACATAGCTCTATCACATAATAGTTCAATATCAGAAGGATTATGACTGACTAAAACAATAGATTTTCCTCGTTTTTTGAAATCCCTCATTACATCAAGGCATTTTTTTTGAAAATTCAAATCGCCAACAGCAATTACTTCATCAAGCAATAAAACAGTAGGATCGACTTGTACTGCAGTTGCAAAAGCAAGTCTCATTTGCATACCGGATGAAAAATTCTTAAGTTTTGTATCTGCAAATTTTTCTAATCCTGCAAATTTTATTATATCATCAGTTCTCTTTACAATTTCCTTTTTATGAATACCTAACAAAATACTGCTTTGATAGATATTTTTGATTGCAGTTAATTCTGGATGAAAACCCAATCCCAATGCAAGTACAGGAACAACAGTACCTGTAGTTTCTATAGAACCATTATCGGGTTGATAAATATGAGATAAAATTCGTAACAGAGTAGTTTTGCCACTACCATTACGACCAACTATGCCTAAGCATTCACCTTTTTTTACATTAAATGAAACATTTTCTAATACTTGTAATGTTTCATAGTGAGGATTTCTATTTAGACGTCCAGTTAGAGATTCATACAAAGTGTTACGTTTTTCATGATATAATCGGAATTTCTTTGACACATTTTTAATATTGATTGTGTTTTCTGACATTTACATTTCCTCCACTATTCTTGCTTGATATTTTCTGAAAATTAAATATCCAATTACCAAAACAATAAAAATTGAACCAACTGTGTAAAGTATAGAATTAGTTGAAGGAATAGTTCCATACATAGCTACATGATGGGTCATAGTAACTAGTTGTACTACGGGACTTAGCATTAAGATATTTTGTACATACTCAGGCAAAAAATCAAACCGATAAAAAATAGGAGTTAAAAAGAATCCTGCATGTAATACTATTCCCCAAATAAATTCAATGTCTTTGAATTTCACATTAAGAACTGATAACCCTAACGAAAGACCAATAACAAATACAAATCCAAGAACGTAAATTGGAATTAGATAAATAATTGTTATTGGAGGAATAAATTCTAAAGCTACCATAAAAATTCCCAATATAGCCAATTCTACAATCAACATTATTGATGCGGTGATGCAAGAGCTTATTGCAGGAATTGATCGTGGAAAATAAATTTGTGTGATAAGTGAGCTACGATTAGAAAGACTGACTAAAGAAATATTTGTTGCATTTTTATAAAAATTGTAAGTAATTAATCCTAAAAGTAAGTAAATTGGAAAATCTTCAATTTCAGTTTTAAACATAGTTGAAAAAACTAAAAACAAAACACCCAACATAAGTAAAGGTTCAACAATACTCCAAAGAACACCTAATGCAGAATTTTTATATCGAATTTTAAGATCAGTTATTGCAAAATTAAACAATATGCTCCTAGCCTTCCACATTTCTTCACGAATGGTAGTCATCTAATCAACTCTAACTGATACCAATATAACAGATTATATTATTTTGAATGGAGTTTTAGATATTGAATAATCCCAATCCAAATTTGAATTATAAAATGGATCACCATTTTTGAGATATGGCCATTTTTTAATAAATTTAAGATGATTTTCTATATCAAAATGGGAAGTATTTTCTTTTGTTATAGTAAAAGACCCCTCGTGTAGTAATTTGGTAAAAGGAGTATAGATAACTCGATATCCCATATTAACAACTTTTAAACATAAATCGGCATCCCCATAATAGACATCAAAGGAGTTATCAAAATTTCCAACTTTATCAAAAATCTCTTTCTTTATCATTAAACATGCTCCAGTAACTGCAGAATAATCTCTCATAGAATTTAAAATATTATGATAGCCACTAGAAGATTCTACTTGTCTCATAAGTGGATGAAATCCAGAACCAGTTTTTAAAAAAACAACACCAGCATGTTGAATTGTATTGTCTGAAAAAATTAGTTTAGGTCCCACTATTCCCACGTCATTTTGCATGATAATACTAACTAGTTCATCAAGCCAAGAAGAGTCTAAAACTTCAGTATCATCATTTAAAAATAATAGTAGTTGCCCTGAAGAAGATTTAACTGCAAGATTGTTCATTTTAGAAAAATTAAAATTTTCAGAGTAATTAATTATTTTATGAGATAATGAAGAATAATACTGCTTCGTAGCATTATCAGTACTTGAATTATCAACAATTATAATTTCTTTATTATTATAATTAGTTTTTTTTTCAATACTATTAAGACATCTTTTAAGAATTCGATAATTATTTTTTGTTGGAATTATTATTGATACTTTAGGTTTTTCATTGTGAAAATATTTAATTTGAAAAATATTTTTATTATTTTTAAATTTTATTTTTGCATTGATATTAAGTCTTTTAAAATGATTAGATAATGCTAATTGTTTAGAATTAAAATTTTCTAATATTTTATTTTTTATTGAATAAAGCGGAATTGAGATGTGATGAATAAATTTTGTATTTTCAATACTTTGAAGAAGAATGTCATAAACAAAACAATTAGAAATTATTAAATCAGAATCAATTTTTTGAAGAATAGTTTTTTTAATAATATAAAATGACGATAAATAGTCTACGGATCTAAATAAATATGGACTCCAATTAGGCTTAAAAAATGGATTGACATGTAAATTATCTTCATTTAGATAATCATGATCAGAATATAATATTTCAGAATCAGGAAATTGGTTTATTTCTTTAGTAAATTCATGTAAAGCAAATTTAGATAATTGGGTTCCAGAATAAAGAAATCCAATAAAATCACTATTAAGATTTAAAACATTCTTGAAAGAAGTATCAGATAATTTATGATAAAAATGAATTTTAGGATTATTTTTTTCAATTAATTCATTTATTCTAGTATTTTCTGAAGAATTTTTTGGAAAAATAGTTATTTCCCAATTATCATATGTCTGATTTTTTATTGAGTCAATTGTATTGTTTATTTCATCTAAATTTTCTTCATTAATTATCAAGACTATTGAGATTTTTGGCATGTAAAATGATTTATTTTGTTTATCAGATGATTCTTTCACTAATTTCTCATTCAAATTTTTTAAATAATTTTGATATTCTTCATTAAATGAAACTTCGTTGAATGAGGAAATGGGTTTTTGATCAGCTGAGAATATGGCTAATCCTTTTTTTTGAAATTCTAATTTTACAACATAAAAATAATATCGTAAACCATTAGCATGTATGATTCCTCGTGAAATATAATATAATTTTTTTAATTTTTTCCAGCGGGTATATCCAAGATAATTTACCAATTATATCTCACCTACCATCGATCTTCCTAATTTTTTATAAATCCAATTTTCAAAAGGAATCAAAAAATCTTTTGTTTTTGAATTATGTAATCCATAATCTGCAGCCCATTCCAATAATTTAGGGTAATCTAATTTTAATAATGAAAATAATAAGGGGTGATCTTTATCAGGAAATGTGTCACATACTGTTACCAAGGTTCTATAAGCAGCTAATTCGTATTGAGAATCAAAATCAAACATTTTTTTTGTGTAATCAATATTATACAATTCAAAAACTTGTTTGGCATATTTTTTCCAAGAAAAAAATTCAGAACGTCTTAAACTTTTTTCAGATAATTCACTTAATAATTTTGGATCTTTTGTGAGAGTTAACATAGAATTACTTATTTCAGAAACATCATATGGGTTAACTAAAATTCCTGAATCTTCTACTACATGTTTTGGCGAATGTTTGTTAGTAGAAATACAAGGTACACCACAACACATTGATTCCACTAAAGGAATTCCAAATCCTTCATGAATAGAAGGCAATACAAAAATATCTGCTCCTTGATATAATTGAAGTAATTGTTCATTTGTGATCCAATCTAAGGCAAACACTCCAGGAACACGATTAAGTTTCTTTTTAATTTGTGGTAGGTTTTTTCCAGCAATAATTAAATTATGTTTTAGACCAGATTTTCTTGCCATTTGAAATGCTTCTACAAGTCGAAATTGGTTTTTTCTAGCAAAATTCAGTTCACTGACATGAAAAAAATATTTTTCATTTGGTATGTTTAATTGTGATAAAACTTGTTTTCTTGTTAGATCTTTGTCAACAGATGGTTTAAAAAAATCATGATCAACACCTAAAGGAATTATTTTGATCTTTTCATAAGGAATTTTCAAATATTTATGCATCTCCTCACGTTCAGATTCGGTGCCTACATGAAAAATTTGGACTTTTTCATTATATTTTTCCCAATATTTTAATTCCTTTTTTATTAATGGTTCAGCAACTAACCAAGATCCTTCCCATGCCATAACTTCCTTTCCATAAATAACTTCATCAATTCCTACTAAACCACAAATAATATTTTTACAATGATTTGTTGCATTTATTGGAAAACCATATCCACCGATATTTGAAATATGAACAAGATCAAAATGTTGGTTAAAATCTCCAACGGAAATAGATTCAAGTCTAGTTGCAGCAATTGTAAATGATTTAGTCTCATTCATTATTTCTCCCATTTCTCTAAAAGTGTGTCTAGCAATATTTGTTAAACTAGATGCATCAAGATTCCAATTTACAGGGATAGCAATACGTGTCATATCTAATCTTTTTTCAGAAAGTCTAATTTTGTAATGAGTTTCCATGCGGAGCTTTCATGAATTTCTTTGATAATGTTCCGAAGATGTTCCAAATCCTCATCTTTTTTTTCATTTAGTTCACGTAATTCATCCATATGACCTACTGCCCTTGTCTCAAATTTCTTTAGGTTTTCATCTTTTTTCTTATTTAGTTCACGTAAATGTTCCAAATCCTCATCTTTTTTCTTATTTAGTTCACGTAATTGATCAAGATGACTTACTGCCCTTGTCTCAAATTTCTTTAGGTTTTCATCTTTTTTCTTATTTAGTTCACGTAATTGATCAAGATGACTTCCTACTTTGCTCTCAAATTTCTTTAGGTTTTCATCTTTTTTCTTATTTAGTACACGTAGTTCATCAAGATGACTTAATTCATGTTCTTCTGGAGAACTTAATTCATCAATAGTGTCTCGATATAGATATAATTTATTATCAATATTTTCTATAGGGTGATTGCTACATATTGCTATAAAAAATAACCCATGAGAATTAGATAAATTAAATTTTTCAGTAACATCATCGAGCTTATAATTTTCAGCATTAAAAAAATTAATTTTTAGATCATTCATAATATCAATAGGCTTAGAGATAGCCATAGATGAAGGGTAAAATTGATAAAAAATTATAATATTTGAAAAATATTTTCCTAGAAATGATTTGAATTCTGATTCTGTGAATTCTTTATGATGAAATGGATTTCCAGATGGATAAGTATCGACATTGGGTGTAGAGACGATAAATATGCCATCATCTTTTAAGGTACGCTTAATTTCAGTAAGAAAATCATCCTGGTTTTTTAAATGTTCAATAGTTTCAAATGATACTGCAACGTCAAATCTGGTATCTAGATTAATTTTTTCACAATTTTCTTTTTTAAATTCAAGATTTTCATTTTTATAATTTTTTTCACAATATTCAATTGCTTCAGATGAATAATCTATTCCCACTACTTTTGTTGCACCAGATTCTGATAAAATAGCAGAGCCATATCCACTACCGCACGCAGCATCCAATACAGTTTTTGAAACAGTAAATTGAGATGCAAATAAATATCGAATAGTATGTTCTTGAAAAAGAAATTTAGTTCGTTCATCGTTTGGTAAAACACGTTCTAAATCAAATTCTGAAACATCAGATAGAGAGTCAATAGATTCTTCAGATGCCATATGAATTTATTAAATTATTATGTATGTATAAATTTTATATCAATTTAGAGGTTAACTATGAACTAATTTTGTAAATCGAGTTCAGGAATTGATCTAAACTCCATTCCATCTGGACCTGCAAATTTTGAATTTCCTGAATGTATATGCTTGTAACCATCAAAATCAATGTTGTTTGGATCTAATTTAGTCAAAAAATCATATTTTCTTTTTCTTAGTTCTTCATCATAGTAACCATAATGAAGAATCTTAATTTTGCTTCTTACAGGCTGATTTTTTCCAATAAGATTATTTGGAAATGCTGCACAGTGAGCATTTCCAGGAAAGTCGGTTCCTCCAAACTGCAAGTTTTTGGGTTGATCTTTTAATCTAAATAATTTTTTTGACCAAGTATTATTAAAAATACCATCACAGCGATATTGATTTGGTTTATCCCAAACATAAAGTTCCTTAAATTCAAAAAGATTAACGTTTGGACACAATACATTTAGTTCATAAAATAAATATTGTTTAGAATTAGGCATTAGCATTTCATCACCATCTAAGGTCAATATGAAATCAGGATCTCGTGATAGGGCCATTTTGAGTAGAGTGTTTTTATCTCTGGTTTCATCAAAGGGTAAATCCTTTTGAGAATGTATATCCACAACCTGAGGGAAATTTTCACAAATTTTTACAGTATCATCAGTTGAACCATCATCTAAGATTACTATTTCTTGACATATTTCTGAAATGGATTCTAATGAACGTTTAATCCATCTCGATTCATTTTTAATTCTATACATTGCAACAATACGTAAGTTTTTTGAATAATCTTCTTTTTCTGAAAAAGAGGTTTTAGAATCTACTATTGGATTATTTTCTAAATATTCAGGAGAATTTTTTATGAATTCTATTAATTGGTGTTCATCAATGTTATTTTGTTTAAACAAGTTCAGAAAATAGTTTAAACCTATTTCATCAGGTTCTCTTTCAAGTAAATCATTGTAATGAAATTTAATTAAATTTTTGAAATTTTCTACATTCATTTGTATTTAATTAATTTTATTATAATTTAAAACTTATAATTTCTCATTTCAGAGAAAAAGAATAATAAATGAATAGAAATTCATATACAACGTTATTTTAGTTCAATTATGACAAAAGTATTATTAGTTAATCCTCCATTTTATCGTTTTTTAAATTCACACTATAATGCAAATTCTTTAGGAATTGCTTATGTTGCATCTTATCTTAATTCACATGGACATGATGCGTGGTTATATAACGCTGATTTTTTAAATAATGATACTTTTCTTAATCAAAAAAATCTCTTTAAAGGATTTATTGATTACAAAAAATTTTTTCAAGATACAAATCACAAAATTTGGCAAGAAATTGTCAATAAAATAATTGCATTTGAGCCTGAGTGGATTGGATATACATCTTACACTGCAAATGTTACTGCAATTGATATAATTTCAAAAAAAATTAGAGGTTTAGATTCATCCATTAAACAAGTAATTGGAGGTGTACATGCAACTTTAGATCCACTAATACTAGATAAATTAACTTCTATTGATTATAGTGTTCAACGAGAAGGGGAACATGCTATGTTTGATCTCGTAGAAGGAAAGGATCCAATAAAAATTTCTGGTGTTGTGTCTAGAAGCAAGTCAGGATTAATTAATAATTTTGATGCAGATGTAATACCTGACATAGATAATCTTCCATTACCTGAAAGAGAAAAATTTTGGGGATTATCTGATAAAGAAAAATTAATGGTTGATGTATCTTATATTTGCAGTATTCGAGGTTGTCCTTATCGATGTAATTATTGTGCATCACCGGAACATTGGAAACGTAATAAAACACAATATCGTTCCCCAAAATCTCTTGTGGATGAAATGCGTTATATCAAAGAAAATTATTGGGATAGAAAGAAAGAATTTGATTATAGTGCATCTGCAAATACAAAATCAAAAGATGAATTAATAATTAAAGATAATTCAACTGTTTATTTTGTTGATGATATTTTTACTGTACATAAAGAAAGAATTAAGGAGATTTTACAAAGAATAATTGATGAAGATTTTGGAATGAAATGGAAATGTGAAGCACGAACTGATCATTTAGATGAAGAAATTTGTCAATTAATGGCTAAAGCTGGATGCATTAGGGTTAAAATTGGATTCGAGTCTGGAAGCGATAGAATTCTCAAACTAATTCAAAAAGATGAAACAACAGATGATATGCGTAAAGGTGCAAAGATGTTAAAAGATGCAGGTGTTCCATTTACGGGTTATTTTATGATTGGATTTCCTGATGAAACTGATGATGATGTACGTGAAACAATTGAATTTGCAAAAGAAATTGATGCAGATTATTATTCGCTATCTGTATTGGCTCCATATTTTGGGACCAAAACGTATTATGATATGATTGCAAAAGGATTTGAATTAGATAAAAAACCTTGGGAGTATTTCTTTCATCAGACAGGAGATTTGATGGTAAACAAAAATATTTCTGAAAAAGTTTTAGAAGAATATCTTGCTCTAAATGAATTAAACAATAATAAAAAAGGTTACGTATAACAGTTAATTTGAAACAAAAAATATAAAAACATAATTATTAATTTTTGAAATGTATCATAATTAATTTAGTATTTTATTAATGAAATTCTTAATTCATATTAATGATTAAAATTTGTTGTAAATAAGATATGAAAAGAGCTTTAATTACAGGTATTACAGGTCAAGATAGTTCATATCTTGCAAAATCACTATTAGAAAAGGGATACAAAGTTTATGGAGCACATAGAAAAACTAACAAACCAAATTTTTGGAGATTACAACATTTTAACATATATGATAAAATAGATTTTGTATCATTTGATTTATTAGATTCAAAATCAATCTCAAAAATGTTAGATAAGACTAATCCAGATGTAGTTTATAACAATGCAGCACAAAGTTTTGTAGCATCATCATTTGATCAACCAGTATATACAACTGATGTAACAGGTTCAGGCGTAATTCGAATGTTAGAAGGAATAAAAAACTTTAATGATAAAATTAAATTTTTTCAAGCAGCATCAAGTGAAATGTATGGATTAGAAAAATCAATAACTAAAAATGAAAAAACACACTTTCATCCAATAAGTCCATATTCAATAGCAAAAGTTCATGCATATTGGATTACACGAATGTATAGAGAAGCGTATGGAATGTTTGCAGTAAATGGTATTTTATTTAATCATGAATCACCTATGAGAGGAATTGAGTTTGTCACACGAAAAATTTCAAACGGTGTTGCAAAAATTTCCTTGGGTTTAGAAAAAAATCTTAAACTTGGAAATTTATCTGCTCAAAGAGATTGGGGATATGCACCAGAATACATAGAAGGAATAATTAGTATGATGTCACAAAAAAAATCAGATGATTATATTCTTGCTACAAATGAAACACATTCAATAAAGGAATTTGTTGATGAAGCTTGTAAAGTAGCAAATATTTCAAATTCAAAAATTAAATCAAGTAAAGAAAATTTCAGACTACATGATGTACAAAGAACAAAAGGAAGTTACAAAAAAGCTAAAAAAGAATTAGGCTGGAGTCCTAAAACTAAATTTAAAAAAATTGTTAAGATTATGGTAGAAGCAGATATTGAAAGATGGGAAAAATTCTTAAAAAAAGAGCCTCAAACATGGGATTTAGGAAAATAAAAAGAATTTAGAATTTACTAAAAAACAAAAGATTAAGTTTTTGGTTTACCCACACTATTCCAAAACAGTATAGGTACTTTTTCATTTTCAGAAAATTCAAAATCCTTTTTTAGTAAATAGTCAAGCCATTTTTGTCCCTCAGGATCATCGTTATTGAAATTTTCAATATTATTCCACAGTATTTGATAAGCAATTCCACCATTCATATTTCTCTCATATATTGTGTCAAAATATTTTTCAAACATGGGACGAACCAAATCAGAATGTATTGCTTCAGTAGGTTCAATTCTAAAATTTGCCAAAGGTGGCCTCAACATATGTTTAGAACGATATTTTGAAGGTAAATCAGACATAACTTCAATCATATTTTTTAGATGTTCATCCGAATATTGATTTCGTGCTGGACCAACATATTCTTCATTAAAAATTAATCCTTCAGGTTTTAAAACTTCAGATATTCTTTTTGTTGCATTTTCAATTTCTGTTGCATGATGCAATATTGCAAAATTAAATACTGCATCATATTTTTTATTTTCAATATTTGACATTGTATTAATATCTTCAATAAAATAATCAATAGGCATATTTTTTGATAATTTTTCTGCCTCATCAATATATTTTTGAGAAATGTCAAATGCATCAAAATGTAAGCCAATTTTCATTTCATATAATTGTCTTTCAAGCCATCCATTTCCACATCCAACAATTAAAACATTTTCAAATGGTAGATATTGTTTAAAGCGAGTTAGAATATCATCTAACCAATGAGTATTTTCATTATCTGTAGATAATTTATTTTTATATTTTACTACTGTTTCTAAATCATTCCAATATTTATCTGAATAATGAGAATAGTTTTTTATGGCTTTAGCTTCATTAGATTCAGATAATAATTTTTTTACATCATCAATAGTTGATTCACCATTCTCAATCATAGAAACAAAATAATACAATCCAGTTTTATCTGGTTTACGTAACAAAAATTCCTCATAAAAAGCAGATATTTTTTTTTCTAAATTATTTTTATCCATTATACTACTTTTCTGATTAAGAACATTATTTATGATAAACTGTTCTATTGATACTAAATAAAACTCCAGATACTAATATCATCATACTACCTAGAGTTAAGAAAACCAAGCTGATAATAGCATATGAAATAGGAAGAGTTCGTAAATCATTAAAAATTATAAAAGTTATAATGGAAAAAACAATTCCCAAGAAAAGTATTAAAATTCCAGGAATTCCAAGATATTTTAAAGGATGTTTAATTATTATCATTTCAACTAAAGAAGCAAAAACTCCACCTGCATGTAAAATTGGGTTTTTTGTGGAAGTTTTTTTGCCAGTATCATATAGAACAGTTACTTTTTCTTCAGAAATTTTTAGACCTTTTTGAGAAGCATCAATTAAAATTTCCGCATCTGCTGTGAATCCAGCATGGTTAAAATCAATTGTATTGACTGCTTTTTTAGAATATGCTCTAAATCCACTTTGAGTATCACGAAAAGGGGATTCAGAGATAGAATTGCTCATACGATCTAGGAATTTGTTACCAACTTTCCTGTATGCAGGCATTTCTTCATTATCTTCAAATCTATAACCAATTACAACATCAGAATTATTTTCAATCATAGATTTTGTTAATTTTGGAATTTCTTCAGGTAAAAATTGTCCATCTCCGTCAATTGTTACCACAATATCAGCATTAATTTTTCTACAATAATCAAATAAAGATTTTAGAGCTGCACCTTTTCCTAGATTTTTTTCATGGGATATTACTACTGCTCCTGCTTTTGATGCCTGCCTGATAGTATCATCAACAGAACCATCATCACAAACTATAACCATATCTACAAATTGTTTTGAACGAATTACAACATCATAGATCATAGTTTCTACATTATAGGCTGGAATACAAGTAACTTTTAACATATTACAAATTTTAGAATATACCTATTGAAAAATCTTAGGTTTGTATTGATAGTTTCAGCATAATTATCAAGTAATTATTTTAAATTTTCTTATCAGAAAAATAGCTAAGAAAATTATTGAGGTAATAAAGGAAATAATCAAACCAAAAGTAAAAGAATATGGAACATATTCAAATTCAATTAAATGTTCTCCTGCAGGTACAAATACAGATCTAACAAGACCGTTAGCTTTGAAAATTTCAGTTGGAACTTCATCAATAGTTGCAATCCAACCAGGATAGAAAACATCAGTTAAAACTAAAATTCCATCATAATTTGAATTAGTTTGAATTTTTATTTTATTTTCTTCAAAATTAACAATATCAACAGAATCAATATTTGAATTTATATTTGAAAATGCATCATTCCAATTATTAGATAAAGAACTTTCTAAAATAACTTCATTTCGAAGATCAAAATCAGGATTTTCGAACAAAAAGTCTTGACTTTGATTTAGTGGAACCTCAATAACTTTGTGTACAAGAAAAGCTCGTGGAAATGCAGCAGAATTTTCATTAACAAAAATATTATTAAAATTAAATTTTACAGGATATATTTTTTCCACAGGTTCTATTGTAAATGGAATAAAATAATTTTTAGATTTAATTCCTTTTTCAAAATATTCTATATCATTATATGTAAAATCTGATTGTTCATTATAATAAATAGCAATAAATTTTTCAGATGTTGATTGAGGATAATGTAATGTAAATTTTAATGTTTTTCCAAATACGTTATCAATTGGAATATTAAAATTGAAATTGTTTATTTTTCCATTATTAATCGTAGTAATAATACTAGTTCTATGATAATTTTCATCATATGGAACTGAATCAACAGTAAATATGACTTGATCATTTTTATCAAATAATGTTGCAGCCAATCCAATTCCAATAGATTCAATTGAATTTACTGGAGATGTAAAAGTTTGAGAAAAATTATTTGGCACTGAAGTTAATGTTAAAATTTTTTCAGAATTACCTACTATACCATAAGATAAAGTGTTAAAATTATATCCTTCAGTTACAACATATTTTATTCCTAAAAAATCAAAATATTTTTTATTTTCAAAAAATTTTGTAATAGAATCATTTGGTCCGTATGCATTTGACCAAGATGGTACGCCCAATCTTCCAGGATCTCTATTTTCATCAAGGAATCTAGGCACAAAAGTGTAAAAATCTTGAATATTAAATGAAGAAATTTTTCCTATAGATGAGATTTGAAATGCAGCAGAATAATTAGGACCCATACTATGATCAAAAGAAAAATATCTTTGGTTATCTAAATTATCATTAAGAAAAATACTAATAGGATTTTCAGAAAAAGAATTATCTATAGTTGGCATTCCATATGGACTATAATCAGAAATCAATAAACTGCCAGTGAAAAAAATAATTGTAATAATGATGATAAAAAATTTAATGATTTTCTTATCTTTTTTTGAGTCTATATTATAAAATTTTAAAAATATAATTAAAACAGTAGAAAATATTCCAACTAAAATAAATTTGTAGGCTAACCAAATTGGATGTAATCCAAATGGGACATATAACGATAATTCAAACAATACCAGAGGAATTAAAAAATATAATGTTGAATGTTTTTTAAATAAAAGTAATGAAATTATAGTAGCAAAACCTAAGAACACAAATATTTGTAATAATTGGAAAAAAACATAATTTTTTGCATCAATTTCACTCATATAAGATGGAAAATTTTGTTCGAAAAATAATTCATTAAAAATGGGAATAAGTAATATAGAAATTATAACAAGTGAAAGAGACAATGTTAAGAATATTATTTTTTTAGAAATATTTTTTTGAATTATATAATGTACTCCAAATCCTGCAGATATAGCAAAACCAAATGGGATTAACACACCAGCATAATTACCAAAATACATAACATTGAAAATAGGTAATTCTCCAAACCAAGATATGATTGGGACATTTGCTAATCGCATTAATGCCAATGAAGAAATCAATAAGAAAAAAAGAGGTGTAAATCTATTAACATCAGTTTTATTTTTAAATGAAATTAATAATCCAATTAGTGAAAAAAATAAAGCAAAAATTCCAGAATAACCAAAAAGACTGATATTCTCTAAATTTGTTGTCCAATAGGCATGTAAAGGACCAATAATATACGGCGAAAAAGCTGAAAGTAAAGTAATAGGATTGTATTCTAAAGAACCAAAAGATGTGGAGCGTTCTAAAATACCATTTTGGAAAAATTCAGCCACAGGGAAGATATAGAAAGCAGTAATACCCAATCCACCCAAAAATCCTAAAAATACACGTAAAAAAGAATTTTTTATATTCTGAATAGGTTTTTCGATAACAGTGGAAACTTTAGATTTGATTAAGTGGATGGATGTTAATCGATATAGAAAATAACTTGATACTAATAAAAATTGTAATATTAGTGATTGAAGATGTCCACCCAATACTGAAAATCCAAAAGAAAGACTCAGTAGAATAATGTATTTTGGATTTTTATTTTGAAGTGTTTTATCAAGGAATAGTAAAATCAAAGGAGTTGCAAACATTACAAAAGGATTAGGATTAGGCAGATACCATGTAAAACAACCAGATAACATGTAAAACAATCCACCCGTAATAGAACCAACAAAATTAACACCTAAATTTCGTAGAAAAAGGAATGTTGAAAATCCTGCAATCCATAAAAGAACTAAGAAAGGAAGATCCCAAAATTCAGAAGGTAAAAGAAATCCTAAATTCAATGGAGAAAATACATGATGAGTCGTATCAGCAAACATAGGATAACCAACACCAACATATGGATTCCATAACGGTATTTTTCCATCTAGGATCATATCAGACGCAAGTTTGATAACAGAATAATTTCCATACATGGAATAATCAATAGTAATTCCAAAAAGAGTAGATTTTGAATCAGTGGATAAATATTCAGAAGGAATTGGGTTATGAATTAGATAAGTCTGATTTAAGAAAATTAATGGTGCATATACACCTATGAGTATTAATGCAAATAAAATAGCAGCATTTCGAATGGAATGATTTGTTTGTTTATCACATTCTAATTTGGACATATCAACTACAACCAAATTAAATTAGTATTAACTTTTTTGTACCTAGATAATAAAATAATCAATTGAAATAGTATTTTTTCTCTACTATTTTATGGACATATTTTATAATATTCAACATAATAATTTATACCTGAATTTAGTAAAAGCTGTATATGGGATTATTTTTTGCATCTTTATTTTTATCATGTTTAATTTTAATAATTATTCACATAATATTTGTAGGAATTAATTCATTTCAATGGGCTGTGAATGGAGTTGATGTGATTATTAAGGGAAATACATTCATAGAAACAATTTACTACTCTTCATATCTAAAATGGATTGGACTGGCAGACATAATTTGGTTATTTATGTTAGGGATATTTTTATTAAATCAAAAACGTTTCAAGACTAATCTAAATTTACATTACTTAGATTACAATCAAATCAAAGAACCAAAAATATCTGTAATAATTCCAGCATACAATGAAGAAAATAATATCAAACAAGTTGTAATAGATTTTATTAAACAAAAAAATGTTAAGCATGTAATTGTTATTGATAATCATAGTACGGATAATACTGTAGATATTGCAAAACAGTCAGGAGCTACAGTAATCACTAAAGATCAAAATATGGGCTATGCTCATTCTTGGTATATAGGATTTAAAGAATCTCTTAAAATGAAAGATGTGAATGTGACAGTTTTGTGTGATGCTGATCTTACATATAGCGCATATGATCTAGAAAAAATGATTCCATATTTAGATAATTGCGATATGGTTGTAGGAAATAGATTAGTTCAAGTATTATCTCAAAAAGGTAATCAGAATAGTTCTTTTCTAGTTTGGGGGAATGCATTTATCGCAAAATTATTACAAATCAAATATTTTAGTATAAATCATTTAGGATTTATTCAAGTGAATGATGCTGGTTGTTCTTTTAGATGTATTAGAAATGAATCTTTACAACTTTTTATTAATGATTTTATAAATATTAAAACTAATGAATTAGCTTTTGGTGCAAATTCAGTTACAATTGGAATGTTTACAGCTACCAAAGCAATAGAACATGACTTAAAAATTGTAGAAGTCCCTATAACTTTTAAAAAAAGAAGTGGTATTTCGAAAACTCAAGCTACAAAAAAAATATTTGCTTTAAAATATGGTTTCTATATGATTTGGTATATAATTAAAAGCTAAAATGTCTAGTGATGCTTTTGTTAATTTTAGAAAATCTTTTCCCTTTTCTGTAGTTGAAGTAATTATTTGTAATAAAAATAATGAATTTCTTTTAACAAAAAGAGCAATTGAACCATTTAAAAATAAATGGCATTTTCCAGGAGGGTTAATTGAAAAAA
>Ga0315331_10001423_pt1 | contig 17856 bp, 13 predicted proteins | sample M160m34915metaG_FD_203456 | JGI IMG/M metagenome (GOLD analysis project Ga0315331, IMG submission 203456) | Ammonia-oxidizing marine archaeal communities from Monterey Bay, California, United States - M1 60m 34915 | ecosystem: Environmental > Aquatic > Marine > Intertidal zone | place: USA...
GCGGTACAATTATTGGAACTGTATTTAATCTGTAATATAGATCTTCTCTAAATTTTCTTTTATCTACTGCATCTTTTAGTTTAACATTTGTTGCTGCGATAATTCTAACATTAGTTCTTTGAACCTTAGAAGATCCAACTTTGATAAACTCACCATTTTCTAAAATTCTTAATAATCTTGATTGGGTTGATAATGGCATTTCTCCAATTTCATCAAGAAAAATAGTTCCTCCATCAGTTACTTCAAAATATCCTTTTCGAGCTTCATTTGCACCAGTAAATGAACCTTTTTCATGACCAAATAATTCAGAATCTATTGTTCCTTCAGGGATTGCACCACAATTCACAGCTATAAACTCACCGTGTTTTCTTTTACTCATAGAATGAATAATTTTAGAAAATGATTCTTTACCTGTTCCACTTTCACCATTAATTAAAACTGTCATGTCTGTTGGAGCAACCTGAATTGCAACTTGAATTGCATGTGTTAAAGAATCAGAATTACCAACAATTCCAAACTTTTGTTTTACTGATTTAATTTTATCTAACATAACTCTCCAAATAATGTAGCTGAATTACAATCTTTTATTTTAACGTCAACATAGTCGCCAAGAAGTCTGTCTTTTTTTGGAAATATAACCATCTTATTTTCTGAAGTCCTACCTTTTAAAAAATTTTTTGATTTTTTTGAATATCCTTCAATAAGAACTTTATAATCGTTATTTATTCTTAATTGATTTCTTTCGAGTGAATGAATATTTTGTTTTTTAATAATTTCATCAAGTCTTCTTTTCTTTATCAAAAGTGGGATGTCATCACTGTATTTTCTTTGGGCCAATGTTCCAGGTCTCTCTGAGTAATAGAACATATATGAATAATCATAAATTACATTATCCATTAGAGATAAAGTATCATTATGTTCATTTTCAGTTTCTGAACAAAATCCAGTTATGAAATCTGATGATATTCCACAATCTTGACCTACAATTTTTTTAATATCTTTTACTTTATTTAGATACCATTCTCTATCATAGGTTCTGTTCATTTTTTTAAGAATTCTAGAATTACCACTTTGTGCAGGTAAATGAATATAGTTACAAACGTTTTCATAATCTTTTATCACATTAAGAACATCAACCGTGATGTCTTTAGGATGAGATGTTGAAAATCTTACTCTTAAATCTGGGCTAATCTTAGCAGTCATTTCTAGTAAATCTGAAAAATGAATTATATCATTTATATCATTATTTTTTTCTAGTTTTTTCTTATTATTTGTTTTACTTGACCACTTATATGAATCCACATTTTGACCTAATAATGTTATTTCTTTATATCCACTATTAAATAAATTTTTTGCTTCTTTAATAATACTAAAAGGATTTCTGCTTCTTTCCCTTCCTCTTGTAAAAGGCACCACACAGAATGAACACATATTATCACACCCTCTCATGATAGATATAAATGCTGTTATTCCATTTGTGTTTATTCTTACTGGTTCTATGTTTTCATAAGTTTCTTCAAGTGATAGAATAGTGTTAACTGATTTTTCTTCAAATTTTTTAACTTTTTTAATAAGGTTAGGTAAATCTCTGTATGAATCAGGCCCTGCCACTATATCAACAATTTTTTCTTCATTCAAAAGTTTTTCTTTTAATCTTTCAGCCATACAACCTAAAACTCCAATAATAAGTGTTGGTTTGTTTCTTTTTAAATTATTAAAGTTTTTAAGTCTTTTTCTAATAGTTTCTTCTGCTTTTTCTCTAATAGAGCAAGTATTAAGGAGTATTATGTCTGATTCTTGGTAATCATTTGTTAAAGAATATCCTTCTTTTTTAAGTATAGATGCTACAATTTCACTATCAGAAAAGTTCATTGCGCATCCGTAGCTCTGAATAAATAATTTTCCCATTATTAAAATTTAGACAAATTTACACTAAGGCTGACAAAATGTCAATAATGTTTTTTTATTAAAAAAAATAATTAACTTATTAATTCAAAAAACTACTTTATTATGAAAATATTATTCTCAATTATTCTCTTTATTTTCTTTGGTCTTTCAGCTGAAAGTCAAAAAAAATCTAATTCAAGAAAAGTAATCTCTTATGATGAAAATTTATATAATTCGATTCAATATAGATTAGTGGGTCCCTTTAGGGGAGGTAGAGCAGGAACAGTAGCTGGAGTTATAAATAATGAAAACTTATATTATATGGGCACTGCAGGTGGGGGAGTATGGAAAACAGAGGATGCTGGAAATACCTGGGAAGCAATAAGTGATGGTTATTATGGGGGAAGTATTGGAGCTATTGCTGTAAGTGAATCAGATCCTAATATTATATATGTAGGAGAGGGAGAACAAACTTTAAGAGGTAATGTTTCATCTGGAAAAGGTATTTGGAAAAGCTTAGATGCAGGTGAATCATGGGAGTTTATAGGATTACCTAATTCAGAACATATTTCAAGAATAAGAATACATCCCAAAAATCCAGATGTAGTTTATGTGGGAGTTATTGGTAATTTATGGAAACCAAATAAAGAGAGAGGATTATATAAAAGTGTAGATGGTGGTAAAAATTGGTCAAGAATTTTATATGTATCTGATAAAGCAGGTGTAGGAGATATAATATTAGATCCAAATAACTCAAGGATTATATATGCTGCTACTTGGGAAATGAAAAGAAATGGATATAGAATGGACAGTGGTGGTCCAGATAGTAAGGTTTTTAGAAGCTTTGATGAAGGTAAAACTTGGGAAAATATTTCTAAATTTAATGGCCTTCCATCATTTCCTTGGGGAATTGTAGGGATAGCTATATCTCCAGTTAATTCTAAAAGAATTTGGATGATGATAGAAGCTTCGAATGGTGGTTTATTCAGATCAGATGATGGAGGAAATAATTGGAAGAAAGTTAATTCAAATAGAGCATTAAGGCAAAGAGCCTGGTATTATACTAGAGTATATGCAGATACTCAAAACGAGGATAAAGTTTATGTGCTAAATGTTAGTTATGGTGTTTCAACCGATGGAGGAAACACATTTACTCTTAAAAATGCTCCTCATGGTGATCATCATGATTTATGGATAGACCCAAATAACAACATGAGGATGGTAATAGCAGATGACGGTGGTGCTCAGGTTTCAAATGATGGTGGTGAAAATTGGACTACATATTTTAACCAACCAACTGCTCAGTTTTATAGAGTAACTACTGATAATTCCTTTCCATATAGAATTTATGGAGCTCAACAAGATAATAGTACGATAAGAATTAATCACAGATCTTCATCATCTTCTATAACAGAGAGAGATTGGGAATCAACAGCAGGAGGTGAAAGTGCACATCTTGCTCCTGACCCAAAAAATAATGAAATTGTATTTGGCGGTACATATAAGGGCTATATGATGATGAGAGATCACTCAAATGGTCAGAATCGTTCAGTAAATGTATGGCCTGATAATCCAGCTGGTTCAGGAGCTGAGGTGATGAAATATAGATTCAATTGGAATTTTCCTATTATGTTTAGTCCTAATGACCCTAATAAATTATATGCTGGATCAAACTACCTTCACCTATCTACAAATAGAGGTCAATCATGGGAAACTATTTCTGGAGATTTAACTAGAAATTTACCTGAAACTATAAAATCTTCAGGGGGTCCAATTACGCAAGATAATACTGGAGCTGAGTTTTATGCTAATATCTTTGCTATTGCAGAATCAGAAATAGAGGAAAATGTAATATGGACAGGAAGTGATGATGGATTAATTCATGTTACTAAGAATGGAGGGAAAACATGGGAAAATGTTACCCCACCTACAACTATGTCTCCAAAATTAAATATGATAAATAGTATAGACCCAAGTCCATTTGTCAAGGGAAAAGTATATGTTGCTGCAACATCATATAAATTTGGTGATTATACTCCTTATTTATATAAAACTGAAGATTATGGTAAGTCATGGCAACTTATAACAGAAGGTATTCCAAATAATTATTATACAAGAGCATTAAGAAGCGATAAAAAAAGACCAGGTTTATTATATGCAGGGACAGAGTGGGGTATGTTTATTAGTTTTGATGATGGTTTGTCATGGAAAGAGTTTCAGTTAAATTTACCAATTACCTCGATACGAGACCTTAATGTTAAAGATAATGATCTGGTAGTAGCTACTCATGGTAGGAGCTTTTGGATGATTGATGATTTAACACCACTTCATCAGTTAGATGGAAATATTTCAGAATCAAATGCTAATTTATTTAAACCAGATATTTCTTATAGGTTAGCTCAATCAGGAGGATGGAGAAAGCCAAACACTTTACTTGTAGGTGAAAATCATCCCAATGGAGTAATAATTAATTATTATATTAAAAATTATAATTCTGAAAATGATTTTGTTAAGATAGATATCTTAAATAAAGATGGTTCTTTGATTCGAACATTCACTAATGATATTGGAAAAAAAGAAATTATAAACAATGAAAATCTTGTTTTAAGTAATACAAATGATATCGATTATGCATTATCATCTGCAAATATAAAATCTATTTATCCTAAATCTGGAGGAAATAGATTGATATGGGACATGAGATATCCTGGTTTTATTTCATTTGATGGTATGGTTTTTTATTCTTCGCCAAATACTGGTCCAAAGGTTACACCTGGTACTTATGATATAAGATTAACTTATAATAATGAAGTGTTTAATCAAGAATTTGAAATTATAAAAGATCCTAGAGTTTCGAATTCAGAAGAAGATTATAAAAAACAATTAGACTTTTTATTAAAAGTTAGAGACGAAGTATCTCGGGCAAATGAGGTAATAATTGATATAAGAAAAATTAAGAGGGATTTAGACTATCTAATTGAAAAAGTTAGTGATAAAGATCAAATTATTGATCTTATTAAGAAATATAAATTAGATCTTGAAGATATTGAAAATAATATTCATATGACCAAAAACCAAAGTAGGCAGGACCCTTTAAATTATGGAATAAGGATAAATAATAGAATTGCGTTTTTATTAGCTGACTCACAAAGAGGTGATTATCCACCAACAAAGCAGGCTTTAGAATTTTTTGAGTCTATTAAGAGTGAATTAAATGAAGAGATTTCAAAATTTAATAAAGTGTTAAACACCTATACTTTACAATTAAATAATATGATTAAAGATAATGATATAAAATTCATTTCATATTAGGTGTATTTGAGAATATTTTTCCAATCATTTTTGTATTTATTCATTGTATCATCTAGATATTTTTTATCTATCAATGGTTTTTTTACTATTAATTTTTCTGGTAAAAAATATGCAAAGTACATAACAAAGTGAAATAGTAACCACCATGGTCTATAAAAGAGCCAATGCTTTAGTTTGTCATTAGCATAATATTCTGGCGGATTTGGTTTGAATATTCTACAAAATGCTTTTAAAAATATCAGTTGCTTTTCAGAATAAGATTTATGGACTACGTTTAATGAGATATTTGATTTATTATAGTTGGAATTAGTAAAATCAGATATTTTAGTTAAATAATAATGAGGATTTATTTTAAGATCAGCAAAATTTAAAACTAATGGTTTATGCTTACAATATTTTCTTATAATATTTAATTTATCCGTGTAAATCATATCTTCTTTTTTCCAGTAACCTGAATTTTTATTATTGTAAAAATCTTCGAATTTATAATGATAACCATTCTTAGACATTCTTTTAAATTGAGATGAAATCCATTTTTTATGTTCTCTAAATACAATTATAATTTTAGTTTCAGGAAAATGACTTAGGATTTTTTTAACTTCTTCCTCTAATTGTCTATCAAATTCCCTTGAGATTAAATAGGATTCATAATTTGTATTTTTTATAATTTTAATACACCTTCTATATTTATGAGTGCTTATATATTTTATGTTTTGAAGCTTAGGGAAAAAGTTTTTTTGAAGAAATGTTGAACCTGTTTTTGCGAGCCCTACATGAAAGTAAATATTTTTATTATTCATACTAAATATTTTAGTAATTTAAAAAAATTGTGTATTTTTACTATTATTAATAGTATTTATGGTTAATGTTAACGAAAATATAAGGTTTCTTCGCAAGAAAAAAGGTTGGACTCAAGAAAAGTTTTCACAAAAAATAGGAATTAAAAGATCATTAGTAGGCGCATATGAAGAGGGAAGGTCAGATCCAAGGTTAAACAATCTTCTTAAAATGTGTGATGTTTTTTCAATTTCTCTTGATAATATCTTAAAAAAAGATGTTAGTCAATTGACTGAAGATCAGTACCTTTCATCTGAAAATCAAAATGTAAAAGTTCTTTCCATTACGGTTGATAACTTTGGTGAAGAAAACATTGAATTAATTAATCAAAAAGCATCAGCTGGTTATCTAAATTCATATTCGGATTTTGAGTTTATTGAAAACCTACCAAAGTTCCAATTACCTTTTCTTAATTTTAGCGGAACACATCGTGCTTTTGAAATAAAAGGTGATTCAATGTTACCATTAACATCGGGTAGTATTGTAATTGGAAAGTTCATTGAAGATGTTTCTTTAGTAAAAGACGGTAAAACTTATATTTTATTGACTAAAGAAGATGGTATAGTTTACAAACGAGTTGAAGTTCAGGATAATTCATTTAAATTGATTTCTGATAACCAGGAATATGATCCATATTTTCTTCCAAATGAAGATATTCTTGAAATATGGGAAGGAATTGCTTTTTTTAGTCTTGATTTTCCTAATCCTAACTCAGAATTTTCTTCAATAAAAAATCATATAAATAATTTATATTCTAATTTGGATGATTTAAAGAAAAAGTTGTGATTTTTTTTTTAATTTTGGCAAATGTCAAAAATCACAATTTTATCTGAAATTAAACGTGATAAACCCTTTCAAGAAAAGGTTCCTGAAATTGATTCAAAAGAATTTGATAAAGTAATAAAATATCGAAGAAGTGTTAGGGTATTTACTAAAGAACCAATACCAAAAGAAGTAGTTGATAAATCATTAGATAACTCTCTAAAAGCGCCTACCTCTTCAAATCTTCAAACATGGGAGATATATTGGGTCAAATCAAAAGATGTTAAAAATAAAGTTATTGAGGCATGTTTATCACAACCAGCAGCAAAAACAGCTAGAGAATTATTTGTTTTTGTTTCAAGACCAGACTACTGGAAAAGAAATAATCAAATGATGTTAGATCATTTAAATAATAAAGAAAAACCTCCAGTATCAGTTTTGAAATATTACAATAAGATTACAAAATTAGCTTATAATCAGGGTTTCATGAATATTTTTGGTTTTTTGAAAAAAATATATGTTTCTATAGTAGGTATTTATAGAGTTATTCCTCGAGAGCCTACATCATTTAATGATATGAAAGTTTGGTCTCAAAAAACTACTGCTTTAGCTTGTCAAAATTTTATGTTATCGATGAGAGCATATGGTTTTGATACATGTCCGATGGAGGGATTTGATTCTTCCAGACTTAAAAAAATACTTAAATTACCTAAAAAAGCCCAAATTTGTATGACAATAGGTGCTGGTAAAAGAGATCCAAGTGGTGTATATGGAAAACAATTTAGATTTGATAATGATATTTTTATAAAAGAAATTTAAAATGTCAAAGATTAATATAATATTTCCTGATTCATCCTCAAAAGAATTTAATTCTGGAATATCTTGTTTAGATATCGTTAAGTCTATTAGTAATAGTTTAGCTAAAAAGGTTTTAGTGGCTTCTTATAATGATAAATTGATAGACCTTTCAACTCAATTATTTGATGATGGTAATATTAAATTTTTAACTTGGGATGATAATGATGGAAAATCAACTTTTTGGCATTCTTCTTCTCATATTTTAGCAGAAGCAGTAGAATCAATTTACCCAGGAGTTAAATTTGGAATTGGACCGCCTATATCAAATGGTTTTTATTATGATATTGATTTTATGGATTATGATATATCTAAAATAAATCTAGAAAAAATTGAAAAAAAATTTAATCAACTAATTTCATCTAATTTAACTTTTGAAAGATCTGAGGTAAGTAAAAAAGAAGCAATTAGTTATTTTAATAAAAAAGAAGATACTTATAAATTAGATCTAATTGAAGGTCTAGAAGACGGGAACATATCTTTTTATAAACAAGGAAATTTTACTGATCTATGTAAAGGTCCTCATATCCCATCTTCAAAATTTATTAAATCATTCAAAATATTAAATGTAGCTGGCGCTTATTGGAGAGGGGATGAGAATAATAAACAACTTACTAGGTTATATGCTATTTCATTTCCTAATCAAAATCTTCTAGATGAGCATTTACACAAATTAGAGGAAGCAAAAAAGAGAGATCATAGAAAATTAGGTAAAGAACTAGAATTGTTTTTCTTTAGTGAAAACGTTGGTGCAGGTTTACCAATTTGGCTACCTAATGGTCATATAGTTAGGGAAAACCTTATTGAGTTTATGAGAAAAGAACAAATTAAGCAGGGTTACAAACATGTAACTTCTCCTCATATCGGTTCAAAAAATTTATATGTTACTTCAGGTCATTATGATAAATATGGGGAATCTTCATTTCAACCAATTCAGGTCCCATCTGACAATGAAGAGTACTTATTGAAACCAATGAATTGTCCTCATCATTGTGAAATATTTAAATTCAAACCACATTCATATAAAGAATTACCCGTTAGAATTGCAGAATTTGGTACTGTTTACAGGTATGAGCAAAGTGGAGAACTTCATGGAATGACTAGAGTAAGAGGTTTTACTCAGGATGACGCTCATATTTTCTGCTCAATTGATCAAGTTGGGGATGAGGTTTTAGGTGTTATAGATTTGATTTTAAAAGTTTTTAAATCATTATCTTTTAAAGATTATAAAGTTCAAATTTCATTAAGAGATCAAAATGATTCATCAAAATATATTGGTGATTCTTCTTTATGGGATAGAGCTGAAAATGATTTGATAGAAGCTGTAAATAGAAAAAAAATTCATGCTGAAATAGTACATGGCGAAGCAGCATTTTATGGTCCTAAAATTGACTTTATGGTAAAAGACTCTCTTGATAGAGAATGGCAGCTAGGTACAATACAGGTTGATTATCAATTACCGAAAAGATTTAATTTAGAATACGTTGATAAAGACAACTCTAAAAAGACTCCAGTAATTATCCATAGAGCTCCATTTGGTTCTATGGAAAGGTTTATAGCCATAATTACTGAACATTGTGAAGGAAATTTTCCTTTATGGTTAGCTCCAAATCAATTAATTATCTTACCTATCAATGAAAATGTAAATGATTATGCAGCAGAGATAAAAAATAAATTAGAAGAGTTAGAATTTAGAACTGAAATAGATACTAGATTTGAAAAGATTTCAAAGAAAATTAGAGATGCAGAAGTAAAAAAGATACCATATATGTTAGTGATTGGAGACAATGAAAAGAATTCATCAACATTATCTGTCAGAAAAAAGCATGAAGGAGATATCGGGAAGTTATCATTAGAGGAGTTGATTAAGATCCTTAAGGAAGAATTAAATTCAAATTGAAAATAATCTAAAAATGCTTTTATTTATTTAAATATTTGAGATATTTGCAAAAATTTTTAAAAAAAAGGAGGGTAAAATTAATAGAATAAGAAAAAGAAGAAACTGGAAGAAACCTGAAGAAAAACACAGGATAAATAACAGAATTACTTCTAATATGGTAAGAGTTGTTGGGGAAAATGTAGAAGGTAATATTTATCCACTATACAAGGCTCAGGAAATGGCTCAAAAACAAGGTTTAGATTTAGTAGAGATTTCACCAAACTCAGACCCACCAGTATGTAAAATCATAGATTATTCTAAGTTTAAATACATACAAAAAAAGAAACAAAAATCTATTAGATCTAATGCCCAAAAAACAGTTTTAAAAGAAATTAGATTTGGTCCTAACACTGATGAACACGATTTTAACTTTAAGTTAAAGCATGCGATTAAGTTTTTAGAAAGTGGAGCTAAGGTTAAAGCTTATGTTCATTTCTATGGAAGAACAATTGTATTTAAAGAAAGAGGAGAAATTTTATTATTAAAATTAGCCCAATCATTAGAAGATTATGCTAATGTTGAAGAATTGCCTAAATTAGAGGGTAAAAGAATGTTTTTAATGTTATCACCTAAAAAATAAATTATGCCAAAAGTAAAAACAAAGTCAGGAGCTAAAAAAAGATTTAAGTTAACTGGAACAGGAAAGATTAAAAGGAAAAACGCTTTCAAAAACCATATTTTAACTAAGAAGGAAACTAAACAAAAAAGAAACTTAACAAAGACTTCTATTGTAAATAAGTCTGATGAAAAGAATATTAAAAGAATGATTTAAATTTGTAATTATGCCTAGATCAAGAAACAATGTTGCTTCAAAAGCAAGAAAGAAAAAAGTATTAAAATTAGCCAAAGGTTACTTTGGTAGAAGAAAAAATGTATGGACAGTTGCTAAAAACGCTGTTGAAAAAGCACTTCAGTATTCATATATACATAGAAAAACTAAAAAGAGAGAAATAAGGAGCCTTTGGATTCAAAGAATTAATGCTGCTGTAAGAATTTCAGGATTATCATATTCTGACTTTATGGATAAGCTAAAAAAATCTAAAATTGATCTCAATAGAAAGGTATTAGCTGATATTGCAATGAATGACCCTGAGTCATTCAAGCAAATTGTAAAGTCTGTATCTTAATTATTTGTTAATCTATGTTTAATAAATCTTTATTAAACAAGTTTAATTCTATAAAAACCCCTTTTTACTATTATAACTTAGATATACTCAATAAAAATATATCTGAATTATTTTCTTCTTTAGAAAAAACTAATAAAGTCCATTTTGCTTTAAAGTCTAACTCTAATAAAAAGTTATTAAAAATATTAAAACTATCTGGTTTGGGAATTGATGCCGTAAGCTCTAATGAGATAAAAAGAGCTATAGAGGTAGGTTTTTCACCTAGAGATATTGTATTTGCTGGAGTTGGTAAATCTGATGATGAAATACATTATGCTCTTCAAAAAGAAATATCTTATTTAAACTGTGAATCTTTTGAGGAAATTGATGTAATAAATGAAATTTCAAAAAATATGAATAAGATAGCAGATATATCAATTAGAATTAATCCTAGTATTAAAACTGGTACTCATAAGAATATCGAAACCGGTAATAAAAATAATAAATTTGGAATTGATTTAAATGATATAGGTTTAGTTATTGAAAGAATTAAGGATTTAAATAATATTTCAGTTGTTGGTTTTCATTTTCATTTAGGTTCCCAAATTGATTCAGATACGCCATTTCTAAAGTTATGTGAAGTTGCTAACGAGATGAATGATTTATTTTATGAAAAAAACTTAATTGTTAAGCATATTAATGTTGGAGGAGGTTTATCTATAGACTATAAAGATCCAATAAATAATCAGGTTTCTGATTTTAAAAATTTTTATAAAATATTTAATCAAAATTTAAGATTAAAAGAAAATCAAAATATCCATTCTGAACTTGGAAGATCAATAATTGGTCAATGTGGATTTTTAGTATCTAAAGTTCTATTTAATAAGAAATCATATGGTAGAAATTATTTGATTGTTGATGCTGGAATGAATGATTTGATGAGACCAGCATTATATAATAGTTTTCATAAAATTCTTAATATTTCATCTAAAATTCTTACTTTTAAAAAGTATGATGTTGTTGGTCCAGTATGTGAATCATCTGATGTATTTGCTACAGATTATGAGTTACCAATTTCATCAAGAAATGATATTATTATAATATGTTCTACTGGAGCGTATGGTGAATCTATGTCATCAAACTATAACTTAAGAAATTCTCTTAAATCGTATTTTTCAGATTCAATTTGATATATTTGGTTAGTATGGATTTTAAAAAAATATATTTTAAAGTATTCCTAACTTTAGTTACATATATACTTCTCTTGTTTTTATATACGATAATATAATAAAATGACAAATATTGATTTTATAGTATTTTCATCAATTTTAATATCAATTGCAGTATTTGGTGCTATAAAAAACAGACAAAACAAAAACTTAAAATCTTATATTCTTGGTGATAAATCAGTTAAATGGTCAACCATTGGTCTATCTGTTATGGCAACTCAAGCTAGTGCAATAACATTTTTATCAACTCCAGGTCAAGGATATAAAGAGGGTATGAGTTTCATTCAAATATATTTAGGTTTACCATTAGCATTAATTGTAGTTTCTGCGGTTTTTGTTCCAATTTATTATAAATCAAAAGTGTTTACCGCATATCAATATTTAGAAGAAAGATTTGATGTAAAAGTAAGGGCACTAACTTCATTTTTTTTCTTATTACAAAGAGGACTTCAGTGTGGAATTACAATATATGCTCCTTCAATCATACTAACAACCATTTTAGGGTGGGATATGACACCTACTGTTATTTTTGTTGGTCTTTTAGTAATATTTTATACTGTTATCGGTGGAAGTAAAGCAGTAAGTTACACTCACAAATACCAAATGATTCTAATTTTATCAGGTTTAGTTGTCGTATTTTTTTATTTAGTTAACTATATAAATGAGTATTTATCTTTAAATGACTCTTTCAATTTGATTAAAGTATTTGATAAAAATAATGCCATTAGTTTTTCAACCGATATTAATGAAAAGTATACTATATGGACAGGATTACTTGGAGGTTTTTTTCTTTCACTATCTTATTTTGGAACTGATCAATCTCAGGTATCAAGGTATATTAATGCTAAAAATATTGAGGAAAGTAGAATTGGTTTAATATTTAATGCTATTCTAAAAATTCCATTACAGTTTTTTATTTTATTGATTGGAACATTATTGTTTGTTTTTTATAGTCTATATCAACCTCCAATCAATTTTAATGATAATTTAGTTTCATATCAAAAAGAAAATAATTTTGAACTTTATGATAAAACACAAAAACAGACAAGTAATTTATTTCAAGAAAAAAAGGATTTAATTGTTAATAACTTAAATAATAATAAATCTGATATAATTGTTAAAAATAATCAAATAGAACAATTAAGAAAAGAATTAGAAGATGATGCTATTCAAAATGGTTTTGATTATGAAAAGGCTGAATCTGATTTTATTTTTCTACATTTTATTTTAAATTATTTACCAGTTGGCTTAATAGGTTTAATAATAGCTTTAATTTTATCAGCTGCTATGAGTTCAACTTCAGCTGAAATCAGTGCATTGTCTGCGATTTCGACTATTGATCTATACAAAAGGTTTATAAGTAAAGATGATAATCCTAAAAAAGATGTATTGATTTCAAAATCTTTTAATCTAGGATGGGGTATAATAGCAATTCTATTTTCATTGTTTTTTGCTCAAGAAGAAAATTTAATTGAATCAATTAATATTATAGCTTCTTTATTATATGGTAATGTATTAGGAATATTTCTTATCGCTTTTTTTATTAAACAAGTTAAATCAAATAATATTTTTTATGCTGCTATAATATCTCAGTTATTAGTTTTTGTACTTTTTAATTTTTATGGGGATATGATAAGTTACCTCTGGTTTAATTTTATTGGTACATTTTTAACTTCATTTATTTCAGTTATATTAAGTTTTGTAAATAAAAGACAATGAATTTAGCAATAATAGCTCCCAAAACAGATATAAATTCATGGGTTAACCAGTTTGATAGTATCTCTAAAGATGTTAATGTTTTTATCTGGCCAGATATACCAAATTATAATATAATAGATTGTGTATGTTTATGGAAACACCCTATGGGAATATTAGATAAGTTCAAAAACTTAAAACTTATTTATTCTATGGGAGCAGGAGTAGATCATATAGTTTATGATGATTCACTACCTTTAAATATACCTATTTGTAGAATTTCAGACGAAAAACTTGCCTTTTCAATGACAAATTATATAATAACTGCTGTAATGTATTATCACAGAAGATTATTAAAATATACTGTGGATAAGAAAAATAAAATTTGGGATAATGACACACATCCAGAAATACCAGTAAAAATTGGTATTTTGGGTTATGGATCTCTTGGCTCTGATGCAGGTGATAAATTAAAATATTTAGGTTTTGATGTTATTGGTTATTCACTTAATCAAAAAAAAATAGATTCAACTACAATTTATTATGGAGATCAAATTGATGAATTTTTAAATCAAATAAATATTTTAATTTGTACTGTACCATATACTTCAAAAACTAAAAAATTATTAAGTGCTGATTTATTTAAAAAACTAAATGATGATACATATTTGATAAATGTTTCAAGAGGAAAAGTTCAAAATGAATCTGATATAATTAAATATTTAGAAAATGGTAAGCTATCTGGTGCATTTTTAGATGTTTTTGAAGAAGAACCATTACCTATTTCAAGTAAGTTGTGGAATCATGAAAAAGTACAAATAACACCTCATAATGCAAGTATTACTAATCAAGAAGCAGCGGTTCCTCAAATTATTGAAAATTATAAAAGAGTTATTTCTGGTAAAAAATTATTAAATCAAGTTGATATTGATAATGAGTACTAGATTATTTTTTTCATTATTTTTATTTTTATCATATTCAGATTTAATTTCCCAATCATTTGAAAATATTTCTTTAATAAATAACAATATTGTACCCTATTCATTAAATGAAGCTAATGCATACTTAAGTACAGATGGAAACACCTTGTATTTTAATAGTTCTAATAATTCAAATAACATAGGTGGTTTAGCTGATATGAATGATGTATGGTACAGAAATAAAATTAATAATGTTTGGGGATCTCCAATAAACTTGAGTGTTGTAAATACAAGTGATAATGAGGTTATTATAGGATTATATTATGGATCATTAATTATTTTAAGTAATAACTCAATTAGTTATTATGATGTGAATGATAATTTTAAGTTAATCAAAAATGAAGCTTTAGATGGATTCTCTCCCAACTATAATTTACTATCAGGTTCATTAAATAAATCTTTAGATATGATTTTTCTTTCTTTTGAAGGATATGGCACATATGGTGTTGAAGATATTTATGTTTCTAAAAAAAATAATGGTGAGTGGGGTAGGTTGACTAATATTGGATCTATTGTTAATAGCCAATATCAGGATCTATCTCCATTTCTATTAGATGGTGATACACTTACTTTTATTTCAAATAGAAATGAAGTGGGATATGAACTTTTCTATACATTATTTAACAATAATTCGTGGTCTGATCCTATTAAAATGAATATTCTTAACACTTCTAAATCTGAGGTGTCTTTAACTTATGACTATAATTCAAATAATTTTTTATTATCTGCAGCTTCTGATAATAAAACAAACTCTGATATTTTTTTCTTTGGAAATAATAAAGCTAAAATTAACATTACATTTAAATTAAATAATACCGTAACAAATGGAATTTTATATCTCAATAGTGATTCTGTTTCATTTAATTCAAATGTATTTAGCTTACCAATTGAGAATTCTGATATCTATGAATTTAAATTTATAGTTGATAATTTTTTCATTAAAGACACAATCATTAATGTTAATAATTCAAAAGAGATTTCTATTAATTTAGATCCTATTGAATCTGGAAGTAGGGTAGTGTTGAAAAATTTAATATTCAAACAATCTTCATCTGTTTTAGTTGATGAATCTTTTTCATATTTAAATAATTTAATACATCTATTTAATGTAAATTCTAATATTACTATTACTATTGAGGGTCATACTGATAACAGAGGTGACTTTAAATCAAACATTAAATTATCAAAAGATAGGGCAGAGACTATAAGAGATTTTTTGATTTTAAAAGGAATAAATAAAAGTAAAATAAAAGTTAAAGGTTTTGGTCCAACTAAGCCTAAATTTAGTAATGAGTCTGAAGATTCTAGAAAACTTAATAGGAGAGTAGAAATATATGTGAATTAATAACCAATAAAAGTATTATCACCTCTCTTATCAGCTCCACCATCTAATGATCCATCATCATTTATAAGTATACAATCCATTCTTCCCAATGATGATCTTTTAACTACTTTATGACCAATATTGGTTAAATCACTAATTAATTCATCTGATAAAGTTTTTTCTTCAACTACTAAAATATCAGGTAACCATTGATGATGGAATTTTTTAGAATCAACAGCTTCCTGCATAGTCATATCATAATCAATTACATTGAGAATTGTTTGAAAAACCGAGGTAATGATTGTAGATCCACCAGGTGTTCCTAATACCATAAATAATTTATTATCTTTTTCTATAATAGTTGGAGTCATTGATGATAACATTCTCTTGTTTGGTTTAATAGCATTTGCTTCTCCGCCAACTAATCCAAACATGTTAGGGTAACCAGGTTTTACACTAAAGTCATCCATTTCATTATTTAAAAGGAATCCTGCTCCCTCTACAACAACTTTTGATCCATAAGCTCCATTTATAGTAGTTGTTATTGAAACAGCATTTCCGTATTTATCTACAATTGAAAAGTGGGTAGTCTCATTAGATTCATTATCATTGAATGATCCTTCCTTTATTTCAGATGAAGGAGTTTTCTTTGAACTTTGAATTTCGCTAAACCTATTATATAAATAATCTTTATCTAGAAGAGATTCTTGAGGAACGCTATAATAATCTGGATCACCAAGATGAGTTGCTCTATCGGCGTAAACCCTACTTTCTATTTCAGAAATAGTATTTATATATTGTAAAGAGTTATGGTTATAATTATTAGTTTGAAGTTGTTCAGCACCATTTAATAATTGAACTAATGCTATTCCGCCACTTGAAGGAGGTCCCATAGATATTATTTTATGATTTTTATAATAACCAATTATTGGATCTCTCCATACTGAGCTATAATTATCTAAATCAGTCTGTGAGATTATACCTCCCCCTGATTTCATCTCATCTAAAATTAATTTAGCAACTTTTCCTTTATAAAATCCATCTCTTTTTGAAGATTTAATTTCCTCTAATGTTTTAGCTAAATTTTCTTGAACTAATAAATTTCCTTCTTCCCATTGAGTATCATTAACAAGAGATAATTGATGATTATTCGCATTTAATAGTGACTCTTTTACATTATTTAGTCCCTTAGCTTGTTTTTTGGTAATCATAAATCCATTTCTAGCTACTTTTATTGATGGATCAATTAACTCATTCCAATTTATAGTTCCGAACTTTTCATGTATTTTAACCATTCCATCTACTGATCCAGGTACTCCTGATGCTAAATGCCCGATTTTACTTCTCTTGTCATCAACAACTAATTTACCATCTATATTATCGATATACATATCTCTATATGACTTTATAGGTGCTTTTTCTCTAAAATCTAATGTGCCAATTTGCCCATTATCTAATCTATATACAAGAAACCCACCACCACCAATATTTCCAGCGTTAGGATAAACAACTGATAACGCAAAATGTACAGCTATTGCAGCATCAAACGCATTACCACCGTTTTTAAGAATGTCTATACCAACTTTTGATGCAATAGGATGTGCGGATGAGACCATCCCATTTTTAAATAATGTATTTCTATTTGTTTCATTACATGAAAAAACAATAAACAATGGTATTAATAAAGTATAGAAAATTAGAAATTTGATTTTATATTGCATTCTTACTTAAGGTTTATGTGTGGAATAGTTGCAATTTACAATAATCAAATAAAATTTGACAAAGATATGAGATCAAAGTCTCTCTCAATGTCAAAAAAGGTTAGACACAGAGGTCCGGACTGGTCTGGAATTTATTCATCAGATCATGCTATTCTTGCTCACGAACGTCTATCTATTGTAGATATTAAATCTGGAAAACAACCTATTAT
>Ga0315331_10001424_pt1 | contig 17842 bp, 19 predicted proteins | sample M160m34915metaG_FD_203456 | JGI IMG/M metagenome (GOLD analysis project Ga0315331, IMG submission 203456) | Ammonia-oxidizing marine archaeal communities from Monterey Bay, California, United States - M1 60m 34915 | ecosystem: Environmental > Aquatic > Marine > Intertidal zone | place: USA...
CGTCTGATTAGCTCATCTTCTTCAACATGCAGCTCTAACTTTCGAGCGGAGATATCCAGTTCAATGATATCACCAGTTTCAACTAATGCCAAAGGACCTCCAACAAAGCTTTCTGGAGAGACATGGAGAACACATGTTCCATAACTTGTTCCACTCATTCTTGCATCTGATATTCTGACCATATCACGCACGCCTTGCTTTAAGAGTTTCTTTGGGATAGGTAACATACCCCATTCAGGCATACCCGGTCCGCCCTGCGGCCCAGCATTTTTAAGGACTAAAACAGAATTCTTCGTTACCTCAAGCGCATCATCATCTATTCGGGTAGCCATATCGTTATAATCTGAAAACACAACAGCTGGCCCTTTATGTTTTACAAGCGATGGATCGCAGGCTGTCTGTTTAATAACCGCACCATTTGGAGCAAGGTTACCATTCAATACGGCCAATCCACCTTCTTTCGATAACGGTGTTTCCCTGCGACAAATAACATCTGTGTCGTAGATATCAGCTCCTTTTAAGTTTTCTCCAATCGTTTTTCCGTTAACCGTGAGACAATCTAAATGCAGTAGATCCTTCAACTCACCCATCAAACCTCTAACTCCACCGGCATAGAAAAAGTCTTCCATTAAATATTTTCCAGAAGGCCTTATATTGGCTAACCATGGCGTACGTTTTGAAATCTGGTCAAAGCGAACTAAGTCAAGTTTTAGTCCAAGCCTTCCAGCCATTGCTATCAAATGAATAATTGCATTTGTTGATCCACCAAGAGCCATAACGCAAGTGATGGCATTTTCGAATGCTTTTTCTGTAAGAATGTCACTCGGCTTCAAGTCAGTCCATACCATTTCTACGATACGACGCCCTGAACGAGTGGCCATACGTGAGTGATTTGAATCGGCAGCAGGGATAGAACTAACACCTGGTAGCGTCAATCCTAGTGCATCCGCCGACGACATCATTGTTGCAGCCGTTCCCATCGTCATACAAGTACCGGGAGCACGGGCAATACCATCTTCTATTTCTTCCCAATCCTTTTCATCAATGTTTCCTGCTCGAAGTTCAGCCCAATATTTCCAACTATCACTTCCAGATCCTAAAGTATTACCCCGCCAATTACCTCTCAACATAGGGCCCGCGGGCAAAAATATAGCTGGCAACCCCATACTGGCCGCTCCCATAAATAACGCTGGAGTTGTCTTGTCACATCCCCCCATAAGAACAACGCCATCGCAAGGGTAGGAGCGCAATAATTCTTCTGTTTCCATTGCTAAGAGGTTACGATACATCATAGTGGAGGGCTTCTGAAAAGGTTCAGCTAGCGAAATTGCTGGCATCTCTATTGGAAAGCCACCTGCCTGCCAAACTCCCCTTTTTACTTCCTCCGCTCGTTGACGAAAATGAGTATGACAGGAGTTTATCTCGGACCAAGTGTTGATAATCCCTATTACAGGTTTTCCTGCCCAGTCTTCCCTACTATAACCCATTTGTTTGATACGAGACCGATGGCCAAATGAACGAAGATCGTCAACCCCAAACCATTTGTGGCTGCGTAAGTCTTCTGGTCGTTTTTTAATCACTTTCGTCTCCATCTGGCCTGTAAAGTTGGAATAAAGTCAATTTTTAGCCCCAAATTTACTAAAATATAACACCCAGACAAAATACTAAGGGCTCTAATTCTCTATAAATTTCTCAAGTTTCACTTCGAACGGTTCAAAGCCGACTGCTCGAGAGGCCGTGACGGCTGGACCGTTTCTCGCTAATGTATTGATAGATAATCTATTTGCCCCAACCGAAACCAGATGTTGTTCAATAGAAATGAGAAGTTTCTGGGCTATATTCTTTCCACGATGTTTCGGACTTACAAATAAAACCGATATGTAGCCATGTTCCCGATGTTCCATATCTTGCAATTGATCCTCATCAATTATCATCCATCCCGCGGTCAGTCCAACAATCTCTGATTTTTCAATAGCAACCAACACCGCGCCATTAAAGCTTTCTGCAGCATCAGTGATTCTTTTATATCGAAACTCGGCTACATCAGCACCTGGTCGTCTTCCTGGATGCAGGGCACGTTCGTAATCTTGTAGGGACTGTAGCATCTCGATAATTACATTTTTATCAATACCTTCCGCAGATCTTACAACAATTTCAGTCATCATTATCCCTCTAGGACTCTGCATTTTTTTGATAATTTTGTCTCATTTTTCTCTTAGCCCACAAATCATGAGAAAGACTATACCGCCTTTGACGATATCATCATTACGTTAATGATACAAAAACCAATCCTTATAGATTCGGCGCAATCAGCACGTTTGAGGAATTTGACAGCCGGAGTTTTGGTTCAGTTCTCCTCTGAAGCTCTTCAATAGTCATTCCTTCGACCATTCCTTCAACGATTAGCTCACCGTCACCGATAGACATAATTGCAAGATCAGTAAAAATCCGCTCCACGCATTTAGCAGATGTTAATGGATATGAACACTTATTGACGATCTTTGGATTACCGTCTTTCGTCTGATGTTCGGTGAGAACCCAGACTTCCTTTGCGCCCGCTGCAAGGTCCATAGCACCTCCAACACCTGGAGGAAATGTTGGGTTATTTGTGGTCCAATTTGCCAAATCACCTTCCCCGGAGACTTCAAACGCTCCGAGCATTGCTATATCTATGTGCCCACCCCTGATCATGCCAAATGCATCTGAATGCACGAAATAGGATCCCCCATTTAACATAGTGATCGGCTGCTTTCCCGCATTCACTAAATCACTATCTTCATCTCCTTCCTCAGGTCGTGGCCCAAATCCAAGAACACCATTCTCACTATGTAAAAGAATTTCCTTTTCACTCGGCATATGATCTGCACATAACGTGGGGATACCAATGCCAAGGTTCACATATGCTCCATCTGGGATTTCATTAGCGACTAGCCATGCGATTTGGCGTCGTGAAAGTCTATTTTCAGCGTCACTTACAATTCCAGCCATAGCCATCTCTACATCCTTAGTTTTTTATTCAATACGGGTCCGTAGAGATTATAAAAATATTCATAAAAGAGCTAGTTGAAAAACTACTAAAAAATTGTATTTCTTTTTCTATAACAGATATGTATGTTGCCGAAAAATCAAAAGTGAAAAACAAATCTTAGTATTTCCTAATGGAGCTGTTGCATGGCGACAAAACGCGGTCGAAAATTTTTAAATACGCCAGGACCTACGCATGTGCCAGATCGCGTTATGAATGCAATGCATCAGCCTACTCTGGATCTTTCAGATCCCGATTTCCTGGACATTTCAATGTCATGCTTCCTCGATATGAGAAAGGTATTTAACACTGAGGGAGAGATTTTTCTTTATTCATCGAATGGGCATGGCGCTTGGGAAGCCGCGTTAGCTAATGTGTTTTCACCAGGAGACAAAATTTTAGTGCCAGAAACTGGAAACTTTTCTAATGCATGGGCAAGTATGGCAAAGGCTTTAATGTTAGAGGTGGAAACCTTACCAGGAAACTGGAGACGAGCAATCGATATTGAAGCGCTAGAAGAACATCTTAAGAAAGACACTAAGAAGGAGATTAAAGGCATCCTAATCATTCATACCGAGACGGCAACCGGTATAACGAATGATTTGCCGGCAATTCGTTCCGCCATAGACGCCGCCGATCATCCTGGTCTCTTAATTGTAGATACCGTTGCAGCGGCGGGCACTGTCGACTATAGAATGGATGAATGGGGTATTGATGTTACCGTTGGTGCATCCCAAAAAGGGCTGATGATGCCACCCGGAATAGGGATCGTTGCGGCTGGAGAAAAAGCCCTATTAGCGACCAAAGAGTCGACGATGCCCCGGCTTTACTGGGATTGGAAGACCAGGCTTGAAGCTGAGCATTATAGGAAATTTTGTGGCACAGCCCCCCAACTAATGGTTTTTGGCATGCGGGAAGCGTTAAATATGCTATTTGAAGAAGGCTTAGAAAATGTGTTCGAACGACACAGAGTTTTGGCTGCCGCAACGCATGCCGCTGTCGAGGTTTGGGGACAGGCTGGAACGCTCTCACTGAATGCAGTTGAACCTAAAGAACGCTCCAATGGCGTTACCACCATACTCACATCAGATGGTATAGATGCGGGTCAGTTTAGAGATATCTGCCGGGACGAAATGATGGTTGGATTAGGAGGCGGTCTTGGCGACTTGAATGGCAAAGCATTTAGAATAGGGCATATGGGTGACATAAATGCCCCAATGCTGTACGCCGCACTATCCGCCGTTGAGTCAACGCTGGGGTATTTGAATATTAAATATGCTAGTGGAGGGGTGACCGCTGCAATCGAATACATCACGAATGTCAAAAAGAATGAAACTGGACCATTCTCATTTTAATTTAACTTAGTTAGAGTGAACAATAGCTATTAGTTGTTTAGTTTTGAACTTTTAAACACTCTCACCTAGACCTGGGCCAGCCATTTTTACAACTCTATCTACAAAAATAGACGGCGTCACAATAGCTTCAGGATCTAAAGCGCCTAATTCCACGATCTCATGGACCTGAACCACTGTCAGATCTGCCGCAGGAGCCATAACGGGACCAAAATTTCGAGCTGACTTGTTATATATCAAATTGCCCCAACGGTCCGCGGCTTTCGCTAATACAAATGCCACATCACCTTTTAGAGGATATTCCAAAACCTGGTCTCGACCATTTATCTTTCTAACTTCTTTTCCCTCAGCTAACTGAGTGCCCACACCAGTTGGCGTATAAAAGGCACCGATACCTGCTCCCGCAGCTCTGATTCTTTCGCTCAAGGTACCTTGGGGAACTACTTCTAACTCAACTTTCCCTGCGGCCCACATTTCTTCGAAAATCACCGATCCCCCAGACCTTGGATATGAACAAATTACTTTTTTAACCTTTCCTTCGGACAGCAGACCCCCTATTCCCTCACGTCCTACTCCAGCATTGTTTGATACAATTGTAAGGTCGGTAGCCCCTTGGTCTCTAAGTGCATTTAATAATTCAGTAGGCATTCCTGCTCCGCCGAAGCCAGATACCAAGATAGTCGACCCATCTTTTACCCCAGCGACGGCAGTCTCGAAATCATTCATAATTTTATTTATTGCCATTTTAACCGTCCTTTTAGAGTAAATTCAGAAACCTAAGATTAACCAATATATTTTCAATATTTTACAGGAAAATTCACTATTCAATAGGTATAAGCAATCAATTTCAAGGGATCATGTCTTAAATATTTATACCAATTTTCGAAAACTTACTTGCATGTTGTATGAGCCACTCCTAATTTTATGCTACTTACATGAAAAGTCATCATCCTACATTACTAATGTTGTAAATATATCAGTAACCTTAAAACTGTTGGCATCATAATGGATCTATTAGAATCAATCCGAAACTCCTTTTCCGACTCATATGAAGAAGCCAGGGATCGATTTTTAAAAGCAGCTAAAGCTAAACAAATAGATATACAAAGCTATATCAACCCAAATATAGGCTCATTAAAAGAAGAATTGAGTTGCGATACCGCTTGGATGGGACCACGTAATGCCAAACGTGTATTAGTGATTATATCAGGGACGCACGGTGTTGAAGGATTTTGTGGATCGGGTTGTCAGATAGATTGGATGTCTCACACTAATGTCGAAGATCTTCCCATTGACGTTGCCTTACTTTTTATTCATGCGATAAATCCGTTTGGTTTTTCATGGTGTAGACGTGTTACCGAAGAAGGGTGTGACTTAAATCGCAATTACTTAGATTTCTCAAAACCTCTCCCCCCAAATAAGGGGCATGATGAATTAGTAGATTACTTTGTGCCGTCTTCACTAGATGCCCAAACTATGGAAAAAGCAGAGTTGGAGATTAGTCGTTATCGTGAAGCTCACGGAGAGAAGGCATTTCAGAGAGCTAGAAAATCAGGGCAATATAAACATCCACACAGCATGTTTTTTGGAGGATTTGAAGAAACATGGTCAAGGAACACCCTGGAAAGCATAATTAAGGACTATGAATTAGTCCAATCGGATTTTGCAGCAATAGTTGATTTCCATACAGGGCTTGGCCCGTTCGGTTATGGGGAACCTATCTCAGGACATCTTCCAAGTACACCTGGTTCTGATTGGGTTAACCATGCATACGGGGAGTCAGTAGGCGTGCCAGAATTAGGAACGTCATCATCGATACCCCTACATGGGACAAGCCGTGAACTTTGGGACCAGAAACTTGAAAATAAATATTCATATATCGCTCTTGAATATGGCACCTACTCACAAGAACAAAGTCGGAAGGCTCTTCGCGAGGATCATTGGTTGCATAACAAAGGCGACGTGAACTGGGATAACCCAGACGTGCAAAGAATAAAAAGGCAGATAAAACACCATTATCACCCGGGAAGCAAAGACTGGCTAGAAATGGTTTTATATCGGTCGCGCCAAATTTTAAGACAAGCGACTGAGGCGCTTGGTGCGGAGCATACTGGCAAATAGGCTGCTAGTTTTTTCTTCGACGCAACATTTTTAAAAGCTCTACCAGCTGTGCATCTCTTTCCTCTTCTAATTGAGCAATCGACCGCCCCTTGGCCTCTACTTTTATTCCTTTAATGAGTTCTTGCTTTAAGGCTTCATCAAGCTCAGGATTTTCGTTCATAGTTTCCCACCAGTCCGCGATACCCGGACCAAAATGATCGAGCATTTTGCGAAACCCACCTGTTCCACCAGTTAAATTCATAATCATATGAGGGCCCATCAACGCCCAGCGTAGGCCTGGCCCCATTGCTACGGCCGCATTAATATCCTCCACAGAAGCCAAATCGTTTTGGACTGCCAAAACAGCTTCACGCCACAATGCAGCTTGTAATCTGTTTGCGAGATGGCCCGGTACCTCTTTATTTATTTTTATACCGTGCTTACCAATCTTATTATAAAAATTAATTGCCCAATCAACAGCTGAAGGGTCAGTCTTTTCGCCCCCTACCACCTCGACAAGGGGAATGAGGTGTGGTGGATTAAACGGATGGCCAACAACAAAACGGCTCGCGTACTCAAGTCCATCCTGCATTTCACTCATAATCAAGCCAGAAGTGCTGGAAGAAATTATCGTACTATTATCAGCATATTTATCAATTTTTTTGAATAATGATCGCTTTAGCTCGAGTTGTTCTGGAGCACTCTCCTGCACAAAATCTACTTCTGAGAGTGCATCCTCCAAACTAGAACAAAGTTCAATATTTGTTTCTTGAAACTCCTGTTTAGCACCTAAAGCATTCATTTGGGGCCAAGCCTTATTTATGAAATCTAATATTCTTTCCTTCCACTCATCGCCAGGATCCCATGCTTTTACTTTAAACCCTCTAGATAAAAAATATGTAGCCCAACTGGCACCAATCGTTCCCGTTCCTATCACACTAATATTTTTTATAGTTTGAACCGACCTATAAGCAGACATTTTTAAATCCCCTTAAGTTACTATGAATACTTTTTATTTGAATATTGGATTACAACCTTAAAACAGATAACAACCAAACCAATAATTCCTAGCCACGTTTCTTGCCAAAATCCAAACGAGACTAAGGAAGTAAAAATAACTCCAACGGCAACAGCGAGGGCTATACCTAAACAGGAGCTAGGAACCCTCTTCAAAGGTTGCACAGCAAAACAAAGAAGCAGAAGGAAAATGGACAAGCCTATTACACCCAATTCCAGCCAGAGCTGAATGGCTGCGTTATGTGGGTGCGTTGTTGGAGTCACGTGGTATTTATATTTTTCCATCAATTCTTGTTGAAGTGGGAGATATCTGGTGATGCCAATTCCATATCCAAACCAGGGAGCCTCAAATACTGCAACAGCAGAGCGGTGCCAAATTTCAATTCGATCCAAAGTAGACGGGGGAATACTGTTAGAAAATGGTTTAATCCAATTAAGTAACGAGACGAATATGAATGGCGATGAAAGAGCGAAGATGCTCAAGGAAAAAAAACCTGACCAGAAGACAAAGGTTGGCAGAAAATAACCTAGAATAGCGATAATAGGTACTAAAACCGAAACGACTAGTGCAGAATTAGAATGACTTAACAGGGCAGCACAAAAAGTTACAATAATAAGACTTATGGCTACGACTTTATTTCCTCTCTGATAAGCCCAGTACGAGACAGGCCAAACAAAAAGAACAAGCGCGCTCGTGACCCTATTGTAGCGGGAAAGAGCCACTTCTGGATCATTTATTCGATCGCTCAGCCATCTATACAGTAGAGCGTCGTTGAGGAACTCAATTATTAAGAAAATAGAGGCTACAAATAAACTTATGTTCAGCGTCCACGATATTTTGGACTGCGGGAAACAATCCAATCGGCTTAAGTCCAAACTTGTCACCCATAATACTAATCCAAGCATAGAAATTTTAGTCAAAAGAAGCGACTTACAGGGAACACATTCCACTGTCACAAAATGAATAATGCACGCATACAGACAGAAAACAGAAAAACCATAAACAATAGATTTATTTGGAATTAATTTTTTCGGGCTCAGGAAAAAAGTTGTCACTATTAGTACGGAAGCAACTAATATGAAAGTAGTTGCCATAGACTGCTTCGCAACTATACCTAAAGGAATAAAAAGCACTAATCCACAAACTAAAAAAAACACCTTAACCCGCTCTGCTATCGGAGCCATATTATCAGTCCCCTTAATCCAGCTAATAGTCAGCGTAGGACTTTTCCTCAATTATTTTCGAACCCAAAAGAATATTAATATCCTTTTTGAGGCTCGCTCGCCTATCATTTTCAAAATACACGCTCCGCGCTAGTTTGATGAAATCAGAACCAAAATCAGACTTTCTTTCACATGATCTAATATCATCTTCTATGTCCCACAAACTCTCATTGACTTTTTTTAATTCTTGTTTCAGGTCGGTTAACTTGTCAGATACAGTTATGTTTTCTTCATAACTTTTCATCAAAACTCCTAGTTCATAAAGTATATTTGACTGCTTCACTTTTTCCGAAATTTTAGCTGCTTTAATTTCTAATATAGTAATTTTATCTACGAGCTCTCCGGGAGAACCTGGTATTAGAAGTGCTGACATGCGCCTATCCTAGTTCTAGGTGTGCTGGTTTTAAATCTGACCAGACATTTCTTAAGTCTTCTGTGTAAACTATGATGAAATTGAACTTTTAAAATTTAATCAAAGTTAACCTTTTCATACCCTATCGATCAACCTATTCTATTTTTATTATAGCTACGTTTTTTAAAACCCTTGGGAAGGTTTATTTTTTTCAAATATTTTCCCACTATAAGGTCTGAACACTGATAACTATTGGTTTGAACTTATTAATCGTTCGACAATGGCAACTTTTTTTATTCTAATAAGATAAAATTTACTGATCGTAATCAGATAAATTTATTAAGTATATTTGTGCACCAATATAAAGAAAAGGAGGATAACCGTGCGCTCAACTCTAACAATACAGGAAAGAGAACGCTTCGAAGTAGACGGTTACCTAATGGCAAAAAATGCAGTCTCACGAGACCAGTTAACTAAGCTTCAGTCAGAAATTAAGATTTGGGTTGATGAAAGTCGCCAACACACAAAGCCGTATGGAGAACCAACAATTGACGGACGCCCTCGGTTTGATATGGGGGCTGACCACACCGCACTCAAACCAGCATTACGGAGAATAAACAATCCTTCAGATATCTCGGAAAGTTATTTTCAGGTTATGTCTAATTCTAAAATGGTGGATATGGTGGCTGAACTCATCGGAGTAAATGTAAAATTTCATCACTGTAAGATTAATCTAAAGTGTCCAGGGGCAAATACAACTGTTCACTATCACCAGGACTTCGCCTTTACCCCGCATTCAAATGACGACGTTGTTACTGCACTTTTATTATTAGACGACGTAACAGAAGATAATGGATGTTTGATGGTCGTTCCCGGCAGTCACAAAGGTAAAATGTATTCCCTGTATGATGGCAAACAATTTATAGGACGGGTTGACGATGCCACCGAGACATTTCTTAAAAGTAAACAAATTCCAGTTGTTGGATCGGCTGGAGATGTTTGCCTAATGCACACGCGTTTAGCACATGGATCAGCACCAAATAAATCAGAGACCTCTCGAGGGTTATATATTTGTGTGTACACAGCTGCAGACGCGGTACCTTTGGCCAAGAACCCTATGCCAAGTCCAAACGAAGGGCTTATCATTAGAGGTGAAAAGCAAATATCCGCAAGAATGATTAACTTTGAGGTCGAACTCCCGCAGCAACCCAAATCAGCCTCATTTTTTACTGTTCAAGGACAAGAGTCTGCAACCGGGAAATAAAAAACCGCACTGAAAAGCAGTGCGGTCTTATTATGCACCGTGCAATTAGATTATTTTAACAACCCGGCTCTTTTCCAGCGTCCCAAAAGTATTTGCTTTAGTAACAATTTTTTGAAATTCTTCAGACATTCCGACTTCATCAATAGTGCGTCCTAAGTCTCCCATAGTTTTACTATAATAGGCGACTACCATACGCCCTAAATCATCTGCGATAACTGGAACAACCGCCATCATTTTAAAGTCATGCGATTTTCCAAGTTTTTCTATTTCTGGAAGCAGCGATAACGCATTCTCTAAATTTTCGCGTGGTAGTCTATACTCACGTTGCATAATCACTGGGTAATCGGGCGCCACATCGCCAAAGACTGTTCGGTAAACTTCGGGCCCTACAACTTCACCGGCGGGGTTCAACTCTCTTTCATGCAAAAGCTTCACGCGTGCCGGGTCAGCCGCTATGGCAAGCGTCGCTTTACTAATGCTCGCGAAATCTGTGAAAGCCGCATATAACTGCATGCATCCGGCTCCCTCACCCGCAACTACTTGACCAATGCGAACACGCCCACCAGCCGTCGCAACAATGCCAGCCATGGTTCGAACACGACTGGTGGCCAGCTCCGTTTTTCCTATTTGTGGCGTCATTCTTCGTACTGAAATAACAGTCATTTTATTTCTCCTTTTTTAATCAATCGTAAAATCGAATTATATTTCTGAAATCGACATCCACTGTAGACAATGCTTTTTGATAAATTGGATCGGCATTAGCGGCATCATAAGCCTTCTCAATTGAGTCCATGGATGGATAAGTAACCCCAAAAACTCTGTGACCAGCATCGCTGCCTGTAGATAATGTGCCATATCTAAACGTCAATGCGCCATTATCCTTAAAAACTTGCCCTATTTTTGTGACTTCATCAATCATTGGGTCATTGGAATTAAATTTTATCAGAACACCATATTTAGGATTTACGCCTGTCGTATCTTCAATAGAAAGGGGATGAAGTCGGATTATGTTACGCACCACTACACGCATTTTACCGCTTGCCATCAAATTATTGTAATCGGCAGAATCCGAGTGTTTATCCCAGGAATTTTCGATAGCGTTCATGTCTTCGTAACCTTGAAACATTATAAGGTTCCCGGCATTAGGGCCAGTTCCAATGGCACCATAACGTACGGTTAAAGCCCCCGCCGACCCTTTCAAAAATGAAGCAAAAGATGACATGTTCCCTAAAGCTTCTTGCCGGAAACTAGCGTCACATTTGGCTGCAACCACAACCATAAACTTTGATTCAGTCATTCTATAATCCCTTCTGATTTAATATTCAAAATGGTTAGACAACTATAACGGTACAGGAAATTTAATATTTGATTATTTCTTATTTGCCATGAATTGCTTATTAGCATGTGTTGAGTAACGAAAACGCGCTTCACATTGTATGAAACATTGACGGGGGTTATCCCGTGGTTCATGACAATAATGAACTCAAAAATTTAAATAGAGAAAAGATAACTTTAAGTTCTTAAAAGTCTTGTCTACAATAAAAAAAAAGCAGAGGATTATGGATATGGGGTTCGTTGGCGGGCTTTTAGTTGGAGCATTAGGAACTTGGTATTTAATGGAAAACCCTGAAGCCAAAGCACAGATCATTTCTATAATTATCGACTTCCTGCAGAAATTTTAAATGAGTTATCTACAGATGAAAATCAAAACAGCTTGCGGGCTTGAAAAATACGATGAGTTAAAAAAAAGAACTGGTTTTTTTGCAAAGCTTCGCCTGCAATGGTTCGTAGTTTTTGCTTCAATACGTGATGCTTTCAAATAGAGTTAAGCTGCCTTTGCTACTAAAAAGCCTTTTCTAGATGAAATAGAATTCCAATAGTTCGCCACCCTTTTTGGAAAAGGTTCTGGAATTCTATTTTCCGCTATTGAGAGCGTATAACCAAGGCTAATATCAGCTGCAGTAAAATCAGCGCCAAGAATAAAAGGCTTCCCCTCTAAGGCCATATCTAAAGCGATTATACACTTAGATATTCTGGATTGCATCTCTCCCACAATCTCAGGTATTTCATTCTCACCCGGGAACTCTCTCCTATGGTTAACAATTTCGCCAACTGGACGGGAGAAAGTTGCCTCTGAAAACCAAAGCCATTGCAGAAAATAGGCGTGCTCCACGGTGCCAGCTTTAGGCTGTAAATGCCCATCTCCATACCTGTCCAGAATATATTGCATCATCGCACAAGACTCAGACATCAAAAGAGGCCCATCTTTAAGCGACGGCACTTTGCCCAGTGGATTGATTTTTAACCATTCTGGGCTGAGCCTGTATTCTTTTGAGAAATCTACTGTTTCAACTTCATACTCAATACCTAACTCTTCACAAAGCCAGATGACTCTAAAACCCCTCGTACCTTTGGAATGGTAAAGTTTAAGCATATTTTACTCCAAGCACTGTTTTCAATGCATTAATTTTTTTCAATCTACTCTCAGTTATTGGCTCAAAGATCTAAGTGATTTTAGGATACTATTCGTTCCCGCTATCTGCCTGAATTGAAGAAATACTTCCATCTAATACCACGATTGATAGTTTATTTGGGTTACAACAAACTTCACAATCATAGATCTCGGTGATCATACCCGAGAAGTCGCCACCTATCTCTAATAGTGCATGGAATGTTTCAAAACAGAAGTGACATGTAATCGGAATCTCTGACATCATTTACTTTAACGAAAAAAAACGAATTGTTATATAATCAATCTATAAATCTTAAAGTGAAAAACAATCTCTATTTCGTCTTAGCTCATACAGCCTCACTCCTTACTCGAAAATTTTGGTAATGAGGTTTGGGCTTACCATCGCGTCCAACCAAAACAAATACTATCTTATCAATTTGTGTGATAATTGTGTCGGTCCCTTTCTTCCTAACAAGACATGCTAGAGTGATCGATGTCCTGCCCATATCAACGACCTCCATGCCAATTTCCACAATGTCACCAATTCTGGCTGTCGATAAAAATTCAATATTAGAAATATATCTTGTAACTACAGAATCATCTTTAAGTTGACATGCACTAAAGATAAAAGCCTCTTCATCAATCCAAGCCAGTAATCTACCTCCGAATAAAGAACCATTCGAATTTAAATCTTTGGCTGCAACCATCTTTCTTGTGTAAAACTTCATTTATTATATACCACTGCCTTTTACTAACGGCTCTAAAATGCACAATAAGGTCAAGAGCTGCTAACTTAGGGTTAAAAAAAGAGGGCACCAACTACTAACGCAGTGCCCTCAGTTAAAGGAGGAAGAAGAATAATTTTCCTTTCAATGAAGGCCAGTTACTCAATACCAAAGTAGCAATTCACGTGCCATCTATTGGAATCTGAGTATTTCCCCAAAAACATGCGTAAAAAGAAATAAACTCAAAAAAAAATGACCAAACTTTAGCCATTCATAATTTTGATTGTCTAGAATTTTATCATTTTAGCTAAGATAAATGAAACTGTTAGCTAGCAATCTCCGCCTAACGTCTTTGTTGTTTTGGATAAGTATCATTTTTTGGCGAATACTATATTGCCAGACTCCGAGTTTCGTTGCTTATTATTAAAATATTTTCGACCATAAAACCCGCGGTTATTAATGACATTGTAAATATTAAAATAATAATATTGAAAATTCTTATCTTAAATGATGTTTTTTCTTTCCTATTGAATTTTGGCGGGACAAAAGATAACCACCCCAAAATCATCAGAATAGCAATGACTAAAAATAATAAAATAGGAACGACCCATAGCACCATAATCAGACTACCGTCTGTTATATTATAATAGACAAAGCTTATCACTAAGGCTGACAGACCAAAGATCATTAAAACCCCAGTGACAACGAACATGACGGAAAAAAACAAGGCCAATAATAGTACTACCAGTATGAGCCCCGCTATAATCAGCAATAATTCAATGGTTCCAAACCTCCCACACAGTAAGTCATAATAGGAAAAGAACTAATATTGTTTTCGTTATTACAAAACCGGATTAAATTTCAATATAAAAACCTTCGAAACGTGTTTCTAGACTATGATTAATCTTTGGAACGCAGATGATTTGGTCGAGTGCGTTAGAAACCGTTACTTGGTTTTCTTTCCCCTTGAAGAGCCACCCTGAGCATTTTCCGCTCGTGCGGAAAGTAATCGGATACCGGGTAATGTAAACAATGAGTATTTTCCCAGACAACTATTGTATCTTTTGACCAAGTCAATCTGAAACTAAATTCAGGTCGTTGAGCATGATTATATAGGCTACTAAGAAGTTTATCGCCCTCTTCATTTTCCATGCCTACTATACTTCCGCAAAAAATTGGAACATTCACAAAGAGATACTTTTTATTATTATCTGGGTTTAGACATACAAGTGGATGTTTTATGGGCGGATCCGCATCCATCTTTTCAAGTTCTTCTCTGCTCCATCTATTTTTAGCGTTTTGAGTTTCAACACCTAATTTATGATTAGCCCATAAGCTATCAATGTCATTTTTGACAGTATCTTCCAAGCCATCGTAAGCAGCCTCAAGATTTGTGAATAAGGTGTCCCCTCCGCATGGTGGTATCTTTTCCGCGTACAAACTGAGTACAGCGGCAGGTTTCTCAAGAAACGAATAGTCCATATGCCAAAAATTAATTATTTGGCGCTCATTAGGTTTAATTTTTATGACACCTACTTCTGCCGGGTTTCCATCTTGGGGTTGAAGGTCCTCTGCATACGGTGTCCCAAAGATTTTCATGAAATCTAAAAACTCCAATGGAGAAATCATCTGATCTCTAAAAACGAGTACTTTTTGGGACACAAGAAGTTGCTGTAATTTTATCTGATTATTCGTATCTACATTTGAACAATCCAAACCAGACACTTCGGCTCCTATAGAAGGAGTTATTGATTTATATGACATTTTCTGTTTCATATTTAATCCCCTATTACCGAAAACTTTACCTCTAAGAAAAACCTCTCTAATCCCAAAAAACCTAGAGATTTATACAAATAAAATGCACAGGTATTAGTTTTTGTTTAACCATGCCAGTCTACACGCAAACAAGGTCTACGTTACGAATTAACCATTCATATCACCTGCCTGCTTTTATTGTGTGACATTAGGTACGGTAACTATTCCCCAACGGCGTTTCTATTTTCTATGGATAAAAAATTTCTGAGCAGAGATATTGGCTCCATATGTTGAAAACTAAATCCATGGCATCTTTATTGCGTAAAAGTTATTGGATATTTAATGAATCTTAAATGGCTTTTTTTATTCAAACTAATATTAGCTCGCTCATAGCTCTAACTAACTTCGAAAAGGCGTCAGCGGAACTAGATAATGTATCAAAGGTTATCTCTACCGGTTTAAATATTACTAGCTCTGAGGACGACTCTTCAAATTTTTCTATAGCTCAGGGGATACAGGGAGAGGTTAAATCGATAGATGCAGTGATACGCGGAATCAATAATGCCAAAGGCATAGCAAAGGTAGCTATATCTGGTGCAACAGCTGTCTCTAATCTGCTCCAGGATATAAGGTAAAAGGTAACAGAGGGTGCCAACCCAGCTAATACAGCGGCCCAACAAGTTCTGATACAGAATGATTATGCAAGTTTATTACAACAGATGCGCCAATTTATGGAAAATAGTGAGTTCAACGGAGTTAATATTTGATTGAAACTAACGTACCATTCAATACCATAGTGGGCGATGTATATGATGTAGCAGTCTTAAACGACTTGCAGGGTAGAAGCATAACTCTTGAAAGACAAAGATTAGACTTGAGTTATGCTTTATTGTTACAGGAAGATATCAACACACCTGAAAATGCTTCTCAGACACTTACTGTTCTTTTGCAAGAAGAACGCCGGGAAAACAATGCATTAGCTTCACTAGGTTCAAACTTCCGCGCACTCGAACAACAGACGGAATACCTGGAGATTTTAAGGGATGTTACAGAAACCGGTCTAGGCAATATAGTAGATGCAGATATGGCACGTGCCAGCGCAAAGCTAACATCCTCCCAAGTCCAAAAAGAATTAGCCGCACAGACCGTTAGCGTTGCGAACCAAAACCCTCAGATCTTTTTAGGCTTGTTTGAAAATCAATAGATCTCTAAAAGTTGATAATGAAATCTAATTTGATACGGCCTGCAAAACTCCTAATTTGGGAGCCCCATTAAATGAATTCAGAAATAAGTAACGATGGCTATAAAAATGGGAAACGTGAAGGGCTATGGGAAAGTCACTATCGTAACGGCCAATTACACACAAAAGGACACTATCGGAAAGGTAAGCGCGAGGGGGAGTGGGAGTTTTATTACAGAAATGGCATACTAGAATGTAAAGGATATTATAAAAATGGGAATCAGGATGGACTATTCCAATTCTACTATGCCAAAGGCGAATTCGATCCTCATCGTTCAGGCACCTATAAAAATGGTAAAAAAATCAGCTCCTAGATTTTAGAGTTCCGATATAAAAATAACTACGCGTGGGACTAATTCAGCTTTTTATCGCTTTAAGTCGTTATTTAATGTAATGACCTGACAACTTTTATATTGATAAATTGAATGAATAAAAGATCCAAAAAATCAGACCGATCGTACCTTAGAGCATTATAAAGGTGAACTGGAGCTTACAATGATAAAGTCATTCTTGACTACCGCGTTACTTTTTTTGTGGGGCGCTCAAGCTATAGCAGCTGACACAACGATTGAAATGCTGAATAAAAAAGGTAAGGAGAGAATGCTTTTTTCAGAAAAAATCGCTCGGGTAAATGTTGGAGATACAGTATTCTGGAAGGCTAAGAGTAAAGGCCACAATGTCGAGTTCATCATGAAAAATGGTGTTCCAGACGGTGTAACCAAATTCAAGAGTAAGTTAAATAAAGACACGCAGTTCAAGTTTACTGTACCTGGGATCTATGCCTATTGGTGCACTCCCCACAAATCCATGGGTATGATTGGGTTTATTGTCGTAGGTGATAATAAAGAGAACCTGGCCGCAATTAAAAAGGTTAAGTTCTTTGGGAAATCAAAAAAATTAGCCAAAGCTCTGATAGAACAACTTTAGAAGAGTATAACAACCTTTTCCTGACAGGCGCTAGATTGATTCGTTTTTAGGGATCTATTGCATAATCCTGCTTTAGACGGTGATATAATTGCTATATCGGACATCTAAACACTGTCGTCAACTTCAGCCCCGGCACTCGCGCGGCTATGAACGCTGCTTGGAACCAAAGTTGCCTTTGCTAACTGGTTTATAGTATTCCAACATTCTGCATCGACTATCATTCCGTTTGATAGAGAAAAGTTAAAATGAGTATTGTAAATTGCTGCTGTTGCAGGCCGATCTGATTTATGGTTACTTATTATAACATCCGCCGAAGCACTCTTAGGCTGTGGAGGGATATTAATATCTGACCAGCCCGATCCGCATATACCCTCTATCATTATTCCGTCTACGACCCACCTTAGTTTGT
>Ga0315331_10001427_pt1 | contig 17836 bp, 20 predicted proteins | sample M160m34915metaG_FD_203456 | JGI IMG/M metagenome (GOLD analysis project Ga0315331, IMG submission 203456) | Ammonia-oxidizing marine archaeal communities from Monterey Bay, California, United States - M1 60m 34915 | ecosystem: Environmental > Aquatic > Marine > Intertidal zone | place: USA...
ACAAACAAAAACCAGCCTTTGACACCTGAAGGTTCCGGAGTCAATATTGCACCGCTGCCAAAACCACAGAAATATACGTCAATGTATGGACCAACATGGAAACCAGTGAAACCAGTGAGTGACACAATAACCGCAAAGGATCTAAAACCATTTGCATTCGATGCAGCCAACAAAGTCATTGCCAAGGACAAATTAAAACTTACAAAGGATCACTCAAGTCTTGATCCTTGGAAAAAGAAAGACAAGGTAACAGGCTTTGGATTTGGTATAGGCGGAGCTGGCATGTTTGCACTCGGTACACAGCCATCACAGGCAGAAATCAACGCTGAAAAATACATAAAGAAATCAAAAAATGATGACAGATGGGGTTATTGGTAACCAAATTTAATTTCAAATAGAAGATACATTAAAATTAATTATGCCTGCTGAAACCGTCCGTCCAAAATCCAGACACGCAACATGGGAGCAGCGAAAAAAATACATGGAAATGTTGCGCAAGAAAAGGGCATTATTAAAAAGTCAGAAACGAAATCAGAACAGATCTGGCTATAAAAAGAGAACTACAAGACGAACAAATTCATTCAAGTCTAATACTGAATCCACGTTTGGCGGAGGAATTACACTTGACAGAATGGATCGTCCAGTTAATAACGCATCAAGATTAAACCGACATCATCACAAATTTTTCTCTAGAAAACGACAGCCTGTTTCACATCAATGGGGTAATACTGCTGAGTCACATCCAAAATATATTGGCAGTCAAGGAGTTGAAAATTTTGAACGAACAGATGACAGAAGATATAGCCTCAGTAAACAATACAACTCAAACCCAGCATTACAAGGGACTGGTGTGTTAAATTCACAACGAAACAATTGGTGGTCTAGTGACGCATTTTTGGGCAGATTCTAATGTGTGAGATTGACATGTTGGTGCAAGGTATGTTCGGGTTCTTCGGGCTTTTAACTTCATATATTATTTACAAGGCAGTAAAGAAACGTGAATTTGATAAATATATGAAAAAATTAGAAGTCAGTTTGAACGATGCATCTGCTGATATTGCAGATGATGATACGGTCATGACTTGGAAACGAGATCTGAAATAATGGCAAAAAAAACAAAAACCAAACGTTGCACTCATTGTAATGGCTCTGGATATCATGGCAGAAAAGTATGTCCTCAATGCAAAGGAACTGGAAAGGTCAAAGCATAATTTAATTTCAAATAGGTAGTAGATTGTTACTTTAGTAGATGATTGACGATGGTTTGCTTGGTGCAGTAGTCGGTTTGGGAATAGCCGGAATCGGATTAGGAATTGTAGCAAAAATGGTAAACGACGTAGGAAACACGACAAAGTACTGTAGAAAATGCAAACGTACTGTACCAACATCACACAATCACAAGCGTAAGGACACATTCCTTACCCCTTCATTTAATTTTTAATTTTAAATAGATGGCAACAAGTAGATAATCATGGGACTTGGAGATTTTACAGAAATTTGTGTCAACTCTGTTAAAGGATGCAATGGCGTAATTTCTGGCGTAGGTAAAGGCTTTGGTACACTCTTCGGTGGATTAGATTCCTTGGTTCGTAGAACTTAGAGGAAAGAACGTAGATACGTCATCCTCAGTCATTTATTTTTAATTTCAAATACTAGGTAGTTCATTTGTAATTATGGGTTGTGGATGTACCTCAGGTTGTTGTGGAAGCAAAGGGAAAAAACATGTTCATAAAAAACCAGGAGACGGACAACTGTACTCCGATATGGCAGACGCTTTCTGGGAAACATAACAATGTCTTACATAGGACACAGACCAGACTGTAACTGTCCTTGTCATGGAATGGGACCAGAAAATGAACTTTATGAGCCAGGAGAATGTTGTTTCTTTTGCGGTTGCATGCCAAGGGTTCCTGAACAATAATTTAATTTCAAATAGATGTAATCTTATTTCAAATCATGGTATTATACGTTAAGGGTTCGAACATAAAACAAAGAGCAACAGTAACAACCAACACATCATCTTCCAATATTAACAAACAGATTACTTCAAATAAAATTCCAAAACCTATAGTTGCTGCTGACTGGAAAGTCTCGCAGATAGGTTCAGGCGATCCCAATTTACGTGCAAACCAAATAATAAAACCTGAGACTAAAGATAATAACTTACTTTTTCTTCAAAAGGCATACGGCGCTACAGAAGTACCAGCAACCTTTTTGCCAAATGATCCTAACAGAATACAAAAATATGAAGAGGGATTGAAAAATCGTGAATCATTGGTTTTTGGTTCTGCACCAGCTTCTACAAGCGGACTTGACAATATAAACTCGGGTCAATATTATGCCGGACAAACCGGACAAGATCCAATAATTCAAGAGGCATCTGTTCCGGCATCACAATCATACGAGGAAGAGGTAGCACCGAAAGAAACACAGACAGCTTACAACGACTGGTACAACAACCATGCTGGCAAAATGAATTTTAATCAATACAAGCAAAAGTTTGGGATTACATCAGGTTCGCAACAGGTAGCACTTAACTTCTCAGTCGGAACTAACTTTGGCAGTGCCGGTGCAGAAACAGTAATCCCTGACGAATATAATAGCAACACTGACCAACAAGTATCATCTGCCACAGAGGATTATTTTGATATGATTGCTAAAATTCCAAATGACTATACACTAGAAAAGACCGGAACAAATGCACCTGGTTTTATTGACAAAAAGACAACTTTCTTTGGAACTGCTGAAGGAAAAATTGTACCCGTTGAAAGTAAAGTTAAAAAAGTCTTACACGATTCTAACATTGATCCACAGCATTTGGTAAACACATGGGCTCTTGGTCAATCATCCTCTAGCAATCTGCCAGCTGCAATGAAGTATGGCGGACTTCAAAATTATACTACAGATGCACAAGGAGTTTTCATTGATCCACTAACAGGTGAACCAAGAGGTGCCAGTTGGAATCCGATTACAGGAAAATACAACGAGCCAACAGGCACCAAAGTAAAGACGTACGGTGTAGGATCAGAGGGAGAATCTGGACAGATAGCAGCAGAATATTATCACGGATATTCATCAAACCAAAATAAAATTGGCGGTGAAGGCGTATTCGCAGCCGGAACAGACATGTGGATTACTGGACAAGAACCAACAGGAGGAGACAGATTTGGTAACAAGACAATCGCAGAACTCAGGGCATCACAGAATGCAGGCAACAAATACAACAATATTGTCTCACAATGGCAGTCACAACATCTTAGAAACGCAAACAAAAAGAATCCTGAAAAACAAATCAAGGCTATCACCAATTTTGTTGACAAGAAAATTGCACAGATTGAAGGATGGAATATCGGTCAACGTGAAAAAGAATATTACATTAAAGATCTTGAATCCCGAAGAGATAACCTGATGACAATAGTAGGACCCGACCCATTGTCAGGTATAAGAGTAGGTCAGGACAAATGGCTTGGTGATTATTCAGATGGAGGAAAATATTTGTTATCTCGAGGTGCAGTTGGAAGTAAACCTAATAAAGTATTGACTTGGAAGGATCTTCAAAATTCAGGATATTGATATGTGTGATCTTTTAGTTTTTTCAAACGTAAAGGAATGGTTAAGGAGACATTTTGGTAGAAGTAAGTATTAGAACAAACAGGGGAACCAAAACTGGAACAATAAAGGTGGATGTTTCTGATTTGAAATTTTCTGGTGCAGAGTTTAAAGCAATTCAAGAGAAACGCAAAATAGAAGCTGGAAGCATAAACGTGTCAACTGGAAGAGGCACTGGAAAAAGAAATCTAAAAGATACTCCAGTACCAAGTGAAAAACCAAAACCAAAGAGATTATCAACTAACCGAGGGACAAAAACAACTGAATTATAATTTTAAATAGTATATCAATTTTAATTTTAAATAGTCTATGACTGATGAACCAGAGAATAATTATGAAAAAATAGAAGGTTCGTTACCAACTGTTCAAGATGTGTTTTCAGATGACGATATAAAAAAAATTAGAAAGAAAATTACTGACTCATTAAAGGGAAACAAGAAATGAGTATGTTCAGACAACGTATTACAAATCACAGAAAAATATTTTTCAATTACACGCGCGATATTGTTTGTTTCTCTTGCAAACAGGACTTGCATGATTCATACACAGTTTCAGGCAACAGAGGAAAAACAAGATGTGTCCCATGTGCAGTAAAGTTCCATATCATTGACGAAATACCTAAAGAAATAGAGGGAGAAGTTTAACAATGTGGAAATTATATGCCGGTATCGGTTTCATTGGTGCTGGTCTCGTTGTAATACTTTCATCAACTGTACTTGATTTTGGACAAATCTTTCGATTCCCATTGCTTAGCCCATGAATAAATAGTTGGCAACAAAACAATATTGATCATAAAGGATGTGATCTAAGAGTGTCATTTACTTCCCATTATCCTTAACGACTTGTCTGACTTCTTGACACTCTTAATTCTAATTTTAAATAAATGTCAAACTTGATTGATTTAGGGAGAGTCAGAGTGAAATAATTCTGCGTGTTGGTGAATCAACGATTCAACACATTTTCTCCCCTAGCTACGGTTAGGGGAAACATTAAATTTAATTTCATATAGTGTTATTTGCAATTAACAGTATGCTTAAGGCAAAAGTGAAGATGGAAAAGATCAAGCAGCTTCATGCAGAGCTTAGCACTGATGCCAGTAGGTCTGTCGCAGACATATGCAATGCAGTAGGAATCAGCAAGTCAACATTCCATGCTTGGAAAGATCAAATCATCAACTACAGACCTGATGACGTAGTATTGAAGACAATACGTGACTACCCTCCGTTGCTACCTAATGCCGATGCACCTGTTGACACATATGGAAATTTTATCAACATACCTATAATCATTAATTTTGAAAAGGAATGCAAGATCAACAAAAAGAATCCACATCTTTCACATCTGTTCAGACTTTGCAATGCAGCCAACATGCATCCAGATACAATAGCAGAAACAATAAACAATGCAAAGACAGCATTCATGGAATTTGATACGGTTTATCATCGTAACAACCCAACACTGACAAATGAAAGATACAGAAAAGTACTAAGATCATTCTTGCAGTTCAATGGAATAATAATCCCAAACAAGGATCCTGTACTTCATGGAGGATCAGACAGCCAAGGGGACTATGCAACCGTTCAACTGACTCCGACAGAAGTCGAACGTGTTGCAACGATTATCGGCAGAGAGAAAGGTGAGCAGTTTGAAGACCTTTTTAGAATCCACCATGAGGCTTTTCCAAGACCACAGACATTGCATTCATGGATGCCTGTAGTTGAAATCAAGCATGTGGATGTGGACGGAAAGACCTACCCGTTTGGTCAAACAAGCGTATTCGAGAAAAAACAGCACAAGCACTACAACAAGCTGATTTTACATCCAAAGGCACTGGATATTATTACAAAATACCAGGGTAAACGCATCATTGACGTGTCATTCAGGGATTTTATCACAGATTATTCTGCCGTACTGAAAAAGGCATATTATGAGATAGGAAAAATAATCGAGGATCAAAGATATCCCAAAGGAACAGAGGGATGGCTGTGGTTCAACAAACCGATATATTCCATAAGACATTCCGCTGCAGTTCAATGGATTAACAGAACATCATTTGACGTAAACCTAGTTGCAACAATGGGGTGGGAGAAACCTGATACCCTGACCAAATACTACGCTAGGATTTCAACCTCAAACATAATGGAAAAAGGAATATGTTACTATTGTTCACCGCCCAGTGTCACGTCATCACAGCCGGTATTTTGTTCTGCACCACACGCTTTGGCTTGGATTCATGGAGCAAAACGTTGAGTATTCATTATCAGAGTAACAGATGTCGTACAGCGATGCATCATTTGTGTGACGGAGAAGCATGTATGTGTTGGTGTCATAAGAAGTGACAAAACAATTTCATATATGTGGTATGTGCTCAAAATATCATGACAGTAAAGAAAGGCGTGAAAAAAAAGATAGGGAGACTGCCTAAAGTAAAGAAAATTGGTGTCATTCACAAATGTAAGGATTGTAAGAAACCAATGAAATACAAATACGAGAAGGTTGTCTGTTTCCATTGTCATCAACGAAGACTGAGATAATTTTAATTTTATATACCAATATAAATCTCTCAGATTCAATGACATGTGGAAAAACACAAGATGAAATAGACTACATGTATGACAGTTCCGTTTGTAGGGTCTGTAAAAAAAATCCAAAGAATGTTCAGATTGGTGTTGATTTGAATTGGGATCACGAATGGTCATTTGAAGGTCATATCTGTACAGACTGTTATGACTATATTTTACGACCAATTTTGGAAGGAAAATGCAGTGAATACATTAATGATTTCAAAGACAAGGTAAAATTGAAAGACCAGTTATCAAATTTTCCTACACCGAAAAAAAACAATTTCAAATGGGGTCACTATAAAGATCATTACAAGAAACACAGATTCAAAAAAGATGACATGTAAGGATAAATTTAATTTTATATATATTCCTTAATATAGAAGGGTTTCCCTTATTAGATCTCATGTCAGTAAATGATTACATATTGTCACCATCAAAACTAGCATTGTTGGAAGCATATCAGGAAAGACGAGATCAATGGAATGTAAAAAACCGTTACAATGGCAGAACAAAAAATTCAGCAGTTAATTGTAAACAGTGCGGTATCAAACTGCAATTGGGTGACAGAGTTATTGCAAAATCTAGAACAGGTAATTCCAAAAGATATCATTATGAATGTGCAAAAATTTTAAAAGTTATAGAGTAATTAATTTTAATTTTATATACCAAGATCTTTTTGTTATTTTTGATGAAGGTCCAGCTCTTAATGACAGCAATTGTTGGGGTTGCTGTTATCTCAGCAATGACATCGTCACAGGAAGCTTATGCGATGGAAGTACCTTTCTGGTATGAGACAGATTTACTTACCGGTGAATCATATTATGTTGACCACTTTAATGAAGGTAAAAAAACTTGGGTGAAAGCAACACCAGAACCAACACCTATACCGTTACAATTGCAAGGTATTGGCAATGTAATTCAAACTCACTCTGTTATTGATTCAAATGATGTCAGTAATGCAGAAGAATTAACTTCACAAGAGATTAAAAATATTAAAATTAAAAACGAAGCAAATAGGACTTATGACCTACTTGCTACCCTATATCCAGGATTATATCCAGAACGTGTGTCTGAAGTAATAGTTGTACCTGAAGTAGTAGCACCTATCCCAGTAGTGTCTGAAGTAATAGTTGTGCCTGAAGTAGTAGTACCTATCCCAGTAGTGCCTGAAGTAATAGTTGTGCCTGAAGTAGTAGTACCTATCCCAGAACCAATAGTTGTGCCTGAAGTAGTAGTACCTATCCCAGAACCAATAGTTGTACCTGAAGTAGTAGTACCTATCCCAGAACCAATAGTTGTGCCTGAAGTAGTAGTACCTATCCCAGAACCAATAGTTGTGCCTGAAGTAGTAGTACCTATCCCAGAACCAATAGTTGTGCCTGAAGTAGTAGTACCTATCCCAGAACCAATAGTTGTGCCTGAAGTAGTAGTACCTATCCCAGAACCAATATCAACACCTAATGTGACTGTTACTCCACCAGCACCAATAGACGAGAGACAGAATATGGATTCTGATGACTGGGATGAGTTCTTAAAAGATGTGATTCCAGCAGACAGACCTCTTGAATCAATCGAAGATTTCTTTGACTAAATGAACTTTAAAACTCAACATGAAGGGAATTTTTGCAAATTATGCAAGAAATCTACCCATGATCTGACTGACCATATGAAGACTGTGCATTATAGTCGTCGTTTACATCCTGATGGGGTGGAAGATTGAGATGCAAAATATGCAAAAGGAGTCAACGTATGGTAAATACTACGCATTGCTGGTCGAAGGGACATTGTGGTGAGTGTCATTACTTCAAACGACAAAAATACAGTGGAGGAGGCAGATGGAAAAGTGATTGACTTGATATTGATTGGTCTAGGTTATATCGGTCTTACTTGTGTCATTGGCTATCTAATTCATAAAATAGACGTACTAACGAACTATAAAAAGGAGAAAAAAAATGACATCGATTGAGACAGTCCTAGAAGAACATAAGAAAATCTGTAAGGCAGCATATTCAGTGGTCAGGCAAAAGGGAATGGATTACGCCAGACAGTCACACAAGGATGGAGACACATTAGCCAATATAAGCAACAGTCAGACATGGGGTATTACTGATACCGTTTGTCAGGGACTATTGGTACGCCTAGCAGACAAATTTAGTCGTCTAATTAGCCTGACAAAGGATCCTACAGCAAGTCCAGCAGTCCAAGACGAGAAGGTTGAGGATACAATAGAGGATATGATAAATTATCTTGTATATCTAAAAATTAAATATCAAGAAGAACGAGGAAAGGTGTATGTCGGATAAGGTTCAAGCATACTACTGTGTAACGTGTGACTACCATATAGCACATCTGCAGCACTTGTCTGAACATCTCAAAGATACTGAATTTCATATAATTACTGAGGAACCTAATCCCCACTTTGAGGAAACCAATGGATGACATAGTACGGGACCCAAGGAATCATTCTCCATCTAAATACCTGTTAGACCGTGAGGACTGGCAATCTCGAATCATAGCATTAGAGGAAGAAGTAAAGAGACTTCGGGAGATGGTAGGACTTCCAAAGAAAACTGGTCTGGATGAGTTCTTTTGGCACGGATATAAGACGTCTTGACCGACATAAAGATAGCCCCAAAGGGAACCAACATAACAGGCATGTACAGAAAATGCAAACATATTGACGGTATGTGTGAAACACTGGTATCCTGTCCTTATACGCATTGCAGTAAACATTGGGTAGCAAAGTCATTCGTGGATAATACTGATATGAAGGAGATAAAGAATGGAACTTGATAGAGAAAGATACCAAGGTGGTATAGATGTAGCACTAAGTAGAATAAAATATGTTTTAGATACATTTGAAAAAGTTAAGGTCGGTGTAAAAGGAGAAATGTCATATGAAGAAAGAGATAAACTTTGGCAACATCAACCAGTACAATCTTGCACCATAGAAGAGATGTTAGGGGCATTGATAAGTGCTGAACAACAACTTAAAATAATTAATGATGATGATGAGAATATAAAATATGATTAATTTTAATTTTATATATCAAACTTTAATTTAACTTCATATGGTTCTAAAAAAGAAAGCAACCAAGAAAACAACCAAAAAGAAGGTTGTCAAAAAGAAACCAAAATTAGCAAAGTCTAATGTTGCAAAGAAAAAAGTTGTTAAGAAAACCACAAAGAGAGTGGTAAAGAAAACAACAAAGAAAAAGACAAAGAAATGATTCCTTGTTAATTTCATATACTCTATTTTTTTTAACTTCATACAGGTCTCTATAAGGGGCTCAGAAGTTTCCACGAAAATTTTTGCTATTACGTATAATTAACTCACGAGGGGCTCATGGACGATGTTATCCCTTAGAGGACGTTACCCCGCAACGCTCACGGACTGTTTCAATACAAGGGTTTTTCAGAGTTTTGCAAAAAAATACAAAGTCTGTAATTAATTATTGTAGACTTTACAAAAAAATCGCTCAAAAACCAGGGCTATATGGCACTATGTGGGTTCAAATTCCAATAAATTCAGTATTGTTAAACTTCAAAGTCTACAAATTAAGTATTATTGTATAAGATTCACTCGAAAGGTTCAAAAAATTTTTTATTTCTTTTACTCAGTAGTAATAATAATAAAATTAGATACTTTAGTTATAAAGGGTTAGGGAAAAAGAGGATATGCCTCTTTCTCTATGTGGAATAAGTAATTTTTGATTTAACTTTAATTTCATATACTATGATCTAGGATCTTCTGGTATTGGCGTTAATAGAAATTATGGCAAATGCTTTTTCGCAATATCGTTCGGGTATGGTTTATGCCGTCCAGTACGGAGACTTTGATGCTGCTATAGTTTACATCCGTGGCATGGTTGCTATGTTACCGAAAGTACACAGACCTGACCTACCTCCTATCCCTGTTGCTGGCGATATACGTGCCGACTTGAATGACAAGTCTGCCAAATGGCGATGGTGTACTGATTCTGCTTTTCTTGTCGAGGAAGCAATATCTAAATGGATTCACACTAATTTGGCAAGGATGAATATGTAATGGAAGATTTCCCTGAACTGCCAAATGCACCGTTTGCTGAGACTCCTAAGCTGGATGTCCAAATCGACGAATTTGGTGAAGAATTTGCAGAAGGTCAAATGGAAGATTTTGACAATGAAATAATTGAGGATAGTGGCGGCACAGGATCTGGACCCAACGGAACCCAATCCTTTGCAGAAAAAATGACTGTATATAAACACGGAGATAAACGTCTCGCAGTTCCCCAAAGATGGTATTGGGGCAATGTTGTAAAACGAATGCTCAACCACAACAAGGCTCACGGCTATACAGGCTGCGTTTTGATAGGTATGTCCGGATCTGGCAAAACCACTTTGACCAATACAATTTTGCACAAAATACACGAATACGGAGAAAATTATGTCTACAAGTGGTTCAATGGTCACCAGCTTATCGAGATAGACAAGCATATTCAAGACCTACAGGTAGGGGTTCCACACGTTATGGTGTTTGACGATGCCTCCTATACCTTGGAAGATGCAACAAAAACCCAGATGGCTACCCTAGCTAACGCTTTGACTACAATCAGACACCATGTCAAGTCGCGAGTCATAATTATCTTTAATATACATTACAGTCGTGCAACCAAAAAATTCTTCAGAAACCAACATTTCACGTTCCTTACGAGCGTGACTACAGAAGAACTCGGAAACCTAAAAGACCTGTTTCAGGACAAGATGCAGCCAGTGCGGCAGTTTGCAAAGAAATACCGTCAAATGGCTTTACTGGGGCACTTTTACGTCCCAATGGACTTTTACTCAGGCAAGTCGGTGAAATACGAAATAAACGACCCTTTCAGGATAGGGATGGTTTCTGAGATTACTGACCTTCACTTCTTTGTTTATCCTAGGCAAAGCTGTGAGATATGTCGCCCAGGAGGTGGTAAAAAGGTCGAAGAACGCAGTGTCAAGGAAATCATTGACAAACTGAACAGTTACAAGAATCAGAGTGCATTGATGACAACGCTTGGATTTTGGATAAAAATGAAAAATGACGGTCCCGACCCGTTGGAGAATACATACAAATCATACTGGCGATTTTTTGAAAGAATAAGCAAGGACGTCAAAGTGCCTTGGAGAGAGGTTTTGGACGAAATGCGGAATCAGAAGCAAAAAGCACGAAAACCGCACACCCATTCCAGAGAGGGAAAAGTAGGTCAGCAATTGAAAAAAGAGGTAGATCCGTTCAAGGCAGTACTTGAAGGAGCAGGGCTTGATACCAAGAGAAAAGTTGGAAGACCGGCACTTACCAAACAGCAACGCAGTGCAAGACGTCATGCACATGAAACCGAAGATCCAGACGATTATGTAAGTCCCAATGATACACAGACTGAAACTCCAAAAGAGACCGATAACAAGCCAAATGAAGACTTTCCGGATTATGATTCAACATATGTGAGACCACCGGAATGACAAATTTAATTTCAAATATCTGGGGAATGTGGTTTAAGTATGTTTGACGGTGGTTTATTCATTTTATTGGTAGGAGTTGGATTGCTTTTTGCATTACCTCGTTTAGGCATACACTTCAAATTAATGTCAGTATTCATATTTTTCGCACTTGGTACTGTCTTACTATCCGGAATGGATGTAGGCTTTGTCACAGAATCAGTTGTGTCAGGTGGAGCAACAACGACAGAATCGTTCTATCTGATTGGTGACTCTGATGCAAGTACGTTCAATGAGAACTCACAATGGGTTGGATGGATATTCATTGCCACTGGCGCACTGATTTCATTCTCATTCTTGAGCAGTTACATAGGAGGCAGATACTGATGCAAATGCTACATCAGCGTGTAAGGTCTTTGGCGTCAAGTTCGGATGAGTATGAGACACCTGACACTGTATTCAATGAACTGTGTAAAAAATTCAATATGAGTCCTGTATTGGATGTATGTACTACAAGAAAGATGTCAAAATGTAAAAAATTCTTTTCCAAGGACGCAACAAGCAAGAACTGGACAGAATCGGTATGGTGCAATCCACCGCATTCAAAGACAAAGGACTTTGTGAAAAAGGCAGATGCTGAATGGAAACGCAACAACATAGATATCATGATGCTGGTCCCAGCCAATTCTGTATGTGCTGCTTATTTTGACGACATATTCAAACAGGGACATGCAACATACCATCGTCTATCTGGCAGAATCAGATTCTTGGTTGATGGCAAATTGTCAGAATTTCCGTCTAGAAATGCCTACTTTGTAGTTTGTTGGAGGACTAGAAATTGATCTATATGCATATTGTTTTATTCGCAATTTGTCTTAACTTTGGACTTGGTATTGCACATATTCCTGGCACTCCTATATCCCTATCTGATGCAACCACAACACAGGACATCTCATGCTTCAATGACTTTGCAGCAAACGGCATGCTAACATATGTCAACGGAACAACACCTGGAGTTTATTCAGGTCTTCGTGGTGACTATGATCCAAACTATGTATGGACAAATGGGTTTGGTGAAACAGTAACAGGAGGATATCCGAATGCGGTTGATGTGGGAACGTGGGTGCCAACATCACAGACAGATACAATACTTGACTTGAATCAGAATGTCAATGCAACAGGATATGATCCAATCACTCAAAGTGTAGAACAGTTATACCAAGCAGGGGAGACATTCAAGAACTTTGTTGCCGGTGGATATGTAGTAAACATCCTTGATCATATCTCACTTACTTGTGACTTTGATCCAGAAAGTGCAACGTTTGGACAAGCAATAGACACAGCAGTATGGCAGTACTTTAAGGGTGGAATTATGATTATCTTTACAATGCTAACCATACTTACAATATTGTATCTTGTTACCGGTAAGAGCTTTGGTATATGATTACCTAACCTGAAACATTTAGACCAACACCAAATTACTTTTACTTATTTAAAATTTAAAATTAAAAAGGTAGTATATAAAACTGAATTTTACTTTTGTCACTTAAATAATGATTTTCTGGGATGAAAGATATGATTGATATCTCCTATATCATGGGATTCATTGGTGTAGCCGTCGGCTTAATCATTGGTATCTTGATATATTCAGAGGTTGAAGCCGCAATTGATTGTCCACCAGCAGCAACTAACGCTGATGGCAATGAAGCATGTACAAGAGCAAAATCCATTGCTTGGACAGTAATTAGTATACTTCCAATTTCAATGTTCTTCGCCCTTTTCGCAATCTTCGGCGGATTCAGCAGAATGGCATAATTGTGAAGTCATTAAAAAAATTAAATCACTTTAGACTTTTTCAAAACTCTCAAGAAGGAAGCCGCATGTCAAATTTAATTTTAAATAGCAACTACCGTACGGATCTTGTATGGGAGAGCGACTTGTTGAGATTCCAATATCCAAGGTATTAAGAGATAAACTGAAAAAGAAAAAAAGGAAGTTAACTTATGAGCAATATTTAAAAAAATTAATGGGAGGAAAATAAATGGCAATAAATGTCATTCTCCGTGGTATAATTTCTGTTTTCGCTATTGGAATTGCAATGGTTGCATTCATGCCTGCCGTATGGGATTTGTATTATAACCAGGATCTTTGGGAGGATGCACCGGCAGAAGCGCTGGCAACAAGAGATAACATTTATGCAACCTTCATGGCGTTACCACTTTTTATGATTGGTGCTGTATTTTTGTGGGCTTACATGAGTACCACAAGGAGAGACTATGGTTATTAGTTCAACCCACGGTGCTGCACGGATGGGGTGTCATTGATTGAACCGAGCAGACTATGCACTAATGGGTATCGCAACCATAGCATTACTGCTAATCCTAATTCCAGTCGGAATGGGCTTTGCCAATGCACAGGTTCAATCTAATTCTACTTTAACAATAACCAACGCAACTGGCACATTTGACGTACCAGCATTTACAAACTCTACTGGAACTTATCTGCTTTCTGAGTGGGTCGAACCAGAGCCAGAACCATTTGTAGAACCTGAACCATTCGTTCCAGCACCAATCTTACCAACTGGAACTTTGTCAGTTCAAAAATACACTACACCAACATTCCCTGACGAGTATTACATTCAAGATGATTTGTTTACATTACTAGCAAAGAGAACAACAATTGGAAACAACTATGATTTGGTTGAGGATTACGAAACTGGAAAAGCAATTTGGACTTCAACCATAGATAAGATCCAAGACGGTTTCACAACTCGTTCTGACGGAACTGGTATTCCAACATTCAAAAACTATGTCTTGCAACAAAGTGGACAAAAAGTAATATTCAATTCTAACAGTATTGGTGGACTTGTTTATGATCTTCCAACTTGTTCATACTCTATCAAAGGGAATGGTTACAACGGACAGACCGTAGTACCTTCTGTGTCCAGTGTCGCAACTGGTTTGGTAAATGGTGAATGGACAAACCTTGAGGTTAATGATGAAGTATGTAATGTTGGTGTAATATCTGATGCAGACGGTATAACCATTACTTCAACAAAATCTGTTCAGTTAGATCCAGTCTCTGTCTTTAATTCTGTTAACGGTACAAGTACACTGGTACCACAGTCTGAAACATTTGTTCAGGTGTTAGATATTAGTTCTAAAAGTGGAATCAAAGAGACATGGAAAGTATGGAAAACTGACGACACACCTTTAGGCATTAGTCAGACTGTACATACTGGCAGTGAAATCAAAATCGCTGGACAAGTAATTGACATTGAAGCACTTAACGGTCAAAGTTTCGACAGACAGTACATAATTGATAATGAAGCAGAAATACTAGCCATCACAGATAGCGTGTCATACGACTTTGCTGACGGTATAGACTCACTCACTGGAGTAAACATTCTATACGATTCTGATTACAAGGTTAACTTGGATTATGCGAGTGGCGATTTCACTGGCTACTTAGAGATTGACCCGACATTCACTGGAAACGATTTCAGATATTACTATGAAGATGATAGCGACAGCACTTGTGATGATTCAGCAACTGGAGCTGGTCAAGGTACTATGGGTAATAATATGAATGTGGGTTTATCTAAATCCCCTGGTGAAGATTGTTATCGTGGTGCAGTAGAGTTTGATATTTCTAGTATTGATGATAGTCTAACAATACTTAGTGCTTCAATCACTGTTGACATTGATGAGTTCAAAAATGGTGGTGCTACATCTGCTTGTGACATTAGAAGTTTGACAGCCGTAAGACCAACAGTTGACAGTGCAGGGGATATGTTTACTGGAATTGATGATGGTACTCTTTTGGTTAATGATAACTTTTGTAACACCAACGGTGGTTCTCTTGGCTTAAACACAGTTGACTTGGGAACTGCTGCCCTTTCAGAAATTCAAAACCAATTACCATCTGACTGGTTTGCTTTAGGTTTCCATCAAGACAATGATGCTGGTTCAGGATTAAACTCTAATCCTTACTACATGGCTGTATTAGACCCACCTGTCTTAACAATCACACATACAATTCCATCAATCATGGCAGACCCACCAACAAGTCTAACAGCAACTGACGGTCTACCAATCGGACTCAGTTGGACAGCACCAAGCAACTTTGGTTTTGATGATATGGGCAATGCAGTTACATCTCTTGACGGTTACAAGGTAGCAAGAACACAATCCTCAAACTCACTTGTTGAACTTCCAGACAATTCTGGAACCAATGCAAACTTGGACTTTACAAGCAATGAGTTTTTGATTCATGGATTTGAAAGTACAACAACTGCCGACCAATCCTTAGAGTTTGATTCAAGTCAATCTGACTATGTGGCAGTACCAGCATTGAATGTAGGTTATGAGTTCTCAGCTTCAATGTGGGTAATGAAAGATACTGCTGGAAGAATGTCATTTATGGTAGACGGTCAAAATAACGGAATTTGGTTAGAGGATGCTGATATCAGTGGTGTTAGACTTAGGGTAGGACATTCACAATCAGGTTCAGATTTTGATACAAATACAAGTCTTCCAGTTGACGGACAATGGCACCATCTTGCATTTAATGTCGGTAATCCTAATGAGATTTGGTTAGACGGTGTTTCACTTGGTACAGGTGGTTCAGCACAGTCAACTTCAACAACATTCACACCTCTATTGGGTGGTTCATTATTATCTACGGGTGCAACTCAAAGACACCTTGACGGTGCTATGGATGAAGTAGGTGTTTGGGATAGATTCCTTACTGATGCAGAAGTTGCTTCACTTTATGCTGGTGCTTCCCCAAGTACAATATCTTCTGGACTTGTAGCATATTACGATATGGAAGATAATTTCAATGAATCAATCTATAATGAAAAAGATCAAACAACATCTAACAAAATGACTGGTACAAGTGGTGCTACTTCATGGCGTAATGAAGCCACAGGTGTAGAGTTAGTCGATAACACAAACAACGGTAAAGAACTGCATGATGGTACTTGGTTATTAAAAAGAGATGGCACACTCACTGGCAATACTTACATGAAAGTTGAAGATTCTTCTGGAACATTAAAGGGTACATCTAATGCCGTTTCTGCTGGTAGTCTTTCTACAAGTTGGACAGAAGTTGATTTCACTTTCCCAACACCTGTAACGTTACAAAATGGCGATAGAATTTATGTTGAGTATAATGAGGATTCAGGCAGTGGCAATTACCTTTCAATAGGTTCAGCACACCCTTACACTGTTCCAAGTGGATTTGAATATACCATGTATTGTCCTACAAGTTCTTCTGGTGGTGCTTGTACTGGCACTTGGTCAGATGATGGACTACCAACAACATTGAAGATGTACGCAGTATTCAACATTCAATCTGTTAACGATTCAACTTCAAACAACAATGACGGTGCAAACAACGGTGCAACTGGACTTGATACAAGTGTAACAGCAACTGCAATTCCAGACAAGTCAACTAACAGTATTTCAGTCACCATATCTCAAGCTGCTGACACATCAAACGCATTACATGATAACTTGTCGGACACAACTGGCGGACAGTCATTGTTTACTGGCTCTGATGTTTTGAGTGTGGCAAAAATTAATTCAGGAAGTACATTGATTGGAACAACAGTATATGCACTAGAGATTCCGTTGTTTGGTCAGGGCAGTCCAACTGGCGAAGCCATTGGCGGTGTCTTTGATTCTTCTGGAAACCTACTGCATGAGTTTGGCAGAGTTGACGTATCTACATTGCAAACTCAATCCTCAGTTATGTCAGCACCTTATCCAACTTTTACCTTTGAGGGTACAACAGGTTATACCTTATCGTCAGGCGAAAACATAGGTGTAAAGTTTGAGCCAACTGGAACATCTAATACCTCACATAGAATTTTCACAAGAACTTCATCAAGTGACAACTTTGACGGTTCTAACACATCTTACGGTGCTAGAAATGTATCAGGCTGGACATATCAAACTTCTGGCATAGATCTTACCTTTAAACTGTATGGGGGTGGAAGTGCCACAACTTCAACAACTGGTGTCATATCCACAGGACTTCAAAACCCTGACCTAACTTTTACAGATTCAAACTTACCTGATGGTACAGATGATTTCTCAGTTGGTTCATGGGTTAAACTTGACATGGGAACATCTACTGGGGAACAAATCCCATCATCAACTGATGGAGCTGGATTGGGCGGGGGTTCTAGTCCATACACTCAG
>Ga0315331_10001428_pt1 | contig 17830 bp, 13 predicted proteins | sample M160m34915metaG_FD_203456 | JGI IMG/M metagenome (GOLD analysis project Ga0315331, IMG submission 203456) | Ammonia-oxidizing marine archaeal communities from Monterey Bay, California, United States - M1 60m 34915 | ecosystem: Environmental > Aquatic > Marine > Intertidal zone | place: USA...
TGGGTGGTTACTGGTTGGGTGGGTGGTTGAGCACAGGTAGCCCCCTCTTTGGGGGACTACTGCGACTGGTTTGGAGCCTGTGGTGTCGCTTGGTAGCCAACAGGGGATTATTCTGTTGGAAGGCCGGGGTGTGATTGGCCGATGTTTGTGTGTACTTTCCGGGCTTCCCTTGACAAGTACTCGGTTGCAATCTCGGATCTGTGCTTTGAACGTCCTTGCTTGTGTGTTCACGGGGACGTTGGGGGGTTGCCCCTTTGACGGGCGACTCTCTCCCCAGTTCCGATCTCTTGGGGGGGCGGTTTTTCACCGGACAACCCTATTTTCCCTTGGGTCGGGGCCACTCTCTCGTGGTGTCTTCGTTTCCGTTTGTGACTATAGCAGATCGTTTTTTGGTTGGGGTGTTATTGTGGTAGCATGGCTTCTCCTCGTGCGAAATCTCCCCGTGCTTCGGCTCGTTATTACGCAAAAAATCCTAAGGCTCGGGCTAAGAAAGCTTTAACGGATAAAAAAGTTAATGCTCGTCCTGCTCAGAAACGTAAAAGGGCGGAGTTGGCGAAGGCTCGCCGTAAGAGAGGGATGATGGGTAAGGGTGGGAAAGATCTTTCTCATACGAAGTCAGGGAAACTAGTTCGGGAGAACCCTTCAACTAATAGAGCAAGAAATAGGGGGAGGAAGTAGAGAGTGCAGTGGACATTGAAGAAATAGGGGACAAAGCAGACGCTTGGTCTGAAGCTATAAAAAAAATCGCGAAGGCCATTACTGCTGCGGCTGTCGCTTTAGCTACGGGTATTGCGGCGTTACTGGCATGGTGGCCTTTAGGGGATGAGGAACCTTCCTCACCTCCACCTGCTCCGGCGGCTATTTCGCAGGGCATGATGTACGGTCCGCAATGTTCTCAACTTTATAATACAATCGAGCACACTTGGACTGAACAGCAATGGACAGTGTGGGAAGGTCTTAAACGAGATTTAGGTTGTTAGATGGGAACCGATTGCGGATGCAAAGGGGAAGAATGTGTATGCCACTTTTATCATTATGATTGCGCTTGTGAGCATTGCCCACATTGCGCTGACGACTGTTTTTGTTTTAACCCAGAGGATGCTATGGAACATCAGGGCAACGCCCAAGAATTATTCGACAACGGCATGTGGATGTCGTTAAATGAGATGGGTGAACGCCCAGAAATAGATCCGTTTGCAGATGACACTCCTATCGAATGTGGGTTAGAAAACCCTGACGTTTGCGAATCGTGCCAATAAGGGGACATTATGCCATCAGGCAAAGCCACAACTATAGAGAAATGGGCCGACTATCTAGCGATGCGGCGGCAAGGGATTTCTCTATACGGCGCATCAAAACAATGCGGGCTGTCTTACCACGCTTGCCGCGACGCAGAAAGTGGAAAAGCTCCACGTAACTATCTCGCAGCGGAAGAAGCGTTAGGGAAAACCATTCAACCGGAGGTTCCTCAATATGACGTTCTCTCTCCAGAAGCGCAAGCTGCTTACGACAATATCGAAATCTTTGCCAAAAGGTATTTCGGCATTATTTTACAACCGTGGCAGATTGAAGCAACCGAACGGATCATGGATCTCCTCAACACAGACTTTGAGGAATATGCAGTAATTAACGCCCCACCGGGGTCGGGTAAATCAACTTTCTTTGCTAAAGTGTTGCCTGCATGGGCGACCGTGCGTAACCGAGCCATCCGTGGGATGATCGGTTCATCAACGCAACGATTGGCCGAATGGTATTGCCGCAGGTTGCGCGCCGAGTTAGACCGAGCGCATCCGGTAAAAGCTGAGTTGAACGATGTTCGATTGGGTTTAGCGGTTGACGCCGAGGCCACGTTGCAAGATGACTTTGGAATGTTTAAACCTGACTCGTCCGAAATATGGCGAGCCGAAGCATTCACAGTGCTACAACAAGATGATGCTCCTTTGTCACAGAAGGAGCCAACATGGTCAGCGTTCGGAATGGACTCCGGTTTCCTCGGCGGTCGTTTCGATCTGGTTATATGGGACGACGTTTACGACCCTCGTAAGATGCGGTCGTCAGAAGCCCGTGAAGATATGCGTCGCTGGTGGGATGAGGTAGCTGAAACCCGGTTAGAGCCGGGTGGGCTCTTAATCCTTCAGGGGCAACGCATGTCAGCAGATGACATCTACAGGTATGCACTGGACAAAGTAGCTCCACCCGACGAAATAGAATTAGAGGAATTTGATCCAGAAGATGCACCAGATGAATGGCGTAAATATCATCATGTCAGCTATAAAGCGCACTACGAAGAAAGTTGTGAAGGCGATCACCAACCTGACGCCGCACCGTGGCCCGAAGGGTGTTTACTTTACCCTCGTAGATTCCCGTGGCGAAAACTCCGACACATAAAAGCGCAAACCCCAGACCGGTTCGAGGTCTTGTATCAACAATCGGACGTAAACCCTTCAAGCGTTCTCGTTGATCCTTTGTGGGTGAGTGGCGGTGTCGGCAAAGACGGCGTGGACTATGTGGGCTGTTGGGACAACGACCGTGACTTGTGGGAAGTTCCCGCAGGGGTCACGGGTGACTTGTTTGTTGTCGCTACTGCCGACCCGTCACCAGCAAACTTTTGGGCAATTCAATGCTGGGCATATAACCCAGAAACTGAGTTCCGATATTTGTTGGAATCGTACCGACGCAAAATGGATGCCCCCGATTTTCTTGACTGGAACCATACCGAGCAACGCTTCACTGGGATAGCCGAAGAATGGTGGCAAATCACAAACGAGTTAGGGCGACCTATTACTCATTGGGTCATTGAAGCTAACGCCGCACAAAAGTTTATTTTGCAGTATGACCATTTCAAACGGTGGGCTTCATTGAGAAGTGTGCAGCTAGTTCCGCACTATACGCATTCCAGAAATAAGGGTGACCCTAAGTATGGGGTGCAGATGCTTGCCCCGTTATGGCGTGTCGGGCGAATACGTTTACCGGGTAAACAACGTACAGAAGCTAGGCCACATTCCTTACTTTTAGTTAATGAAGTGACCCGTTGGAACGCTGAAGGCACCGGAGCCCGCACAGATGACTGTGTTATGGCACAATGGTTCCTAGAACACAATTTAGAAAAACTTTATATACCCCCCTCTCAGGGGCCAAAACAGTGGCGTCCAACGTGGCTTACAGGCCATGATATAGATGACGGCAATACGTTCGCGAGGTTGTAGTGAAAACCGTTGAGGAAATTATCGCCATATACACGGCAAGATCGCAAGCCGCTGATGGTGCAAAATCAAAAATGCGTAACTTGCGTGACTACTATAACGGTGACGTAATAGTTCCTTTACCGGAACTTGATACAGACGAAAAGTCTGCTGTCGCTAATTTACTTGCACAAGGGCTTGACCAAACTGCTATGAGGATAGCGTCAACTACACCTGACGTTTTTTGTCCTCCAGCAGACCCATCTAAAAAACGGTCAAGAGATAACGCCAACATTAGACGCAAAGCAATCTTAGGTTGGTGGCAGTACTCTCGTATGGATTTGCAGCTTGCAAAAAGATCCAGACATCTTATTGGCTATTCGTCAACAGTGACACAGTTGAGATTCAATTCAAAAACAGGTTGCCCAGAGTGGCATCTTCGAGATCCGTTGACAGCGTACCCAGCAAAAATGCTTGGGGTAGAAGACATGCGTCCTCGGGATGTTGTCTTTGCGTACGAACGGTCTTTGGGTTGGGTTCAATCAATGTATCCAGATGTGGGGCGTTTGTTCCGAGGTGATAGCAATGTCTCTGACGATCAACCCATTGAAATCATTGAATACGTCAATGAAGAAGAACAAGTTTTAATTGCACAACGAGGCCCAGTTCAATCAGGTTTGTTTCCGTCATCATCGGATGAGCAATCAAATGTGATCGCTGAACTTGAACGAGTGCCAAACATAATGGGCCAAACCCCCGTTGTTTGTGCAGAGCGAATCAACTTAGACCATGCCCAAGGACAGTTCGACGGCATCCTTGGCATGTATCAGATGCAAGCTCGCTTAATGGCGCTTGAAGTTATCGCAGTGCAGAAAGGCGTGTTCCCCGACACTTGGCTTGTAGGTCGAGCAGGAGAAACACCACAAATTGTGAACCCTGCCGATGGGCTGACTGGTGAAGTTGGCATGGTCAGGGGTGGCGACTTGAAAGACATGGCGCTTCAACCCGGCTACATGACTAACCCAGCGATTGACCGGTTGGAACGAGCGCAACGCTTAACTGCCGGAATCCCGTCAGAGTTCGGTGGAGAATCAACAACGAACATTCGCACCGGACGCCGAGGCGACGCTGTGCTTTCCGCTGTAGTCGATTTTCCGATTCAAGAAGCTCAACGAATAATGGCAAGAGCTTTAGAAGAAGAAAACAAACTTGCGATTGATTTAGCAAAAGCGTATGCCAACACTAAAGGCAAGTCATTTTACGTGACTACGAAGAATGGCAAAGGCCGGGTTGATTACACACCTAATGACAACTTTGAAACAAACGACAATGTGGTCAGCTATTCACAAGCAGGGGCTGACATTAACAACCTTGTCATAGGGGGCGGACAACGAGTTGGTATGGGCACCATGTCGAAACGGTCGTTTATGACAATAGACCCGTTAGTCGATGACCCAGAGTTTGAGCATGATGCTGTCATAGCGGAACAACTAGAACAAGCGTTACTTGCTTCAATACAGCAACAAGCTTCGGAAGGAATTATTCCTCCAGCGGATCTTGCTCGAATTATGGAGCTAGTCGCTAATGACCAAATGGAACTTGCTGAAGCAGTAGACAAAGTTCAGAAAGAAGCGCAAGAGCGTCAGGCAACAGAAGTTGACCCAATGTCTCCTGAAGCGCAACCGGGATTGGCATTGCCGGGCATGGGGGCTGAAGCAATGCCAGCACCGGGCGGAGGACCGCAACAAGCACCTCCATTAGCTGAACTTCTAGGAGCTTTATAATGGCTAGGGCGCGACGGGCAGAACTTAAAGGACTTCCTTACGGCCAGAAACAAGCGGCAGAACAATCAATGGCTGCTGTTCCAATGGCTGACGAAGGTTACGACCAACCAGAACCTCCTCCTCGGGCAATGCCGGGAGAAGCTGGCAGTCCTTTACGGTCTACGTCTTTACCGGGCGAAAACATTATGACGCCGGTAAACCCAAACCAGCCTTCAATGCTGCCAAGCGAAGAAATTGATTACAGCAAATATGAACAATACTTACCAGCGATTGAAGAACTTGCTTCAGTCAATGGGGCAAGTCGAGACATGATTATGTTCGCCAAGCGTTTGCGTCTTGCGATCAACGCAAACAAGAGGAACTAATGGTAGACATCGGCGGAGCCTTAAATCGCTTAGGAAGAATTAGTGGGGGCTTCATTGATGTAGTAGAAGCCCCGATCCAACTAACAATGGATCTTTTGTTAGCCCCTGTCCGAGAAGACGAATATGACGGAATCGCTGGCACTCTTGTAGGTGCCGGTATGGACCGGTTCGGGCAGGCAATCGGTGGAGCATTTGGACCTGATAGGGGTCTTGGCGCAGCGTTTGGTGCAGTACCTGAAGAATATCGTAAACCTATTCGCCGGGCAGTTGACCCAGTTCTTGACGTACTCGACTGGACATATGACAACGTAACCGACCGAGCTTTATCTACATCTTTCACAATGGCACGAATCAAAGGGCAACGGTTCCTTGATGGTGACATTGGTGGGTTACTTGACCTTGACGATTTCAGTTGGGCATGGGAAGTAGGGAAAAGCCGATCTGCCGGCCAAGCATGGGCAGTGCTACTCAACCCGTGGCTTGACATGACCGACCCTGAACAGGCACACGAATACATCCACTCTGAATGGGGCCAACTAATCAGTGGCACCTTTGATGCGATGGCTAACATCTGGCTTGACCCAGCAGACTTAATAGTGGGCAAAGTCGGGTTAGCTTCGCGTGCTGGCAAACTTGCGTTAGTTGCTAAAGGCGACGATGTAATAGACATGGGGACAGGGATTCTTAGAGGTCAAAAAGGTGGGAAAGCTGCGTTAGAAGCTAGACGTGCTGTTTTGACCTATGGCGACGGACGAGTTCCCAAACTATTTGGCAAACTCAATGATCTTGAAAAAGCTCAGGTCAGAACAAACCGAATTAACAACGTCATAGGCGAAGTCGATCCGACTACCGGTATGCGAACGGGTGGGTCAGCGAAATACATTAAATTTGTTGATGACCTTTACCAAGTGTTAGAAGACACTGACGGTGCGTTCGGCACAGGGATGTCTGAAGGTTTCAAAACAACTGGCGTAATGGACAACTCTGATGATGTTGCCGCTATTGCCCGACGGACTGAAGTTATTAAAAAGGCTTTAGAAAAAGAAATACCGAAACGTCGTGGCGCTGACACAGACCGGTTGGCAGAGAAAGTTGCTTTCGCTAACTCCAGAGAAACATTGGAAAATGTTTTACTTATGGAACTGTGGGGGCACGCTCCGACATGGGATGCAGCTTCCAAAGCGTACCGAACATATAAAGCGTCTCTTGGAGAGGAAACAGCATATGGAGCTTCTCGACGTGCAGCTAAAACTGCTCGGACACAAGCCGACGAATTAAAAGCTCAACTGAATGGGCCCACTGAAGGTTTGGGTTGGGAAAACATTGGGACTTCTAAAACAGGTGATGTTTATGTTGTCCAAGCAAATGATCCTCCGACATTCCTTATTGGGGGGAAACGAAAAGCTGTTAAAGAAGGAGACAGAGTATTTCTTGATCCGGGCGTTCAATGGACAAACGCACGTAAAGTTGCGACAGCAAAAGTGCGGTTAGTTGATCGCATTGAAAAACTAACTAAAGAAGCTGTTAAAAACGAGCGAGACATGGTGCGTCGTGGAGCAAGAGCTTCCGCTGAAGCAGCCGACGCTGGGTTCCTTGTTGCGGCTATGGCTGATTTCAATTTCCGTGCCCGACGAGGGATGATAGGTGAAGACGGGTCTTTACTTGAATCAGGGTTCCGTCTCGACCCGTATAAGCAAGACGAGCTTTTCAATGGGCAAGCAGTTGTTGATGGCGTAGGCGACGTAAATCAAATGTCGTTGGTGGCGCTCATTGAACAAGGCGCTCGTGAAATGGTGGTAGCGCAACAAAAAGTATTGCCAGAAATAATTGCTGATGGTCCAGACATTTCTTATCGCATGGGCGGAGTGGATGCTCTTGACCGATTTGTTCTTCCTAAAATGGATAGGCAAATCCAAACTTTAATGAAAGCTGGTCAACCCGGTAGAGCCGAAACAGTAATGACTGCTTTTGGTAAACCAGTTCGTTTGTTCAAAGAGTTTCTGCCTCAACGGTGGATCAACTTTGCTGAAGATGCTTCAGCAACAGATCAGTTTGACAGGATGTTGCGTCAAATTACGCGCCTCCACGAAAAACTCCCCGGCGATCTTGATGCTCTTTTAACTGAAGATCAACGTGCAGCTTTGCGTTTGCAGTTCCAAACATCTGACAAAGTTGGTCGAGCCGCTTTATTTGATCGTACCGCTATGAGAGCGTACGAAGAAATTCTTAAACGAGCAGGCATTAAAGACGAACAAGCTCAACTAGTTATGGAGCGTATAAAGACGACGCAGAACGCTTTGACGGAAGTTAAAGATAAAACCACTAACTTCAAAACTAAAGACGGCGATGTAGTAATTATTAGTGCCCGAGATTATGAAAATGGTTCTGTTGTCGGTTCAATCTTGCCGTATACGCAACAGCAAATGAAAAACGTAGCTTTAATGCCACGGTTCGATTTGCTTGTCAATGAAATCAACAAATACGCCCCCGGCATGAGATCCACTACACGGCAAACAGTGTCAGCGACTATTGACACTGCCGATAAACTCATGGCTCAAATAATGAAACATTGGCGAGCTTCAGCTTTGTTGCGTCCTGCGTGGGCGATGCGAGTTCTGCCAGATGAAATGCTGCGAGCAATGTCGGTAGTCGGACTTCTTGGTGTCGCTGGAGGTGTTGCTAGAGGAATGTCTGATATGCGTGTCGGTTTAATGAGCCACATGAAAGGCATTGATTCTTTACCGGGCACCATTGAACAAATGGCTGAACATCCTTTAGTGAAGCCGTACATTGAAAGTTTGGGTAGAGAAGCAACAGCGCTAGAAATTGTTGCAGAAGCCAACCGTAAGTTAGATCAAAAAGAAATAAACAAAATGATGACTCGCTCTATTGTGAGCGAAGACAAAACCCGCACGTTTGGCAGAGCAAAGCGTACTCTAAGACCAACAATGGTTGGGCTTGGAGCGTCAATTCTTTTGGGGCCGATGGGTGGCGCTGTTAGCGCAGGCCTTTATAGCCGTATGGGGTACAAGACAGCGCAACGACTTGCCCAAAAACAGTTTGTTGATGCTTACGGGTCAGACATGCTTCGTTTAGCAGACAATTTGTTAGCTGAAGCAGCAGAAGCTAGTCCTGATGTGGCAAGACAGTTACGTCAAGCTAGCGATGACATTCTTACCCAATATAAAGACATTGACAAAGTTCGGAATGAACTTGGGTTGAATCTGACTGACAAAGTTGATGAAGCTTTGACGTTGCAAGATCGTGTTGCAACTCAGTTGCATGATCTAAAAGCTGGTCATATCCGAGTTGGGAACAGAGCGATTGATTCAGCTTTTGGAACTAATGGTGCGTTGCGGGAAATAAACACTAAAGCAGCTTCAGCTTCCCGAGCTACGGCAAACCTTATGGGCTTTACCCACAAATCAATGGAAACGAAATGGGCTGAGTTAGAAGAAGCGTCAACGATGGCTGGGTCTAATCCGGGTCTTTGGGACAAATTTGTAAATCGACAATTAAGCGGTTTCGGGCCGGGGCGCAGTATTCGTACTGCTGAAGAAAAAGCAATGGTGGCGGAAAGACTTGGCATTGAAGTTGATGATGTAACAACTGAAGTTGTTGTTGCTCATAATGAATGGACTCGCCAAATTTGGGAACCAGCTTCAGAGAGCCCCGGAATGTTTGGGCCTCCAGCACGTACAGAAGATCAAATTGTTGACGATTTGCTTGATTGGATTAACTCGCAAGAAGCGGCTCCTCTTAGAGACAATCTTCCGTGGATGGCAAACAGAGAAAACATTGTCACAATGCGAGGAACAATTAACAAGTTGTTGCCAGATCAACCTGAACTTGTTGATTTGCGTAGATCAATAGGAGAAGGAAACCAAGTTAGTTATCAGCGAGATGTTGCTCGAAGGCTAGACAGTTTAGATCCTGAACGTAGAGCCGAAATCGAAGACTTAATGGAGAAAATCACAGAAAAGGACGTTAGAGCAGTTAATGGCACTCTTTGGGAAACTGTTTCTGATTTCTTTGGGTTTCAATCGAAAAGCCTCAGCCAATTTGTTGAAAGAGCGTTTGCTTCAATAGGTGGATTGCCAACTGACAATCTTGTTCGTAACCCGTTTTTCCGTGCCCGTTACGAAGTTGCCTTTAGGCGTCGAGTTCAATCACAAATTGATTTAGAAACCGGTGATTTACGAATGACCGGCGAACAAATTAATGCAATGCAAGACGCTGCTCGGACTCAGGCTCTCAAAGAAACCCGAGAACTGCTTTACGATCTAGCTGAAAACACTAGGTTCGGAGAAATCGTAGCTAACTTCATGCCGTTCTACGGTGCTTGGCAAGAAGTAATTAGTCGTTGGGTAGGCATAACAGTCGAAAATCCAGCGCACACTTTACGAGTGTTGCGAGGATACCGTCGTGCAGGATCAGGCGAAGATGGCATTGTTAGCACTTACAAAGACGACGACGACAACGAATACTGGGTATTTACCCCACCAGAAAGTTTGCGAGATGGGTTGCTTGGCAAGATTTTCAATGGAGGAGCCATTCAAGATTTAGCTGGAGTTCCATTGAGATTCTCTAAATCTTCAGCGAACATGCTTTCCCAAGGGCTTCCCGGTTTCGGGCCGCTTGTTGGTATTCCAGTCAATGAAATGTTAATGAAACGCCCTGACCTTGAAGATGCAATGAAAATTGTTCTTCCGTTTGGAGTTCAATCAGGTGAAAGCGCTATTTGGCGTGGCTTTGGAGCAATGTCTCCAGCATGGGCAAGACGATTGAAGTCTTACTTGTCTGAAGATGAGTCTTATCTTTCAATGCAACAAATGATTTTGCGAGACACATTGCAACAAATGGAGTTACGCAATGATGAATTTGATTTCAATGACCCTGAAGATGTCAATGAACTATTGAAAGAAATCGAAGAAAAAGCTACAAACATTTGGATTGTTCGAGGGGTTGCGGCGTTAGTTGCTCCTATCCAACCGCTGCCTAGCTCTCCATTCCAAGCACAAATAGACAAATACCGCAAACTCCAACTAGCTGACCCTGAGTCTTTGATTAACGGTAAAGGCGAAATCAGTTCCGCTGACGAAATCTTCCTCGAAGAAGAAGGCGACGAGTTCTTCTATCTAACTGCCCGGTTTACTCGCAACAACACAGGTATCCCGGCGACCATAGAAGGATACGAGTCAAGCAAACGACACGCTGATCTCATAGCTGCACATCCACGATACGGACGTTTAATCATTGGGGCAGAAGCAGGGGGAAGCTCAGAGTTTTCTAATGCTGCTTACCGGATTCAACAAACAACAGAAGTTGCTCCGGGCTCAGACATCATGTTCCGTGAACGCTTAGGCTTGAAAGAAACGGCTCAAGAAGTTGAGATAGCTAACGGTTGGCAGGAATACCGTAACTTTATGGACATGGTAGCCATTGAAGTTTCTAAAGCTGGTTGTGTTTCAATCAATGACCCAGCATGTAAATGGCTTCGTGAACTTAAAGGCGATTACATATTTGAGTTAGGCCAAAGCAATAAGCTTTGGTTTGAGGATTACAGGTTGCGTGACTCGGCAGTAAACCAAGCCGAAAACATGTCTGTGTTCCGCAAACTTATTGCTGACCCAGTAATTGGTCAACGTAGCGACATACAGAAACTCGCAGAGTATGTCAGAACTCGGGACGCATTCGCTGAACAACTGTTTACCTTAGACAGAGAAGGCGGTTCGTCTTCGTTGTTCTCTCGTTCTAATGAATGGCTGCTTTCAATGTGGGATGATTATAAAGAAGAATTTTTATTAGCGCCGGTGACAGCAAATCTGCGACAATTTGTTGAGTTTGATTCTCTTGCTATTGAGTCATGGCCGGTGGAACTACAACGACTACAACGTGAAGTGGTGCAATCATAATGGGTCCAGAAGATTTCCTAAATCCTGATGGCAGTGGGTTGAACCCTATTGCGATAGAACAGTACCAAGATACTTACGCTCAGGCTGCGGCAGACACAACGGTCATTGGGTTCCGTGAACAAGAACGTCAACTAAATCCAATGCAAGCCGCAGTTACTGGCATGGATCAGAGTTGGACGGAAATAACTCCGGTTACGGCTACAGGCTTTTACCAAAACTTTTCTCAAATGCCAGACAATGAACGCAACGGCATTATTTTGGGTTTAGCTGCTGAAGGATACTTTGGGGTAGCTGAGTCAACAGATGAAATGAAAGAACGAATGGAAGACCCAGTACAGATTGCTGCTGCGTTAGCGACTGCGGTTAGAGATGCAGCGGCGACTGTTTCGACTGGTGTTGTCACTGACGATTCAATGATTCCGGGTGTAGGCGAAGATTATTCAATGGATAATCTTGAAATGCTTGTTTCGGATTACATTGAACCGGGCAAAAAGTATCCGCCTCCAACGATGATTAATCGGATCTTAGATAAAACTGCTGAAAGAATGATTAACAAGCGGATGAGCCCTAGCCAGCAGTCAGCGTTTTATGGGGGAGTGAAGGCAGCTATTGATGCTGGTGAGTATTCCAGTGTTGATTATCAGGGGCTGGCTGAGGAGTTTGTTGAAACAACTGATCCTGTGCGTGCTAGAGCCGGAGAGTTCGCTAATGCGGTAGGTGTGCTTCAGGGGGCTGTTAATCAGAAACGTATTGCGGGTTCAGTTACACCGGGAGTGACAGTCTAATGACTTCTAAAGACAATCTTTTCAAAGAAGCTCAAAAAGTAATTGACGAATTAACTAACGAACTTAACAGTGATGATTTGAAAGTTCGCGTTATAGCTGATGGTGAAATTAGGTCAGTTAAAGCACAAGAAGCTCGTAGTGAAGCAAGCAAACTTGAAAGTAACGTAGAAGATTTAGAAGATAAAGTTGCTCAGACTGAGGAGTGGCTAGCTGAAGTTAGCAAAAAAACTTCTACGGGAGCGACTGCTCGTTTTTCGTACAATGACCTAAATGAAGGTTATAGAGAAATTTGGGGTAGAGATCTTCCGGGGTGGAAAAAGACTAGCGAAGATGAAAGAAACGAACGGCTAGACGACGCTGCTAAAAACAAACTTTTTAAGAGCACCACAAAAAAAATAGACACAAGCAAAAACCAGATAGAAGAAAAAAATCTTCGCATTGTCAACTTAAGCGAAGAAGCAGATGAGAATGATGCTGAAGTTGCTGATCGTAGAGAAGTTCTCGAACGTCGTTTAAGTAACGCACCTGACCTTAATTCAGCTAACGAAAAAGATGTTGCTTACTGGATGGTTGGGGATCGTAGTTTTAGCAATGATTTGCGTTTTGCTGACAGAGCAAGAAAATCCATTGAAGGGATAGATGTTGATACTGGGTTGACTACTCGGGAAGGCGGTCAACGTCAAATTGAAAACCTTTTGGACGAAGCTGAACAGGTTGCAGAAACACAACCTTTAGCAGGAGAGTTAGGGGGCCGTGACACGATTCGCCCTGAAGCGGATGTTCTTAGCGATTCAGAGTTAGTGCGTGAAGGGCTAGACGGTGAGGTTGGGACTGGGCCGGGGGCGCAAGGACCACCAGTAAATCAGATCACCGACACTTCCGATCCAATGCAAACTGGTTTAGAAGAAGGGTTAGCTGCACAACGTGATCGGATAGAGCAAGCTCGCGGGCAAGATCGTGTAATTGATCCTCGGCAAGCTGTACCCGAGTTCGGGGAATTTCCAATTACAGGCGGTGGTGGAGATGACAGTACTCCTCTCCCCGAAACTTACCAAGACGAACTCGACGCCATAGCTGACGCCTTAGGAATCACCGGCGGTTTCGGTGCCAACTTCTTCTTAGATCGTGACGACATGATGATTACTCATCCTGTCACGAAAGAGAAAGTCAACATCCTTGAATACATAATGGGTGAGGAGTTGACGGGGGGCAAAGAAGTCGAAGAACTGTTAGAGGAAACCCAGTGGTGGTCAGAAACTGACAGGCAGATGCGTGCCTTCGATCTTGAATGGAATCGTTTAGGTGACGGCACCGGAGTTCCTAACACTTCGCAACTCGGTTATATCCAACCAACCATTAATACTGTTAAGACTCAACTAAACAAACTTGGTGTTGAGCTTGACGACAAAGTTGTTAATGCCATTGCTAAGTCTGCTGCTCGGTTGCAACTCACAGGACGCCAACTCAGAGAACACTTGTCGGACCTTGACGGCTTCGAGGGCTTTGATTTTGATGCGTTGGCAGCTAGCCAAGAAGAAGGTTTGCTTGGCACTTACCGGGACGACATTCAAAAGGAAGCTTCTAAGTGGATGATTTCTTTGGGTGACGATATAGATGCAGACACAATGAACAACATGATTGAATCGTTCTATGAGGGTGGGGGTACGCAGGACGATATAGATATGGCGTCAACGTATTTCGCTAATCAAGCGAAAGCTCTTTACCCGACGCTTGCTCCGATTATTGACCAAGGCATTTCTTTAAGCACCTATTTCTTGCCGTACAAGCAACGGGTACAGAATTTGTTGGAACGTCAGATTGATTTCTTGGGGACGGATCATGGGTTGTTTGACAAGATTATTAGTTACACGGGTTCGGGTGAGGGTGTTCCTCGGGTAGCGACGTTTAGTGAGATAGATCGCATGATTAAATCTGATAGAAGTTCTGGCTGGTGGGAAACTACTCAGGCAGCAAATAAGTCTCGTAGTTTGGCTGATACGGTCGGTCGGATGTTCGGAGCGGTGGCGTAATGGCAACAGATAACCCAGATTTTGAGTTTGGCAAAGATCCTTACACCGGTCCTGATGTAACTAGCCAAGGCAAGGTAATTAACACTGCTGACGGCTCTTATGTTGAAGGCGGTGTTCGTTACATTTGGACAGGCGAAAAGGACTTCTTTAGGCCTGAAGGTGGGTGGAGTGACACTCCCGAACAGCTAGCCGCAGACGACCCTTACGAGCCGGGTGGTGAGCTAAACCCTCTCGACGAAGACGACGAACCACTTTACAGGCGAGTTTTAAGAGCAGATGGGAGTAGGCAACCGGGGTCATGGTCCAACAACCCCGACTATTACACGGCACCAATTAAACCTGCTGACTTTGGAACATCAGACGCCCAAGGCAACCCGAAGTATTTAACTGGGAAAGACCGCAAAGGTGCCACCACTTATACCCTGAACCCGGATTTCAATAGCGGCAAAAAGAACACAGGCGGCGGAGATCCTTCGGCGGCGTGGGGCGATGCAATGACTCAATGGCAGTCAGATGCAGCCAGACAAAACGCTAGTTCTGTTTTAGGGGATCTGTTGCGTCGTTGGGGTTTAAGCCCAGCGCTTCAAACAACCATTGAACAAGCCATGATTGATGGGGTGTCAGATATAGGTATCGGCCAGTTAATAAGAGAAACTGAATCTTATAAAGCTCGATTCCCCGGAATGGCTACACGGTTCAAAGCTGGGTTACCAGCAATCAGTGAGCAAGATTATTTAGATCTCGAACGTGACTACACGGCGCTATCCAGACAATCAGGGTTCGCAGGCATTTTGGATCGTCAAGAAATGGGAGATCTTATTGGCGGCGATGTGTCGGCACAAGAGTTTCAGACACGCATCACGTTAGCGGAAGCTGCTGTAACAGACGCAGACCCCGAAACAAAGCGATTGCTTCGCGAGTTCTACAACATCAACGACCAAGATCTTGTCGGCTACTACCTTGACCCAGTTAAATCGTCCAACTTGTTTGAAGAACGACGACGGCTCGAAGCCGCTGGTCTTGCAGCTACAACAATGGATGTCATTGGAGACACCCCGAACCTAAATGCTTTGCAAGTTACTGCTGAAGGATTAGCTGATGCAGGTATCCAACAAAGAGAAATACAGCAACGGTTAGGGCAACGTCGTGGGACGACAAGCAGTTTGATTGGTTCTGAAGGAATGACTGGTGCGGAACTCGCAGCAGCAGAGTTCGGGTTAGATTCAGAGAGTTCCATTGAATTGAATCGTTTACTGCAACAAAGAAACGTGCCATTTGGCGGCCAATCAGGGCTTTTAGTCAATGAACGAGGCGCATCAGGACTTGGTTCAGCTAGGTAATTTCATTGAAATTCAATGAACTGTTGACTTTCTCATTGAAATTTCTGTATCATTTCATTCATTGATCGTCCGCCATTGGTGTCCAGAGGCGTTCAATGCCCCTCCATTCCAGTACCACCGCTGGAATGCGTACAGGTTAGGTGAGTGACATATGACAGAAAATGATTCCACTGGATACAGTGGCGAAGATTCTGCCAGTTCATCCGAATCGAAACCCAACTGGCGTCGTGATTTGGAAAGTCGATTGAAAGAAGCTGAGGCTCGTGCTTCAGATGCTGAGAATCGGGTTTCCGGTTATGAACGTCGTGATACATTTCGGTCAGCAGGACTTGATCTTGATGACGCTAGAGTTAAGTATTTTGTAAAGGCTTATGATGGGGAAATGGATGCAGAAGCTATCCGTCAGGAAGCGGAAGCAGCCGGGTTCGTTGGAGGAGATACTCCGACATCTAACCCCTCCCCTGCCATTGAAAATGCACTCCAAGCAGAGCAACGTATCACAGCAGCCGGGGAAGGTGGAGAACCTGTAACTCAATCTGATCTTGACGCTCGAATCAGAGCGACAACTTCAGAAGATGAACTCCGTTCTTTGATGGAGTCGGAGGGTTACTTGTGGGGAGCTTCGCAGTAATTTAGCCCTTTGTTCATTGGAATCCTCACCGTAAGGATTACCAGTGGCATATACAACCACAACGACGCTGAACGATCAGGTTTCAACAGCCTTCGATCAGGTTGCACACTTCGCTTTGCGTTCGCAACCTTTATTCGAGATGGTTGCTGACGTTCGTTCAACAGCCCAGAGCCATAACGGTTCGGGTGTCCAATTCACGTTCTACGCTGACATGGCGCAAGCAACATCGGCACTCACTGAAAACAGTGACGTTACCGCTGTAGCGTTGACTGATAGCGCAGTAACCGTAACTCTCGCAGAGTACGGTAACGCTGTTATCACCACCGCCAAGGTGCGTGGAACCTCATTCCTCAATGTTGACGCTGATGCGGCCAACATTGTTGGCTACAACATGGCTGATTCGCTTGACAAAATCGTTTCAGATGTCGCCAATGGCGGCTCAAACGTAACTCACGTCGGCCAGACCAGCCGTGGTGCCATCACCGCAGGTGACGTTTACACCGCTGCCGAAGGCCGTAAGGCCGTCGCCCAGCTTCGTGGACGTAACGCTCCGGGTTGGGAAAACGGCAACTACATGGCGGTTATCCACCCTGACGTTTCCTACGATCTTCGTGGAGACACAGCGGTAACCGACATTATCCAATACCAAATCCGGCAAGATGGCGCTCCCGTGCGTGCAGGTTCAATCGGAACTTTCAATGGCATTGAATACATTGAAAACCCCCGTGCAGGCCTTATCGCTGACGGCGGCGCTGGCACCGTTGACGTTTACCAGACTCTGATCTGTGGCCGTCAAGGTGTTGCTAAGGCATTTAGCCGTGCCGCTGGCTTTGGTCCTGAGCCAAGCATTGTTGTCGGCCCTGTGGTTGACAGCCTGCGTCGGTTCAACCCAATCGGTTGGTACCACCTTGTTGGTTATGGCCGCTTCCGCGAGGAATGCCTGCAACGAGTGGAATCATCCTCCAGCATTGGAGCTAACTAATAGTTAGTTCCTAAGAGAAGTGGGGGGGTCGGGTTTTCCCCCTTCTCCCGGCTCCCCTACGCTTCTCTGCTATCATTTCAATCATGCCTATCGTTAAAGGAAAGAAGTATCCTTATACCGCTAAAGGTAAAAAGGCTGCTGCCGCCGCAAGGAAGAAAAAGAATGCAAAAACCAAACGGTGATGTAACGATCAGGCCAAAGCCGATCCAAGGAACGAGTAACACCAATGGCTAGTGGTCTTTATGTAGAAACTTTCGAGGCGGCGTTAAAGAACGACCTTGCTCTCGATATGGACAATGACACTTTTAAGTGCATGTTGACGCTTACGGGGTACTCCCCGAACTTTGAAACTCACACGAATAAGTCAGATGTGACAAACGAAGCGTCAGGTACCGGGTACACAGCCGGTGGCGAAACTCTTACAAGTGTTGCTATGACTAGCAGTTCCGACGGGACAGGCACAATTAAATGGGACGCAGACGATGTGTCGTGGGCTAACTCTACGCTGACAGCAGTCACTGGAGCAGTCATTTACGACGACACGGTAGCAAACGACCGTTTGATTGCGTACATAGATTTCGGGGGATCATTCAGCACAACGTCAGGTACATTCCAGATTCAATGGAATGCGTCTGGCATCTTTACCCTCGACTTGAAGCCGTAGGAGATTTCAATGCCAACAGCTAATTACCCAACTTCTTTGGACACAACCTCTACGCAGGTTACCCCTACGTCTTCCACTGACTTAGATGCGTCAGGTTTTGAACACGATCAGGTGCATGGTGCTGCTTCTACTGCTTTGATTGCTTTGGAAAC
>Ga0315331_10001429_pt1 | contig 17830 bp, 12 predicted proteins | sample M160m34915metaG_FD_203456 | JGI IMG/M metagenome (GOLD analysis project Ga0315331, IMG submission 203456) | Ammonia-oxidizing marine archaeal communities from Monterey Bay, California, United States - M1 60m 34915 | ecosystem: Environmental > Aquatic > Marine > Intertidal zone | place: USA...
CTGCCAGCGCTTCTGCACCAATGGCCTGGTAGGAGAGGAATCCATGGTCCTTATTCCGGCTGTCCCGCAGGCAATCCTGCTGCGTCATTTCGCCACGGGCGACGCGTCGCTCACAAAACATCTCTGCGAGTGCTACAGCTGCGGCTCGGTCAGTACCTAAGACCCAATACTCAAGTCGTCCCGACGAGCCCCAGGCTCCGACCGCCACGGCAAGCGTGTCTTCGACTGCCTGCTGAACATTCCGCGACACATCCGCGGCAACGAAGACTTCGGTCTGATTCTTCTGTTTCACGTCAAAGATATTAGTCCGAGCTGCAGTCGATTCTCCCTGCTTTGCGCTCACGGGATTCTGATTCCCGTCCAACTGCGCTGCGTTCTGGGCAAGGGGAGACTCGTCTGCAGCGAACAAAAGCGCCAGAATGATTGCAACTTTAAGCTGTTTTGTGAATGTGCGCATGGGATCTTCTATGAGTCGAATCTTCTGACAATTCCCAAATCCCAAATGGGATCTGTTCGGACCCGTAATGTCAAAATACTCCGCCGAACCCAAAACGCCGTGATATAAGGGCGTTACGGCACGCCAGAGTCTCGCATCTCTACCGCTTGATTTCACCTCTCGACACTGGAAACTGTCCGGTTTTCGGTGCCTGAAGTCAACTTCTCCGGTTGACGCTCGACTGACATCGCGAACGATTTCTATTTCTAAGATCTGATTGTCAAAGTGCTTTGGTAGCGTCGCAGTTTTCGACTCTACGGGCAGACAACGGCCAGAGCGACGCCGTGATTGCACCGCATGGTGTCGTGGCCCCCCGGCGCGTGTGATGATTTCGACTCATGCGACTTCCTGTTGACTTTCAAACGTAACTATTCCCCGGCCACATGAACGTGCAGTCGAGTGGTCGCGGTGACGCCGTCGTTTCGGCTGCGCTGCACGCTCACGATGTAGTCGCCCGGTTGCTGATAGGTGTGATGGGTGATCGCATAACCGTCGGCCGCCTGTTGATCGACGTTCCCGTCGGATTTCACCGTGACGGGCAGAGTGCCGTCTCCGAAATTCCAGATCTCGTTCCCTTCCTGATTCCGGAACGATCGGACCTTGAAAGTTATCGGCTCGTCCACCCTGTTGTCGAATGTCGGCCAGTACGCGGCGTGAATTGCCGGGACGTAATAACCTGGCCGGTTTGGATCGAGAACATGAACGTCGGCAAAGTCGTAGTCGATGTTTCCAGCCTTGTCCGTCACCTTCAGGATCTCGCTGAAAACGCCGGGCCGCCTGTATACGCGAGTCACTCGCGGTCCGGTCGCCGTTGTACCGTCTGAGAATATCCAGTCATAACGTTGAATGCTGTCGTTGGCGCTCCACGAATTCGCACCATCCAGGACAGCGTCATCACCGGCCATCAGAAAGCTCTTTCGACGTGCGTTTGCGACAAGCTGCGGGCGGTACTGACGGCGGTAGGCTTCCCACAGAAACGCATATCCCGCCTGCGTTCCCCACTTGCCGGATGGTTGACGGCTTTTGATTTCAAAGTGCAGATGCGACCAACCGCCACTTGCCCCCTTCTTACCAAGCAGACCAATCTCTGTCCCCTGGTCGATCGTCCGGCCCGGACGTATCGCGGCGTTGATGCTGTGCAGATGACTATAACGATAGTACCAGCCTCGTTCGTCCTTCAGATACACGACATCAGATCTTGGTGCCACGGGACTCCTGCCCTCACCATATTTTGACTTGCCTCCACCCTTCAGCAGGTACTCAGGCAACACATCGTCACCGGAGGAAACGACAACGGCGTCGGTGGCCGCGATCACCTTGACCAGCCGTTCTGCCCCTCCGATATCCAGTCCGCTGTGATAATAGATCTTCGGAAGAATTTTCTTTCCGCCATCCACCGGTTCGTTGTCAAACCATGTGCGTGTCGCGAACCATCGCTGGTCAACGGGATAGATCAGCGAGTCGGGCTTCATCAGCAGAGAATCCTTCGGCCACAAACGCAGCCTTGCGTCTTTGTCGAGACCCCAGAAACCCGGCGTGCCGTTCGAATTATAGCCTTTGGTTACCGAGCAATCGATCTGCACTCCCGCAACTCGCTGCGGCAGATTATACATCCCCGATTCGATCGTAATCTTTTCGCCATCGACCTGTACCGTTACCATCGCGCTGCGAACGGCCTGACGAACAGGATCGCGAGTTTCCTGCACGTCGACCAGCTTCACGTCAACTTTCTGTCCGTTGCTGAGTTCCACGATTGTTGATTCATTAATAGCCAGGTCGACAACGCGCACAACTGGTGTAAGCGCTGGAGCATTGGCGTCATCGTCTGCTGCGTGCAGCGGTAAGTCGAGTTGCAAGCCGTAAGCAACCAGCAGAAACAACCAATGGGAGAGTGAACGATCTGTCATGGGCTTGATCACTTTCGTTGCTTTGCCAATGGAGTGCCGTCGCTGGAAAATAAATATTCACATCCAGATCAGATAATACGAGAAATCAGCCGTAAATACAGGAAGCAGTTCAGGTCGGTCGCTGAGGAAGGCCTCTGGAAGGCGGTGAGGATAAGGCTCTGACCATACTTCGACGTCTGTCGTGTTTTCACTGTTGATCCATACACCAAAACGAATCTGAACAAATATCAACCGACCGATTCGACGTTGAAAACCGAACAAATAACGGCAGAGCCTGATGCGTGCTCACGGGCAGAGCCGGTGGTTTACGTCAATGAATCAGGAATTCCATGGCGTCGTCTATCCGTGATAGAGACCTGTTAGACGCGCCCGTTTGCCAGATAACATTGCTCATCATCTGTCTGCGTGGCAGGAGTGTCCTGTGGCGACATGAATGTGAGAATCGCAATTCTTCCTGTTGCCACGTGCTTTGTCGCATCGCCACATAAGTCGTAATGTATGGTCTTCGCCGAGGGGGCGAGTTTCGGCTCGCAGTTGCATGGCAATATCGAGGACTCAAATTTTCAAAAGGATGCCTTGAGCGAGCCAGAACAAAGTGGTTTTTCGCAATTTGACGCCGTAAGTTCAAAAGACTTCGCCGACCGCGAAACAAACAAAAAAGCGGGAGTTACGGCTCACCGGAGTCTCGCATTTCAGCCGCTTGATTTCATCCGTCTGCCGCCGAAACTGACGAGTTTCGACTTCTCCGGTCGAATCTCGACTGACTTCACGACCGATCTCTGCGATTGACGCCTGTCGTTAAAGTGTTTTTCTGGCGTCCGTTTTTCTTGACCGCACGCCACTGTTGGAGCACTCAACATTCAGCTGGTCAACATGCGGGGCCGACGGGGGTTCGTCATCGAGGGTTATCAACTAGGGCCGCTCAGAGCCACGGGGCAGTTTCAGCATGTCGACGACAACGGACGGCAGTGGTGGACTCTGACCGTTATTGACTGCGAGCAACTGGCGGTGCGCCTTGTGCAGGTCATCGTGCCGTGATGCGTCGGACGGCGCGATCCTGAGCAGCCACGCCGCATGAAACGTGGCGGCGTACCACCGCCGGGCTGATCGTGCTATCTGAAACTGCTTGCTGTGCCAGCGAGGCCTGGGACGGGCCAGCAGTTTTCGACGCTGCCGTTCACGGGGGGTCTTCTGCCAAGCCAGATCCACCAACCGGACATCACTCCCCACGGGTACTGCGAGCCAGCGGTCATCGGCGGTTTTGTTGGAATGTGCCGGTCGGGGGAAATCCTCAGCATTGCCATCGGGTACCAGCATTCCCGTCTTCAGATCCCAGATCAGATGCTTGCTGCCAGCATGGCGTGAAATCAGACGCGCGCCGTCGGTGCTGAAGCCAAGGCTGGTGACATCGTAATCCTGAGCCTGGAACGTGTGGAGCAGATCACCCGTCGAGCTGTCCCACACCCGAATCGTGTTATCCCAGCATCCCGAGGCAATGCGTCTGCCGTCGGGACTGAAAACCACACCCCAAACAGCAGAGTCATGTCCTTCGAGTTTCTTGAGTTGCGCACCTGTCGAGGTCTCCCACACCCGCACACTGGTATCATGACTGCCCGAGACGACTCGTGTGCCATCCGGACTGATACTGATGCTGGTGACATCGGAGTCATGCCCTTTGAACGTGCGGAATTCCTCGACAGCAGACGCATCCCATAAACGGACGCTTTTGTCCCTGTTGCCGGCAGCCATCCGCGTGCCGTCCGGACTGAAACTCACGCTGAAGACAGTCTGATCACCCTGATCGAATACTTTGAGTTCTTCGCCGGTCGACACATCCCACAATTTGTGGGCAAAATGTGTTCCCGTGGCGATCCGTGCGCCGTCCGGGCTGAAACTCACGCTGTAGACATAGCCAGCAGGGTTCTTGAACACCATGACTTCCTCGCCCGTCGAGGCATTCCACAACTTGACTGGTGCATTTCCGCCCGCGGCGATGTGCCTGCCATCCGGGCTGAAACTCACGCATTGGACAGCCCCGCCCTGACCCGTCAGCGTTTTCACTTCCTCTCCTGTCGATGAGTCCCAGATCCTGATCGTCTGGTCTTCACTGCCCGAGGCGATCAATGTGCCATCCGGACTGAAACTCACACAGGTGACATGATCGCTGTGTCCCCTGAGCGTGTTCAGCACACCGCCCGTCGATGTGTCCCGGATCTTGATCGTTTGATCCTGACTTGCCGAGGCGATCTGCGTGCCATCCGGGCTGAAACTCACGCTGGTGACGGCATCGGTATGTTCCTCAAATGTCCTGAGGTCCGCGCCCGTCGTCGTGTTCCACAACTTGAGCGTACCGTCCTTGCTGCCCGAGACGATCCGCGTGCTGTCCGGGCTGAAACACACGCTTGTGACTTCGCGGGTATGTCCCTTGAGCGTGTTCAGTGCCTCTCCGGTGGACGTGTCCCACAACCTCACCGTTGTATCGTCACTTCCCGAGGCGATACGTGTTCCATCCGGGCTGAAACTCACACTCGACACCCAATGAGTATGGCCCTTCAGTGAGCGGAGTCCACTCCCCCTGAGTCCCACGCCGGTCTGGACATTCCATAATCTGACTGTTGCATCGGCACTTGCTGACGCGATGCGTGTTCCATCCGGGCTGAAACTCACACCGCTGACATTTCTGGCATGTCCCTGGAGTGTCTCGATTTCCTCACCCGTCAGCGCGTCCCACAACTTGATCTGGGGATCTATCAAGCCACCCGCCGAAGTGATGCGCGTTCCATCCGGACTGAAACACACGCTGGAGACTCGGCCGGTATGTCCCCTGAGCGTGTTGAGTTCTTCACCCGTGGACACATCCCAGATTCTGACCGTTCGATCCTTGCTGCCTGAAACAAGGCGTCTTCCATCTGAGCTGAAACGCACACTGTAGACTTCCATCCAGTGTCCTTTGAGCACTTTGAGTTCCGCGCCCGTCGACAGATTCCACAACTTAATTTCGCCAGGCTGATACGGAGTTGTTGCCGCACCTCCTGAAACGAGGTGTGTGCCATCCGGACTGAAACTCAGGCTCCAGACTCCACCGCTATGCCCGTTCAAAGTCTTCAGCTCTCTGCCTGACGAGGCATCCCATAGCTTGATAACACCAGGTTCGGGTTCGACTTCCCCACCAGAAAAAGAAGGATGAGTTCCCGATGCGATGTGCCTGCCATCGGGACTGAAACTCACACAGCGTACGCCATGACGAAGTCCCGTCAGTGTCCTGATTTCCTCGCCCGTTGTCGCATCCCAGATTTTGACAGTGTGATCCCAGCTTCCGGAAACGATGCGCGTGCCATCCGAGCTGAAACTCAGGTCCCAGACGGCATTGGTATGGCCTTGAAGTGTGCGCACTTCCACGCCGGTCGACGCGTCCCACAGCTTGATCGTACCGTCATAACCGCCCGACGCGACCTGTGTACCATCCGGACTATAGCTCACGCACTCGACGGGAGCGGTATGCCCGTAGAGTGTCACATCCGAGCCCTCGAATTCACGATGTGACAGATACCATTCAATATTCCGATGCTGGGCAGGCACCGTCTGCAATAGAACGCGGGCGGACGCGGGACGATTGCTGTCCCACATCGCCTGGGCCAGAAAAAAGTTGGATCGAGCGAACGTCGTTTCGGTTTCTTCCTGTGCCGCCACCGCCGCCGCTGTATTGCTCTCGGCGATGCCCTGGGCCCGCGTGGCTTTTTCACGCTCCGATTCGGCCTGTTCACGCAAGGCCGTCTGTTGCAGCGCTACGAGCGGACCTCCGATTCCCAGCAGCAGCAGCAGCACTCCAGCCACGACCACCAGGCCGGCCAGGGCCGGTTTGCGCCGGCACCAGCGCCAGACACGCTCCGACGTACTGATGGGTCGCGCCAGGATCGGTTCACCGTTCAGATAACGTTGCAACTCCGCCACCAGTTCGGCACTTGTCGCGTATCGCTTCGCGGCGTCCTTCTGCAGGCATCTCAGACAAATCGTCTCCAGGTCTTTCGGCGTGGATCGAACAAGGGTTGTGGGAGCCACCGGCTCCTGTTCCAGAACCTGTCTGAGGGTGTCCATCACACTGGACGACTGGAACGGCGGACGTCCCATCAGCAGGCAGTACAGGATCGCGCCCAGAGAATATGTATCCGCTGCCGGGCCAACGTTTGCCGTATCGCCGCCAGCCTGTTCCGGCGGCATGTAGGCCGGTGTCCCCAGGACCTGACCTGTAGCCGTCAGGCCGCTGTCTTCTTTAACCCTTCTGGCCAGCCCGAAATCCGTGATCCGCGGCTGTCCGTCCGTGTCCAGCAGCACGTTGGCCGGTTTCAGGTCCCGATGGATCACGCCCTGCTGGTGCGCGTACACGATTGCCTGGGCTGCCTTCAGTGTCAGTTCTGCCGCTTCACGGGGTGGTAACGGACCGTCCTTGATCTTGTCATCCAGGCTCCGACCCTCCACAAAGCCCATCGAAAAGAAATGCTGACCCGCGTATTCGCCGATTTCGAAGATCGGCACGATTCCCGGATGGTCCAGGTTGGCCGCCGCTTCGGCTTCCGTCTTGAATCGCAGCACCTCCTCCGCTCCGGCAAATTGTCCGGACAGGATCATCTTCAGAGCGACAATTCGGTTCAGTTTCACCTGCCGTGCTCGGTAGACAACACCCATCCCGCCCCGCGCGATTTCCTCCAGCAGTTCGTACTCACCGAAGTACCTGATGCGTTCGCCGGCTAAAGGAATCTCCAACGATCCACTGAGCAGCGTCTGTTCCTCCGTCGACTGATTCGGAAAGTTGCGATTGACAATCACGGCAGGCCCCGTGGCCTCCGCTGTGGTGCGTGGGCTGTTCTCAGCGGCGACAAGTGATCGCTGCCCGTATACGGCAAACGCCTCGGCCACCATTTCCTGATCATTCGGAAAACGGGACTGGTACTCCGCTTCCTCGAAGGACGGTGACTCGTCACGACGCCACCAGAGTTCGACCTGAATCAGCTCCCGCAGCAAAACTGAACGCTCTGATTCCGCGACGCGTTCCAGAAAACCAGCGATGTCCGGCCGCTGGCCTCTCTGCCACGCCGATTCAAATTCATCGCACGTGGCGTCAAAATCTGGTGTGTTCATGACTGTGTCGATTTTCGGAAAGTGTCAGACAGACGTTTGGTGAACAGACGGAGCACAGGACATAGTATCTCCGGTGGCGGGACTGATTACACGTCTGACGACAGGTGATCTGTTTGTGTGGCAAAACGGGACGGACGTTGCGAGGCCAGGGACCAGTACAGAACAGGACTCCGAGATTGCTCCCGAAGTCCTGGAGACACACTTGCGGGGCTGACTTTTGTGGCGGTGATCAGAACATGGATCCGACCGATGGTGCTTTGGTGCTGCCGTCTTTCGAAATTCCGTCGACCCACATGTCACCAGGAATGTTTTCGTCTTTCGAAATTCCGTCGACCCACATGTCACCAGGAATGTTTTCGTCTTTCGAAATTCCGTCGACCCACATGTCACCAGGAATGTTTTCGTCTCCCGAAACTCCGTCGACCCACATGTCACCAGGAATGTTCTCGTTATTCGTCAGAATTAAAAACTCGGCACCTAGTTCATCAACCACATCCAGCACTTCAGCGACCAGACGAGGGTCCATGTCGTACAGATCCAAAATCAGCAAGTCCTGTTCTTTTGGTGCAGCGTTCAGCAGTGCGATTGCGAGGAAGAAAGCTTTCATCGTGTTGTCTCCTTTGTGTGACAGAGTTGTTTGTGGGCGACAGAAGTGGCCGCCTCTATGACTCTCATGGCAGGACGCACACACAGAGGCTCACGAAAAATATAAAAAACGGAAAAATGTCCGAAGAGGGGGCTTAAGGCAGGCAAAAAACAGTCTCAATGCGTCTGGGCAGCAATTCCCGGGCTACCGTTCAGAATTCTCCGGCGGATCTGTTGCGGAAACATAATGACGCTTCCGTTCTGTGAAGGCCCGGGACGAGGAACAACCGTGGAAAAATCTGGGTGGTCTGCGGATACGGCGATTTGTTCTGTGTGAGGCAAGCAGGTAAGCTGGCCAGTCCCCGGCTGGCGTTGAACGTTGTGGCCGAGTCATGGTGGCCAAGGCAGGTGGCCGGACCCCGGGCGGCGACGCGCCCACAAGAAATACCGTTCAAAACTATGGCACAAGACATCACTCACTGGATCTCCGAAGCTCAGAAGGCGAATTCGCAGGCGGCGCAGGTGATCTGGGAGACCTACTTTCAGAAGCTGATCTCGTACGCGAGAAAAAGAATGCAGGGTATGCCTCGGCGAGCGACGGATGAGGAAGACGTTGCACTGAGCGCGATGAACAGTTTTTTCGACGGAATGCACCAGGGACGGTTCGTGCCGCAGGATCGGGATGAACTCTGGAAACTGCTGGCGACAATTACGGTTCGGAAGGCAACCAGGGAGCTACGCAGGCATCATGCACAGAAACGAGGTGGTGGAGCCGTTCGAGGCGAGTCGGTGTTCATTGGTGGCGCGAATGAGTCGGCCAATTGGGGGATTAACGAGGTTATGGATGCCGGGAATCTGCCGGCCATGTCCATGCAACTGACAGCTACCTGCTCAGATATGCTGGCACAACTGGAAGACGATTCTCTTCGGACCATTGCCCGCAGCCGACTGGAAGGATTCAGCAACGAAGAGATTGCGCAGCGGATGCAGATCAGCCTGGCGACCGTCAAGCGGCGTCTGGCCAGAATTCGGGAGACATGGTCGTGACCAGGACGAGCAACACCTGGCGGGTGGCCGCGGAACAGAACCAGTGACCGGCGATGTGCCACTGAAAGGCGAACCACTCCGTCATACGTGGCCGGCCTGGAAATCAGGCTGCCATGGGAGTTCGTTCGTGCTACCGATCATAAAGCAAATTCTAAGCGGCACGCTTTGCCATAAGGAATCGGTCAGTCTGTCAGGACCTGCCGGAAAGCAGCCCAGGGTACGCGAATGCCAGAGTTGACAGGCCGCCTGTGGCGTGTGACACACGTGTTCGACAGAATCCTCAGTCCGGACAGGCGACGTCCGTCGTCGTGAGCAGTCCCCGGTCGGTTTTCCGGTGGTCCGGCAGTGGATGCCGGCAGGTGGTAGACGGCACTTTGACGGATGAAGCATCGGGCCAGGCAGGCGGGAGATCGTGGGCGTGGGGAGGTTCCTGAAATATTGCTCAAATGATCAGTGTGGCACAGTCAGGATTGCGATAAACTTGATCTGATGTAGATTGAGAAAACGGCCTGTGCTACTTCATGCCGGCCGTGACTGTGTGGCTGTGACATCGATCCGTTCCCGGCTGAGGCTTTTCATGTGCCGGCGGAAAGGAATTTTATGCTTCCCCTCTTCGGCAGTCGCAAGAACTTCTGCAATGGAGTCAGTCGGCGGGACCTGCTGCACATTGGCGCTGCAGGCGCATTCGCTCCGGGGCTGGCCGGAGCCCTGCATGCAGAGGATGCGTCATCCGGCAGAGCAACAGCCGGTGCCGCACGCGCCAAGTCGGCCATCTTTCTGTTTCTGTTCGGGTCGCCACCTCAGCATGAGACGTTTGATCCGAAACCGGACGCTGCGACAGAAATCCAGGGGGAGATGAAGGCGATCCCGACGTCACTGCCGGGGCTCCATATCGGCGAAGGACTGCCGCAGACAGCACAGATTGCTGATCGATTGACGGTTGTGCGTTCGATGACGCATCCGTATCCGATCCACTGCTGTGCGTATGTGATGTCCGGCATGCCGACGTACAGTGTTCCGCTGGAAACCAGTCCCCGGGCTCCCGAGCACTGGCCATTCATGGGGTCCGTGGTGGACTACCTGGAGACGCAGAAAAGTGGAATCCGCCGGCCTGAGATGCCCCGGAACATCGGACTGCCGTGGCAGTTCTGTTCACGTGGCAGTTCATCGAACCAGGCCGGACCGTACGGCGCGTTTCTGGGACAGAGCTTCGATCCGTTCTGGACAGACTTCAACGGCAGCGGCACCACGGTCGTTCCCAAACTGGCGGCAGCTCAGAAAGAGGACGTTCTTGATCCGCACGGTGGCATTTCCGCTGCGGGACGGTTTCAGCTGTCACCTGGCTGCAAACTGCCGCAGGAAATCTCGTCACGCCGATTTGACGCTCGTCGGTACCTGTTGAATCAGTTTGATCAGTCGCGGCTGCAGCTGGCGCGTCATGGAGCAGCCGCTGGCTGGAATGACCAACAGCAGCGAGCGTTCTCACTGATTGGTTCCAATCGGATACGAGCCGCGCTGGACGTGCAGCAGGAATCGGCGAACCTGCGCGAAAGGTACGGAATGACGCTGTTTGGTCAGTCCTGCCTTGCGGCGCGGCGACTGGTGGAAGCGGGAGCCCGCTTTGTCACTGTCTTCTGGGATCCCTTTGGTCCCCACGGCGCCTCCGTGTGGGATACGCATTCAAACCACTTTCCGCGGCTGAAAAATTACCTGCTGCCGGTTTTTGACCAGACGTTTTCGGCACTGATCACAGATCTGGAAGATCGCGACCTGCTGGATGAGACCCTAGTCCTGTGTACCAGTGAACACGGGCGCACGCCGAAAATCGATTCCAAACCACCGGGAGCCGCACGACACCACTGGTCGCGCGCCTATTCTTCGGTCTTTGCGGGTGGCGGTATGGCTCGAGGTCGAGTGGTCGGGCGCACAGATTCGATCGGTGGAGATGTGGAGGAGACACCGATTTCTCCCAAAGATATGCAGGCGACTGCGTATCACCTGCTTGGTTTTCCGAGCACGGCAACTGTGCCCGATCAGCTGGCACAGCCGCATCCGATAGCCGGCGACGGGCAGGTGCGGCCTGAATTGCTGGGGTGAGTCAGACCCCGAAGCAACTGTCTGGCTGGAGGCCTGTGTGGCGGGGATGCTGGCCCGGGGAAAACGAGCGGACCGAACGCGACGGCTGCTCCGTGGACGAACGTTTCCGACATTGTGAAGATTCGACCGCAGACCACGGCACACAGACGTCCGCCAACAGGCTCGCTGCGTGCTGTTTCGGCGCTTCTGTGCTACGCTTTAACGATCCAGGCCGGACTCGGAATTTCATGGGAACGGTCGTAACCACTGGTGACTGAGCCATGAAGCATGAGAACAGGACGATTCCGCCGACTCGGGTGAACAGAAGACGGTTTCTGGGGGCTGCCGCACTTGCCGGCGGGCTCTTGATGTTCGGTACAGGTGAAGTGAATGCGGTGGCTGGTGAGACGGGTTCCACCGATCATTTCTGGTATCGCCTCGCGCCTGAGGGGCCTTACATCGATTCACAGCGTTATCACAAAGCCTTTGGTTTCGGGGACGGGAAGATTTTCCTGTCTGAAAACAACGGGCAGACGTGGCCGCACAGCACCGCATTTCCAAATGCGAATAACATAACCTTCAGCTGTATCCTGAAAAACGGAAACATCGTCTTCGCTACCCGAACGAGACTCTATCTGAGCACCGACAATCTCAGGACGTATCGGCAGATTATCGTTAAGGATTCGGAGGGCAGCGATTACCTGCCGCATACGCCATTGAATCCCGACCGTCCGGGCTGGTATTTCCATCCGCTTGACGGCGTCCACACATGGGACGTCAACGGCTCGGAAATGCTTGTGTGGGGCAATTACTGCAACGTTCTGGGTGGCGCGGTGCCGAACAATATCTACTACTCAACCGACCACGGCCAAACCGTAAAACTTGCCTACTCGTTCGGACGAAACCCGCAGTTTCAGCAAAAGGGGGCCGGCAACGCCGAACTGCTGGGTAACCCCGACAATCCTGTGGTTTGTCGGCACATCCATTGCGTGGCCTACAACCCTGTGGAAAATGCTTTTTATGCCTGCACGGGCGACCACGACCGTGGTTCCCTGCAGGAATGTCATTGGTTGAGAGGCACTTATGATGCGGAGCATGATGCCTGGGACTGGGACGTTCTTGTCTCGGTAAATTCCAACTCTCGCTACAAATCGGGAGGGATCAACTTTGTCGATGGCCAGGTCTACTGGGCCGCTGACGCGAATGGAGACAACGGCACACTGCCGCACGACCGAGGTATCTTTCGGTGCCACCCATCCGATCTCGCCAACCCCGGGAAACACACAATGCTGTTCAATCCGCAGTACGAATCGGCGAACATGATTATCGAAGATGGTTTCATTCTGTCAGCGCATTACGCTCCGGCGTCGCCCTACCACACGGGCTTCATCATTTCGCCCGACATGGGCCAGACCTGGGCGCAGTACGACCTGAAGGAATTTGGTCAGCGGTCCCCTGTTCGCTTTCATAAGAAAAACAGCGACGGCTGGTTTCGGGTTGATCTGAGAAAAGGATGGATCGAACGTGGCGAGGTTCTGTTCATCAAACCAAAGTCATAGTTTGTGTGCGGCTGAGGTGTTTCGTTCCGTGTGACGGCATCCTGAAGGTATTCTGACTGGCCTCACGCGCCACAGTTTCCTGAGGCTTCCGTTCAGTTACGGAAGATCGTGCGTGGCAACTTAATATTTCGAGTTCTTTTCGGGCGATCGTTCAATAGCGATATTCGAAAGTCGCGACGCCTTTCGCCCCGCATCCACATGTGGCGGAAGGCCATGGAGCCGATCATGCTCGCGGGCAATGCATTTGTTTTCTTTCTGCATAGGAACTCCGCATCGCTGCTGCACGAACATGAAAAGATCGTGATGTTCTTAAAGTTTATGACTCTGTGAGGCACCTCTTTTGCAAACAGGCCTATCCTTCGGCAGTCCGGTTTTTTGTCGATATTGGCGAGGCTGTTCTCGCTCCCTCAAGGCGGTCTCGACCCGAACCGGCGGTTCTGTTGATCTCTGTGCCCTTCATACCACGAGGTTACGACGACTGCCGCAGATCGAATTGTTCACGTGGAACTCCATTTCGAACAAAGATCCGAGCGGAATCGGAATCGGAGTCGGAGTCGGCAGAGGCAAAGGCAGAGGCAAAGGCAAAGGGTAACCGTATGCGTCCGGTCCGCCATTCACAGGCTTTGCTCGATTCGGGTGAGGCCGAAAAGTTGCGCAGTCAGTTCGATATCCGTGGTCGCGTGAGGATGGTACCTTCGCGCAGATCGATCAGACAGATCAGTGCGTCAGGCCAGAATCTCGCGGATCACTTTCCCGCGGCTGATTGGCAGTGGACGTCCCTGTACGTCGTGAATCGAAGTTTCCGGGGACAGCCCCATACAGTGGAGAACGGTCGCAACGTAGTCCCGGGGAAGAACCCGATCTCGAATGACGTGTCCGGCCTGTGAATCGGTTTCGCCCAGGACGACTCCTCCCTTTATGCCGCCACCCGCCATTGCGATTGAGAATGCATGTCCCCAGTGATCACGACCTCCGTTGGCGTTGATCTTTGGCGTATGGCCAAATTCTCCAACCCAGGCAACAAGTGTCTCATCCAGCAGGCCCCGTTCGTCCAGATCCTCGAGCAGTGCTGAGAACGATCGATCCATGATCGGCATCAACCAGCCCTTCAGCGAGTCATGGTGCCTGGCATGTGTATCCCAGCTTCCGTTGTTTGTCTTGCCTTCGATTTGCTGCCAATTGACCTGAACAAGTGAAACCCCCGCCTCAACCAGGCGTCGCGACAGCAGGACGCTCTGAGCAAACTTTGATCGGCCGTAGCGATCTTTGACGGAGTCTGATTCCTGACTCAGGTCAAACGCCTGTCGGGTTTTACTGCCGACAAGGAGATTGACTGCCTGGTCAACCCGGTGTCCATAACTGCGACTCGCCACGTGGGATTCCAGTGTATCCAACCCTGCGTTGACCTGATTCAGTAACGAGATTCTGCGTTCCAGACGCACTTGGGAGACCTGTTCCGGAAGCGCGAGGTCCGGCACAGCAAAGTCGTTGGCCGATGGGTCACAGGTCAGAAGCCAGGGGTCCAGCTTTCGGCCCAGAAATCCTGCATCCTGTCCGGGCCACACAATCTCGCCGACGTTCGCAATACGACGTGGCAGCGTGATAGCGGACGGAAGACCGTTTCGGTCGGCGCGTTGGGTCCGCACCAGTGCGCCCAGAGACGGCCAGTCATTGGGCGGTTGAGGAGTTGCATTTTCTCGACTGAGGGGAGCATGCGGAATGCCAGTGAGCATCTGGTAACCACTGGAAGAATGAGAATGATCGCCTGAATACATCGATCGAACCACGGCAATCCGGTTGGTCAATCTGGACGTCATGGGCATGAGACCGCCCACGTGCAGACCTGGTGTCGCCGACGGTATCGCGCCAAATTCGCTCCGCGAAGAATCCGGACCATCCGGTTTGGGATCCCATGTGTCGTGCTGTGGAACACCGCCTGTCAGCCAGAACAAGATAACATTGCGGGCCCGGACAGGTGGCTGCTGGTAACCCTCCGCTCTGGCTCCGGGCAAATTCGCAAGCGAAAGTCCGCCCAGGCCAAGACCACCCACACGCATGACTTCTCGGCGGCTCAGTCCGTCACAAAGTCGAACCTCGTGATTAATCAGGCTCAGCATGACACGGGATTCTCCGGGGGCCTTCAACAAACAGAATACTACGATGGTAACCGAAGCTATTTGTGTCGCAACGTCTTTGATGCTGTCACACCGGTGGAAGAACGGAACTGTACGTGAGCTGCCCCTATGAATCGTGCGGGATTCTAGTTGGAACAGTCGCGTGAAAAACGCTCTGCGTTAAGCCTCGCGATACTTTGTAAGTGGTGATCCTGTAATGCTTTGCGACAGTTCGTGTCCTCCGGGTTGGATTGGAGGTCACCCACTCGCCTTGCGATGTTTTGATCGGGTTAATCAGCCGTTGTGATATCCGGCGAGTCCTTGGACACACAACTCCCGAATGTTGTGGCATGGAATTTCTATCTAAAGTAGTCGCTTCGCCATCGGCTGTCCGATCGACCTGTTTTCTCTCGGAACCGTGGTTGCGGCGGAATGCCGACGGAAACTGTGCGCATTGTCGAAGTCCACCAAGTTTCGGTACCTTCACTGAGCGACCGATTTCGCGCAATATTATAATCCACCCTTCGAGGTCAGGATGTACCGACCCTATACGGAGCCGGTGCTACTGTCTTCACTTTTCGAGAGATCTTAAAGGTGCACAGCCGGAAAGGCATTCTTTACGGCGTTCGCTCAAATTTCCGCCGTTCCCCGTTCCGGCGCCTCAAGCAGTTGCGGCCGCACAGTCATTGCCGCCGCCTGCTCGCGGCTCAAGAGAATATGATGTCGACTGGTTCACATTAGCTTCGTCAGGCAGGCGATATCTGTGTGTGTATGTCAGTGCATCCTGAACCGGAAAGCGGACCTGCTGCGGTGGCGCAGCGTTCTGTATTTTCGGGCCGAGTTCTGAGATGAATGTTTCGTGGTCAAGCACTGAGTTGATTGCATCGCTGAGCAGATTCTGAAGAGCCTCCGGAGTTATTGCTTCGAGTTGACCGTCGGCGCCCCGTACGCATCGACGAGAGTCCAGTAGCGTCGGCGGTTCTGTTCGCGCTGCCGAAACGCCGTGCACTGCTGCATGGGCAGGTAAACATTCAGGTAAACATAGTGGCGACCGAGTGAACCAGGAGGTGATTGCGGCGCGGAACTGTGGACGCGTTTCGGGATTGTGATAGAGTGCCGTTCGCGGATGTGATGCGCTGTTGTTCCGTGCGTTATTGTTCAGGGTGGTTCAGTTTGGAATAGAATCCCGTGCATGAATACAAGAACGGTTCCGTTGGATTTCCGCGACTGACAGAAGCTTTCCTTACGCAGGCGGTGAGAAGCCTGACCGTCGGTTTGATCGCTGTGACGATGTATGACATGACGCGCGCCGACGTCCGCGTACCGGGGCTTTTCAGCAACGGTATGGTGCTTCAGCAACAGACGAGTAACGCTGTCTGGGGGTTCGCGGCACCCGGTGAGCGAGTGACAGTGAAGGCCAGTTGGGGGGCCGATGCCAAGACTGTGGCCGACGACAGCGGTGACTGGCGTGTGATGTTGAAGACGCCGGCACACGGTACGGGACATTCCCTGGTGGTCAGCGGTCGAAATATCCTCAACATACAGAACGTGGCCATTGGAGAAGTCTGGTTGTGTGCCGGGCAGTCGAACATGGGCTGGAAGCTGGGCAGCACGTTCGGCAGTGAAGAGGAAGCTGCGGCCGCGAACGCGCCGGATCTCCGTATTTTTGTATCACAGCGCGAACACTGGCACGAGCCATTGAAGCAATCGCGGGACCGCCTGGCGAAGTGGTCGCCGTGCAACCCCCAAACGGCGGCAGTGACGTCTGCTGTTTCGTATTACTTCGGGCGGACGCTGCAGCGCGCTCTCAACATTCCTGTTGGCATTATTGTTCAGGCTTACGCGGGGACCCCGATTGAAGGCTGGATGCCGAAGGATGTCCAGGCAGACGATCCCAGAATGACCGCTGCTATTGAAGATATGGAAAGACGGTCGCGGCGATACCCGGTCAAGGATGCACTCGAGACGTTCCGGAACGAGCTGATCGTGTACAACAGAAAGATCGACGCTGGGGAAACGATGAAGAACCAGTTTCGAGTACTGCAGCCGCCCTTCATTACCAAACCGGCAACGCTGGGTCATCAATATCCGTCGCATATCTTCAACGCCATGATTCATCCCGTGAGGCCCTTCGGAATCAAAGGGATGATCTGGTATCAGGGCGAAAGGAATTCGAAGAACGTTCCGCAGGCACTCAACTATCGCAGACAATTGGCAAAGCTGATCGGTTATTACCGTTCGTCGTGGCACGAATTGTCGGAAGGCAATGTGGCGAGGGATTTCCCCTTCTACTTCACTCAGCTTCCCAGCTGGCATGCGCCGCAGCAGAAGCCGGTCGAAGGTCTTGAGGCGCCGTGGGTAGTGAATCGGGAAATGATGAGACTGGTGACCTCAGATGTCGACAACACAGGTATGGCTGTAGCAATTGACACGGGCGACGAGATCGCGCTGCATCCGCAGAATAAGAAGCCGATCGGAATTCGGCACGCGTACATGGCGTTGGCACGAACGTACGGAAGACCGAATGTGAGTACCGGCCCGCAATTCCTGAGTCAGACGACTCAGGGCGACCGCATCGTACTAAAATTCGATTCTGTCGGCACCGGTCTTGTTTCCGCCAGGCCCGGCAAGTTGAATTCGTTCGCGATCGCGGGACCGGACATGCAGTGGCACTGGGCTGACGCGGTGATCGAGGGTGGCACAGTGGTTGTCTCGTCGCCGGAGATTCAACAGCCTGTCGCCGTCCGCTATGCGTGGGCCATGAATCCTTCGCAACGGAACCTGCTGTACAACGCAGAAGGCTTTCCGGCATCGCCCTTCCGTACGGACAGCGGGCCACTCTTTGACGCCGATCGAGACGAAGTGGTGGAAGTTGTTAAACCGAAAAAGCCGGAAGGCTACCAGTCCACG
>Ga0315331_10001434_pt1 | contig 17819 bp, 20 predicted proteins | sample M160m34915metaG_FD_203456 | JGI IMG/M metagenome (GOLD analysis project Ga0315331, IMG submission 203456) | Ammonia-oxidizing marine archaeal communities from Monterey Bay, California, United States - M1 60m 34915 | ecosystem: Environmental > Aquatic > Marine > Intertidal zone | place: USA...
CGATGACGTCTACCCAGATATGCCCACCTTTAGGGATCCTGACGGCCTGATCTATGGCCGTGAGGAAGTCGGCGGCCTGTTGGTGGGGTGTTTTGACCGTGATGCACTGCCCGTGCGCTTGAGTGACCTGCCGGCACCATTTGAGTTTGCCCTGTTGAACGAGAACTGGGACCAGTTCATGCCTTACATGGAGCAGGGCATTCACAGGATTCCGGCGCTCGCCGATTGCGGAATTCGGACTCTTGTAAACGGCCCCGAATCTTTCACGCCGGACGCCGAGGCGCATCTGGATGAAGCGCCGGAGCTTAAGAACTATTTTGTCCTTGCCGGACTCAGTTCCTCAGGCGTGACCCGTTCCGGCGGTATGGGCGGAGCGCTGGCGCGCTGGATGTTGGAAGGCGATCCCGGGATTGATCTGAGCCGCTACAGCCTGAAGCGCTTTGGGCCGGAGCATAACCGGGAGGACTATCTGCGCCGGCAGGTACGGGGCATGCCGAGCGCCCATTTCGGTCTGGAACGGTGAAGAGGTATTTCGCTTCCTATAACCCGAGAATATCAACAGCATTAGCTCCAATGATCCGCTCCTTTTGTTCCTGTGAGAGCAAAGGTAGGCTGAATACGCGGTCAATTGAGTGATCGAGGTCGTACCAGGGAAAGTCGGAACCCATCATCACCCGCTCGGGACCAATATCAATGATCATCTGAGCGAGTTGTTCATCGGTGGGCCCGTGTGTGCTGTTCGTCCACTCGATGATTTCGCAGCAGTCGAAATAGGTATTGGGGAACGTGTGCGCAATTTCTAGCGTCTGCTTCCAGACGGCACCGCCAAGATGGGCAACCACCATACGAAGATGGGGAAACGCCTTGAGCATATTTGCGAACGCCCGCGGCTCGGCGAAACCCTTGTGGTCATTATCGGGGCCGGAGTGGGCAATGATCGGGATTGCCAGTTCCTGACAGGTTTCGTATACCGGCCACAGCCGTTCATCAGACATGTCAAAGCCCTGAAAGGCGCCGTGCAGTTTGACGCCTGCTGCGCCGTGATCCTCCACCATTTCACGCACGTGTTTTGCGCAGGCTGAACTTTCAAAGGCATTTACATCGGCCGCAATGAAGGGCGCAAGCCCCGGGTGTTCTTGGGCGATGTCACAGTTCCACCGGTTGAACGCGATCAATTCATCGATGATCTGGGCATCAATGTCTCTGAGTCGTTGGCGGGTTTCGGTTTCCGTCAATCCGGACGGAAGCGCATCGATTGCCAGCTGTCGGTTGACCTTGGCAGAGAAGAGATTGACGATCACTGCCTTGGATATACCGGTGGCATCCATCTGTATCAGTAGTTCGTCGAGGGTGCCGACACAATCGGTCTGGTGGACCTCGGCCTGCTCACCGTATTCCCAGACCTCGTATCCCGTCTTCTCAGCGTATCCTTCTTCTGTTGAACGATAAAGATGAACGTGGGCGTCTACCCGGATAAAGTCTGTCATGAAAATCAATCGTGGTTTTAGGAAAAGTCATGATACCCGAATCTTTAATTTTCAGTGCATAACGGCTTCGCCCTTCCGACGCCATCGGGCCACTTTCTCGTTTGCCGTCCGTGAGGAGACGGCACGCTTGAAAAAGCTCCGCTAATCGGCGAATCTTGCTAGCCGAATTCACTTTTTCAACAGCAAGGATGGGGTTATGACTGAAGGTTTCCGTGGGCAGTGCCTGTGTGGTGCCGTGTCGTTTGACTGTGTGGGCAAACCGATGTTCCAGGCCAACTGCCACTGTGACGACTGCCGGCGTTCGGGCGGTAGTGTTTATGCGTCTTTTGCATTTGTGGACGAGGCCGATTTGAACATCTCCGGAGAAACGCACGTCTACGAAAACCTAAGCGATGCGGGCAACACCATGACTCGCCACTTCTGTCCCCGGTGCGGGTCACACGTCTATCACAGTAACAGCAAGGCACCGTCTCGACTCGGTGTCCGTGTGGGTCTGATTGAGTCAGCCGATTGGTTTCAGCCGCAGGCAAATGTCTACACCAGCCGCAGGTTACCCTCAACGCCGATGGATTCGGACATCAAAGCCTTTGACAAGATGCGCAGTTGAACAGTTCCCGTAAGGCCTCGTGTTGGAAGGCTTTATCTACCTGTCTTCGCCTGGCGTGAAACGGAATAAAACATTTGTTAGGATGCGTTCACCCGCAAAAATGAAAAACCTATGAGGAGAGTAAAATGAAAGACTATATGGTTATCCATACTTTTAAATCCGAAGAGATTCGCCAGCAGTACTTTGCGATGGCCCAGGATTTGACTCTGGAAGATATTCGCGCGCAGTTGAAAAACGATAATGCCTCCTTCCAGATTAACTGGAATGCCGGAGAGGGCGAAATGGCGATGTACTGCTGGTGGAAGGCCAACAGCCCTGAGGCAATTATCGAAACCCTAGGCGAAATGGGTGAGATGTTCCACAACGACGTAAAGGAAATGCCTAACATGATTGATGCGACCGACTGAAACTCCTGCCCTGAGCGCGGCTGGCGAGTGTGATCCGCACGCCAGCCCGTTTTTTTTTGCGTTAGATTGATGGGCGTACGTTGCGCCTACGAAACCGGTGCTTGAAACGGTGGCGTCCGACCAGATGCCCTCGCGCCCATCAGCGCCATCAGTGTGATCGCGACAAGAATCAATGCGCCCCCGGTGATAGATGATTCCGAAGGGATCTCCCCGATACCCATCCACACGATGATGGGTCCGGCAATGACTTCGGTCATCGACAAGAGAGTGAGCTCCACGGCCTGCAGATGTTTGGCGCCGGCAGTGAAGAGCGCGAAGCCGAGTCCGATCTGGAACCACCCCATGCCCAAGCAGTTCACCAGATCCACCCAAGGGATGGAGAACTGCCATCCAGAAAAACCGATTCCTGCAAGACCATAGAGGGATGCGACCAGGGTGGCAAGAAAGATCGTAATGAGCTTATCCGTGTTGGCTCGCATTCGGAGCGATATCGTGAGCCCTGCGAAGCCCAGCGCTGCTATCAGCGCGAATCCTTCCCCAAGGCCTTTTCCAACCGACAGTTCTTCTCCCGCCATGATACCAATACCGACACCAGCCAAGGCCATAGCGGCCCACATGTAGGCCGCGATTCGCTCGCCCAGAATAAGCCAGCCGGCGAGCGCGGCAAAAAACGGGGCGCTTGCAAGCAAGAACATCGCGTTAGCCACAGTAGTGTATTCCAGGGCGAGAATGTAGCCGGCAAAAGCGGTGCCAAGACACAAGCCGCCCACCAGTGCTGGAAGGCCGGCTTGGGTGAGAGCCTGACGCACCTGACCCCGATAACGCCAACCGAGCCATAGACTCAGTGCTGTCATCAGCGCGAGGGAGCGGTACAGCAGCACCTGCCAGGGGGTGGCTTCCTGAATCAGCCGGTAGAGGATGCCCGAGGTGCTCCAGAAAATGCCAGCAAGCAGAACCAGCGGTATACCGATACGACGGTTGGCGGAGGAGAGCGTCAAATTATTCAGACAAGCGGGGCCATGCTCACAGCTGTCGGATCATACGGCACTTGTATCTGCTTGAATATCACTTAGACGACAGAGCACTTGAGAAGCTATGCACTCGTCAGGCGTTCAGGATATCTACCTCGATTTCGACAGTTTCGGGCGAATTACCAGGAGCTTTCCCGGGATATCCTGTCGGGTCAGATAGGGAATATCTGAAATCTCTTCGATCTGAAACCCATGCTCACGCTTGCTTTGCTCAAGCAGTGTTTCCCAACCGATGTCGCGCCAGCCTTTGCCATTAACCGTAGCGACCAGTACCCCGTTGGGTTTCAGACCTGCGAAGAGTTTAACCAGATCGAAGGCCTGACTGCGCTGATGCGAAAAAACACCCACGCAGATCACCGCGTCATAGATCTGCTCAATCTCAAGCGTTTCTGTCAGGTCCGCTTCGCCCAGAGTACGGTAGACACCCCGGGCTTTTGCTTTCTCCAGCATTTCCGGTGACAGATCTAGACCGTCTAGGTGACGATACCCAAGGCTGTGCAACAGTTCACCCACAAGGCCTGTGCCACAGCCCATGTCGAGAATGACGCTGTCCAGTGACGGCAGATGTTTTTGCAGCGTCTCGACTGCAGCATTGGGCGCCTGGTACCCGAACTCATCCAGGAGTTCGCTGTCGTAGGTATCCGCCCAGTCGCGGTAGGTGAAGCGCACCTCGTCGCTGTTTTTCTCGCCGTAATTGCGGGCAAGACGGGGATCGAGTGTCGGCGAATGCAGTCTCGGACGTGAAGAAGACTTAGTCACGATGACGTTACTGATTTGAGTGCATTTCCGAGAGAAGCAACACCGCCAAGCGACCAGCCCCCATCAACCGGCAGGATAACCCCCGTGATGTATGACGCCTCGGGAGATGCCAGGAACATTGCGGCTGCTGCAATGTCCTCCTTCACTCCCTGCCGGCCGAGAGGCACAGATTCAGTCACCGCTCTCTGGATTTCCCGGGTCGGGGCAAGACGAGCCATTCCTTCGGTGTCTGCAATCGGACCCGGAACGATGGAGTTAACCCGAACACCGTCGCGCCCCCATTCCATGGCCAGCACCCGGGTCAGCATGTCCACACCGGCCTTGGCGGCACAGACGTGTGCCTGCATCTCCATTGGCTGGAATGCCTGTGGTGCCGAGATATTGATTACTGTGCTGCCAGGTTTTGCCAGAAAAGCGTGGGTGCTCCGCATCACATGAAAGGTTCCCAGCAGGTCGATATCCATTACTGCCTTAAAGCCGTTCGCGGACATACCCGTTAGGGGGGCAGGAAAATTGCCAGCTGCACCTGAGACTAGAACATCGATCGGACCAAAGTGTTCACAGAAATCGTGACTGCAGGTAGCGATGGCTTCGTAATCGCGCACATCGGCGCTGAAACCGATCGCCTCAGTCTGCGTGGAAAGTGCACTCACAGCAGCATCCACTTTTTCCTGGGATCGGCTGACGACCCCAAGTTTTGCGCCAGCTTGGGCAAAGCCTTGCGCGATTCCAAGATTGATTCCGCTACTCCCGCCGATCACAAGAACGTTGTGATCAGAAAAATCCCAGCGCATGGTCACAGCCGGCAGCCAGTCAGTGCCGGCCAGTAAATGTGGGCCGGCGTTTATTGATAAAGGCGTCCAGCCCTTCCTGGCCATCGACGCCCGTCATATTGGCACCGATTTCCCGGGTCTCCATGTCGGTCTGCGTGATGAAGTCGTTGTCAAAACTTGCATTCAGCATACGTCGGGAGGAGGCAAAGGCCTGAGTGGGACCCTTGGCAAGTCCCCGTGCGAGGGTGACCGCGGATTCCAGTGCGGTGCCCTCGGGAACAGTCCGCGTGGCGAGTCCCCACTCCACCGCTTCGGTAGCCGAGAGTTCACGGTTTTCAAAAATGAGTTCCTGTGCCCGCCGAAGCCCGATCAGCCGGGGCAACAGCCATGTCGACCCGCCATCAGGGCTGAGACCCGCAGCCGTGTACGCCAGACGGTAACGGGCGGTTTCATCCACCAGCACGATATCGCCGACCAGGGTCATGGGGACACCCCCGCCGGCTGCCATCCCATTGACCCCCACCACGACCGGCTTGGGCATCGTCAGCAAAATATGCTGCGCCTTGTGCCACTGATCAGCAACGGTGATCAGTTTGTCCGGATCCGTTCCGAACGATTGAAATTCCTTAAGATCCCCACCGAAACTGAACATTGGGCCATGCGCGCTGAATACCACCGCGCGGATGCTATCGTTATTTTGTACGTGATCTGCCGCAGCAAAAAGGTCCAGAGCCATCTGCCTCGAAAGGGTGTTTCCGGATTCGGGTTGGTTGAGACAGATAACCGCAACGGGTCCGTCACATTGATAGTCCACATGGGAAAGTTCCAATCAAATCTCCATCTATCGCGACACGAGGGAGGCAATGATGGCCCAACTTGGAAAGATGATCAAACTTCGGGCCTGAGCGCCTGCGACAAGGGATGAACTCCCCACCGGATGGGTGCTACCATGAGCGCTTTAGGGAGTATTTTGGGGAGAGTGGAAGATGGCGATGGGTAAGAAAGCCACCCTTGAGGTGGAGTTGCATCAGGATACGGTAGAGATGCTCGAATATGCGAAGGAAACATACGGCTTTCGCAGCACCTCCAAGGCCTTGCGGGTCATCCTAGACTACATGGTAGCGGATGCTGACTGGGAGGAGATCTTTATGAACCAGCGCTGTCTTAGATGCGGAAGCGGTCAGGGCTGGCAGCGCCCCGAGTCCTAACCACAGTTTCTTTGAGCAAACCTTAAGCGGAGCGAAGCAATGGCAAGTCAGGTGCGAGCGATCAAACAAGAGCAGACCTTCACCCAGGAGCGGATGGAACTGGCCGCGGCTTTTCGCTGGGCCGCGCGGATGGACCTGCATGAGGCCGTAGCGAATCATTTCTCGCTCGCGGTGAATGAAGAAGGCACCCAGTTTCTGATGAACCCGAACCAGATGCATTTCTCTCGCATCCGCGCGAGCGATCTGCTGCTGATGGACGCCAACGACACAACCATGATGGATACGCCCCACGCACCGGACCCAACAGCGTGGGGGCTTCATGGTTCAATTCATCGGCACTGCCGGCATGCGCGATGCGTCATGCATGCACATCCGGAGTACGCCACGGTGCTGGCAAGCCTGGCCGATAGCCGGCTTCCGCCGATAGACCAGAATACTGCGATCTTCTATAACCGCTACGTGATCGATCACGATTACGGCGGCTTGGCCTTGAGTGATGAAGGAGAGCGCTGCGCCCAGTTGCTGTCAAATCCAGATCACAAGACCATGATCATGGGTAACCATGGGGTGATGGTCATCGGTGATACCGTCGCCGATACCTTCAACCGGCTTTTCTACTTCGAAACAGCCGCACGGAATTACATCCAGGCGCTGCAGACTGGCCGGCCCCTTCGGATTCTGCCAGATGAGGTGGCAGAGAAGACTGCCCGCCAGCTCGATGCCTATCCATCTCAGGGGGGCCGCCATCTCAGTGAGATTCTTGCTATTCTGGATCGCGAGGAGCCAGAGTTCAGGGACTGAAGCCTCAACCCGATCGCAGGCTGATGACGCGAGACTTCGGCCCACCGTGAGTTCGTGGTTACCTCGTATCCGGTGGTGCAGCGCAGGCAAAGAGGGTCGGAAACCCAGAAGTGCGATCAGTTAAGTTTGCCTAGACTGGCGAACTATTCTTGTGAAACAGCAAGGGCGACTGATCTTCATTGTAATTACCAATGGCGCAAGGGATACCAGTGAATGACAAACGATAAAAACGGCGAATCTGACATGAACACTCGTGATCTACAACATGCCCTTCATGATGCCAATAAAGAGCGTGCACTCATTTATCTTGATATTTTCCGTGAGATTCGTCATCGGCGCGGCGAGCAAGAAGCGACAGACATACTTCGCGCGGCACTTGAGAAACGCGGGAGAGCGTTCGGAAAGTCACTGAAAAGTTTCGCGCCTCGAAATTTTCGAGGTTTATGTGATGCTTTCGCCTATGTACCTGACGGTGGTGTAATGTTTCACCCACAGGAGGTTCGATGTGATGACGAAGCCCTTGAACTTAAGATGCGTAAGTGCCCTCTAAAAGAGGCGTGGCAAAGCGCAGATGTTACCGAGCGAGAGTTGGGCCTGTTACTCTATTGTGCGTCCGCGATGGATGTTGGAACTATGGATGAAGCAGGTTTTGAACTAAAGATCCGAACCTGGCAGCCTGGAGAGGACGGATGCTGTTCACTCAAAATCACCGAGCGGATCAAATAAGATTACCTCAATCGCTACTAGGCAATCAGAATAAGTCTTGGGGCCGGGTATTGACGGTCAAACGAAGAATCCGTTCATAAATGACTGATACCCTAGCTGCTATCGGCGTTGCCCTGATTGAGTATGCCGTGTGGATCGGTGTAGGTGTGATTGCGGTTGCGGTCTATTTCGGGCGGCGCAACGATCGTAGCGAGGCCCACGTTAAAGCCGCTGTACACTGGATGGAGCATGCGCTGGAGGAGGCGCCAGACCGCCTCTATGATAGCGTGCATCCCAACTGGTCGGTCTACCGAAAACAGTTGACGCATCGGCTGAAGGCGGCTGTGCCCGCCCTCCCAGAGTCTATACTGCGTTTGGTACTCGCTGAATTTGACGCCTGCTATCAGCTTTCCGACGGCGTATTTATTCGCATCGGCTCGGTGATGGATGAATCGACACCTCCAGCCGATGGTTTTATTCCGCTGGTCGCGCCGATAGAGAGTTTTCGGCTGCGCAAGGTTCAGACGCGTCAGCGATGGCGCCGGGTCCGGGCCGTGACGATCGGGGTGGTGCTCTATTTCGGAGTGGTGATGCTTGGGCTCTGGGGGCTGGCGCTGTTCCGGGGTGGGTTGGTTTAGAAAGTCTCAGGAAGTATCAGGCGTTTCCCGCGGCCGGACCAGTGCAAGTGCAATAAACATGACTACGAGCGATGCCCAGACCCACGCCGAGTGGGTTTCCCCGTATATCACCATCCCCCATAACACTCCAGACAGCGTCACGATATAGGCGGTCTGACTGGCAAAGACCGGACCGGCGCGCACAACGAGGTAATAAAAACCTCCATAGGCTGTTGCGGTAATTACCGCCATTAAGACGATGGCCCAGCCTGATCTATCCAGCGGCCACGGCATCCAGGCGAACGTGTCTGTTATCCACATAATCGGCGTCAGCATGATAGTGGCCGCCATCAGCATTCCGGTCACAACCACAAAGACATTCACGTTCGGCGGCATTCGTGCCGCGATCACCAGGTTTTCAATTGCGTAGCAGGTTGCCGCCACCACCATGATCAACACCCAAAGAGCGGCAGACGGATCGGGTATGCTGGTATCCGGCAAGACCAGCAGGATGATGGAAAAAATACCTAAGAAAACGCCCATCACACGCATTAGCGACGCCTTTTCAATTTTGAAAAGTGCGGCACCGACAAATGTGGCGAGTGGTACGGTTGCGATGGTAATCGACAGCACGCCTGCACTGACGTGAGAGGCGGCATAAAAGTACAACGTACCTGGAATGACCGAGCCGAGGATGCCGCAGATAACATAGAGAAAGATGAAATTTCTCTTAAGCGGCAGCGGTTGCCTGCTAATGATGCAGTAGGCAATCAGCGTCACGGTGCTGATGAGGCAGGTCCAGTAGTTGATGGTGAGTGGATGCAAGCCCGTTTCGGTCGACATCCGTGCCAGCGAAAAGGAAAGACCCCAGAAAACCCCTAAAAGCAGTAGTACGACAAAGTCCCAGACTTTGCCATCTAACCTCCCGCGAGCGGGCTTTTGTTGCGGAGCTTGAGAGTCCTGCATGTATTAGTCAGGGCAAAGGGATTTGCGAGCGAGTCTAGTCAGTGGGTCACTTTCCCGCCAGCCTCTGTGCGACACCACATTGGCGTTGCACCTACTACACGGCGGGCAGGACAAAAGGCAGCATGGCGGGGACGATGACGATGGCCGCAATGTTGCCAAAACCCACAATCGCGGCAACCTTTTGGGGTTCCTGCTGATACTGTTCCGCCACCAGATAAACCAGGACGGCCGGTGGTAGCGCGCAGTAAAGCAGTAACTGCCGGAACTGCTCGTCGGGCAACAGCAGCAAGGGCTGGATTGCGAGTGCCACAATCAGTGCCGTGAGCGGACAGAGCACCGCTGCGATCAGGCCGATTTTCCAGTCACTCAGATTGACATCTACAAGGCGAATTCCTAGGGCAAATAGCATGACCGGGATAAGCGCATCGCCGAGCATCGCGATAGGTGTTGCGATCATCATAGGAATGGGAACATCCCAAAGGCTTACAACGAGGCCGACGACCGAGGCCAGGATAGGCGGAGAAAGCAGCACGCTTCGCCAGTGCACCTGCCGGTCGACGATATAAATACCAAAGGAAAAGTACAACAGGTTAGTGACGATGAGCAGCACGATGGCTGGCGCGAGACCGGCATCACCGAATGCCAGCAGCGCCAGCGGCAGTCCCAGATTGCCACAGTTATTGAACATCATCGGGGGCACAAAGGTCCGGACGTTGTACTTGAGGAAATTTGCGATAGGCCAGGCAATCAGCCCCGAACCAAAGAATACGGCAGCCGCCGCTATTGCCAGTCCGGGGTAACGAGTGAGATCGAAATCCTGGCTCGACATCACGGTGAACACCAACGCCGGCAGAAACACATTTACGCTGATGGCATTAATTGCCGCGAGGTCGGTCCGATAGCGCAGACTGTAGAGATAACCAAGGCCGGCGACCGCAATTACCGGAATCATGACCTCAAGAATTCTAATCAGCATAGACAGGGGTTAAGATGTTTGATGCAATTGCACCCGTAAGCCCAAAGGGGCTTATCTTGTTTGAACTGGTTCAACTGGGCCGCAGGCAGACCTGAATCTCAAAGTGAGAAATCCCGCGCCAACGCGACACAACATCGACGCTTTCGCGACACGGTAAGGCAAACTAATGGAATCGATCGAGGTTTATCTTATTACAGGTTTGATCTTTCTGTTAGCCGGCACCGTCAAGGGTATTGTGGGCTTTGGTCTTCCGCTGGTGTCAATCACCCTGCTGACCCCGCTTTACGGACTGGTTGATGCTATTGCCGTGATGGTCTTGCCAGCGATGGTCACCAACTTCTGGCAGGCCCTGAACGGAGGTAGGTTCACCAGTTTGTGGAAACGGTTGTGGCCCCTGTATCTATCTGGCGCTGTCTCAACGGTGATAGCCACCAGTGCTCTGGTACAAATCGATGTCCAGTGGCCTACTGTATTGCTGGGATCCGTGATTCTCGCGTACAGCCTCGTCGGTCTTACGGCGTGGCAGCCAGCGGAACCGGGCCGGCGCGAGACCTGGCTGTCACCAGCCACGGGCGTGGTTACGGGCCTGATCACGGGTTTGACTGGTGTCCTGGTTTTTCCATTGACGATATATTTCCAGGCGCTCAACCTTGATCGCCGGGCGCTCTTTCAGGCGATGGGTATCTATCTCTTGATGGCCAATGTGGCACTCGCCTTAGTTTTCGGTTGGCAGAGCGCTTTTCCTGAAGAGATAACGCAACTAGCGCTGATCGGGATCGTCGCGGGTTTTGTTGGTATGGCTCTGGGTCAGCGCATTCAGGCGCATCTGTCGGCCCAGCAGTTCAAACGGGTCTTCTTCTGCTCGCTCGCCGTAGTGGGCGCCTATATTTTCCTGAGAGCTTTACTTTCATAACTGGGCGTGAAACGGGCCAGTTTGCTGGCAAGGGGCCTTGGGAAGGCTTAGTCAGCCTCTACCAATATTTTTCGAAATGAATCTGCCCGGGCCGCCGGGCTTTGTGGATGGCGAGGCCATACCGACTGGTCAGAATTTCAACAAGACCCCCGGGGGTTTCGTAAGATAATTCCCCGGTTTTCCGATCCTCTTTGGGGATCCCAATCATGGCCGGGTTGCCGCAGGCAAAGACGTGGGTGGTCTCTGGCGTAATCGTGACGCCGTGCTCATTTTCGAGAATGCCGTCTCGGAAGTAGTCCTGAATGTAGCGTTTTGGACTCCCCTCGCGGGTTATCAGTGAAATGTAGGCAAGATTGGGGTGTGTTTTCTGGAATTCACGGATCTGCCCGGCATAGGCAAGTTCGGCGCCATAGCGCACGCACTCCATCATGACGATCTGCTTGCAGGTCTTCATGCAAGTTTCCAGCATGGTCATATGCGGCGCGACACCGGTACCGGTCGATGCCAGGATCATGGTCATGTCAGGACGTAGTTCTGGTAACAGGTAAGTGCCCACCATCTTCGGTCTGACGAAGAGTCGGTCTCCTTCACCTTGATCAAACAGGAGAGGCGTGAGGTCTCCCTCGGGTACCCGGATGATGAGTAGTTCCAGCAGATCCGGATCGATCCCTGAACCCAATGACTGCGACAGGGAATACGGGCGGCGAACCAGTTTCTCGCCGTCCGGTTCCACCAGGCCGATGCTGATGTAGTGCCCTGGCTGTCGACCTGGGATAGGGGCGTCCGGCCGGATAAAGAAAATCGAAAGCCCGTCGGCGACAGATTCGATTCGCTCTATGGTCGCATTGTAGGTATCGACCCCGGTTGGCTTGTCTGTGGACATTATGTTCGCGATTGACTAGTCTGAGCCCGACAAGAGACAGGCGATAATTCAAAATGGATGCTGTTACGGTACACCAGGTGAATGTCAGAGACAAATGAGCGAATCGATTTCTGAACAAGTTCCACTTCGTGCCGTGTTGTTCGATGTCTTCGGTACTGTGGTTGACTGGCGCGCTTCGGTCGCGAGAGAAGTCCAGGCGGCGCTCGCGGACCACAAAGTGTCTGTCGACAGCAATACCTTTGCGGATCGGTGGCGGGCGCTCTACCAGCCGGCCATGTCGCGGGTCCGTTCCGGTGAGATTGATTTTGTGCCACTGGATGAACTACATCGAGAGAACTTGGATCAGGTGCTGGAGGAATTCTCCATCGAGTGTCTGAGTGAGCCAGAAAAAGTCCATCTCAATTTGGCATGGCACCGTCTTGATTCCTGGCCTGATGTGGTCGGGGGTCTTCAGCGACTGAAGGCGGGCTATGTCATTGGAACCCTTTCGAACGGCAATATTGCGCTGATGGTGAATATGGCCAAGCGCGGACAGTTGCCCTGGGACGTCATTCTTGGGGCCGAAGTGGCGCGCGCCTACAAGCCACAACCACAGGCCTATCTTGGGTCAGCACGGGCGCTTGGCTTGGCGCCCGATGAGTGTATGCTGGTGGCTGCACACAATGATGATCTGAAGGCGGCTGCACAGTGCGGTTTCCGGACGGCTTTTGTCGAGCGGCCGTTTGAGCATGGTCCCGATCAACAGTCGAACCTGGTTGCCGAGAATGATTACGATCATATTGCCCGGGATTTTGTCGATTTGGCTAAGCAGTTGGGATGCTGAGCTGTACGAAGTATGTAACAACCGCAATAAGGTCGAATCTTAAGTATTTGTCTCTTTTGCCCGGGCCCGTTCCCCGAGCACCACGGCCAGGCCACTGGCAACGACCAGGATCGCGCCGAGCACCACATTCAGCGTGGGTACTTCTGCGAACAGCAGAAAACCCCAAAGAGTCGCCCAAATCAGCATGGTGTACTCAAGAGCGCCGACCAGATATACCGGCGCGTAGCGAAACCCGTTGGTGAGAGCGTACTGCCCAACGAGTGCTACCCCGGAAAGACCCAGCATGAGTAGCAGGTTGCTAAAACTTGGTGTCTGCCAGGTCCAGGGGACGCTGATAAGCGACATCAGCAGAATGAAGAGTGCGCCACTCAGGAGCATCAATTCCGAGGACTCAGTGCGGGAAAGATGCCGGGTATAGATACCCAGCGCCGCGAAACTGAAGCAACCAAAGAGAGCCGCGCTGGCTCCCAACCAGTCCACTTCACCCCCCGTGGGCTGGATGATAAAGAGTACGCCGATGAAACCCACGATGACCGCCATGATCTGGCGGCCGCTGGGTACTTCCGCGAGCACTACGCCCGACAGGATTGCAAGAATTACCGGGTAAGCCGAGGCAATCGAGATGGCGTCGACCAGGGGCATGCGTGTAATTGCGAAGTAGTAACTTAAAAAGGCCACAAGGTTGAAGACCGCGCGGAGCAGATGACCCCCAGGACGGCTGGTGACGAGCCCTTGAGGCCCCCAGCGCCATACACAGATGAGCGCAAACACCGGGATCATGACGGTGCTGCGAACCAGCAGCAGTTGTAGCAGCGAAAAATCGGTCGAGAGCCATTTGACTAGCGCATCCTGAACCGAGAAGAAAAAGGACCCGATCAGGGTAAAGGCCCCACCCAACAGGACAATGCGTTTCAAGGATTCGGCCGCTCCGCAGCCCGGGTCAGGAGTTTGTAACGAAAGACTTTAAGAACTGAGTTGTCGTGCGTGGTGCGCGATGTGATCGCCGATGAAAGAAGCGATGAAGGAGTAACTGTGGTCATAGCCCGACTGAATTCGAAGTTCAAGTTTCCGCCCAGCATCACCGAACGCGGCACGCAGCGCTTCGGGCTTTAACTGCTCTTCAAGGAAGGTGTCTGCGTCTCCCTGGTCGACCAGTATAGCCCCGCGAAAGTTTGTTTCTGAGACCAGCGCGCAGGCGTCCCAGTTCTCCCACTCGGTGCGATCCTGCCCCAGATAATTACTGAATGCTTTTTCTCCCCAGGGACAGTTAACGGGATTGCTGATCGGCGCGAAAGCGGAACAAGAGCGGAACACATCGGGATTTTTCAAAGCGCAGATCAGCGCACCGTGCCCACCCATGGAGTGCCCCATCACGCCCAGCCTTTTGGGGTCACCCTGAAGCTCGGTCGTCACAATACCGGGAAGTTCCTGTGAAACATAGTCGAACATCCGGTAATGACCACTCCAGGGCGCTTGTGTGGCATTGATATAAAACCCGGCACCTGAACCGAAATCGTAGTCGTCGTCTTCGCCGGGAAGGGCGAGGCCTCGCGGTGAGGTGTCCGGCATCACCAGCATAATGCCGTGTTCAGCGGCATAACGCTGAGCGCCGGCTTTGTCGGCAACGTTGGCCCATGTACAAGTGAGACCGGACAGGTAAAACAGCGTCGGCCGGAGGGAGGAGTTCTCTGGTGTTGGATCGAAGACCGCAAATTCCATATCGCAACGTGTGCTGGAACTGGCGTGGCGGAACACTCGCTGTGTTCCGCCAAATGTCCGGACTTCCTGAATGCACTCCATTGTCGTCACACCCTAAAAGGTAACAACACTACGGATCGATTTACCCTCATGCATCAAGTCAAAGGCGCTATTGATTTCATCGAGCGGCATGGTGTGGGTGATGAGATCGTCGATGTTGATTTTGCCATCCATATACCAATCAACGATCTTAGGCACGTCGGTCCGGCCTTTGGCGCCGCCGAAAGCAGTACCGCGCCAGTTCCGCCCTGTAACCAACTGGAACGGGCGTGTCGAAATTTCTGCACCCGCGGGTGCGACACCAATAATAATGCTGGTGCCCCATCCCTTGTGGCAACACTCCAGGGCTTGGCGCATCACCTCCACGTTACCAATGCACTCAAAACTATAGTCTGCCCCACCATTGGTGATGTCGACCAAATACGGCACAAGATCACCCTCTACCTCAGAAGGGTTTACGAAGTGTGTCATGCCGAAATTTCTGCCAAGGGCCTCACGGTCAGGATTAAGGTCTACGCCAACGATTTTATCGGCGCCTGCGAGTCGCGCACCCTGCAGCACGTTGAGCCCTATGCCGCCAAGCCCGAAGACCACTACGTTGTCACCCGGCTTTACCTGAGCCGTATTGATCACTGCGCCAATTCCGGTGGTAACACCACAGCCGATGTAGCAGACCTTATCAAAAGGTGCATCCTCACGAATTTTGGCGAGTGCTATCTCCGGTACAACGGTGTAATTTGAAAATGTAGAAGTGCCCATGTAGTGAAACAGCCGATCACTGCCCAGCGAGAAACGGCTGCTGTCATCGGGCATCAGCCCGCGGCCCTGCGTTTCCCGAATGGCTTGGCACAGGTTGGTCTTCCCGGAGGTACAGTAGTCACAGGTTCGGCATTCAGGGGTATAAAGAGGGATGACATGATCACCCGGGGAGAGAGAAGTCACCCCCTCACCGACTTCGACCACAATACCAGCGCCTTCATGACCTAAGATTGCCGGAAAAAGACCCTCGGGATCATCGCCGGAGAGTGTGAACGCATCGGTATGGCACACGCCTGTCGCCTTGATCTCCACGAGCACTTCACCTTTTCTTGGTCCTTCAACATTGACAGTTTCGATACTGAGTGGTTCACCAGCTTTGGTAGCTATGGCCGCGCGACTTTCCATCCTGATTTCTCCAAGTATTCCGGTCTAAAAGATTTAAAAAGATTATACAGATTACAAAACATGATTAGTTAGGAATGCGGGTCGACAGCGGCTTGTACTTTGAACTGATGAAGTAAGTATTTTCACGTATCAATTATTTGTATCTTGTGAGAGTCAGTCCACCTTTTGTGATCTTCGAACGCTTGCTATTTAGGATATTCGAAAGCCAGTTGTCTTGGACTGCATTAGCCTGGCAAGAGTATTTTTCCTACGCCACAATCCCTTATGATCCATTGCTGATTCGCCCAAAGAACTTATTCGTGAAGATACGCTTTTATCTCGCCGCGCTTGCTGTTCTCATCTGCCTTGGCTCGGGGACAAGGGCCCTAGCTGATGACGGTAATGTTTTTGAGAGTGACAAAGCAACATTTCAGGTAATTACTGTCGCATCAGGCCTTGGCCATCCATGGTCAATGGCATTTCTGCCTTCTGGCGACATCTTAGTGACCGAACGCTCAGGCACCCTTCGCCTGATTCGAAACGGTGTGCTACAGGATGATCCGGTTGCGGGCTTGCCTGAGATCTCTGCCCAGCAGGATCAGGGTGGTCTCCTGGATATTGCGCTGGATCCGGATTTTGAGAACAATCGACGGCTTTGTATTTCGTACGTAGCCAAAGGCGAGGGTGGGCGGGGCACGGAGATAGGCTGCGGCACTTTCCGCAATAGCCGAATTCAGGACCTGCAGGTAATTTTCCGGGCAGCCCCCAAGAGCAAATCCGGCAGACATTTTGGCTGCCGCTTGCTTTTTGCAGATGGCTATCTTTATGCCACCCTCGGGGATCGGGGTAAACGACCCCAGGCACAGGATCGGGGAACGCACCCTGGGTCAGTGATACGGCTTTTCCCTGATGGCGCGATCCCACCGGATAATCCTTTCGTAGGAAAAAGTGGCTACCAGCCCGAAATCTACACCTACGGCAACCGCAATCCTCAGGGACTCGCACAGGACCCTATGACAGGCGTGATCTGGATGCATGAGCATGGCCCCCGTGGCGGTGATGAACTCAACCGGGTAATTGCCGGCGCTAACTACGGGTGGCCAGTGATCAGTTACGGCAAGGAGTATTTTTTGCCCAAAGCGGTCGGTGAGGGTACTTACAAGGCCGGCATGGAACAGCCGATTCACTATTGGACTCCATCGATTGCTCCTTCGGGAATGACTTTTTATTCAGGCTCACGTTTCCCCGGTTGGCAAAACAGTTTGTTTCTCGGTTCGCTGAAATTCCAGGAACTCGTGCGCTTGGAGTTTGATCGAGGTCAGGTCGTTGCCGAAGAGCGCTTGCTGAGTGGAGAGTACGGTCGGATACGGGATGTCCGTCAGGGCCCTGAGGGTGCACTGTATCTGCTGACCGATGCTGAAGACGGGCGACTGTTGAAAATAGCCCCCGCCGATTAATCACTCATGGCGTTATCATAGGCACGGCTCCAACATCCTGTTTTCGAGGCCAAGGTGAAACTATCGGATCTTGAGATTTTCGTTGTCGGCAACCCGCCTCCAGGTTGGGGTGGTCGGTACTTTATTTTTGTTAAGTTGACGACCAGTGACGGCCTCGTCGGCTATGGCGAGGTGTACTCTGCATCAGTTGGCCCAAAGGCCATGCGCGGTGTCATTGAGGATGTTTTCGAGCGGCATATGCGCTGGGAGAATCCCGAGAATATCGAGATGATGTTTCGCCGGGCATATTCTTCGGGATTTACCCAAAGGCCTGACCTCACAGTGATGGGGGCATTTTCTGGCCTGGAGATGGCGTGTTGGGACATTCTCGGTAAGGCGCACGAGCGTCCGGTGTATGCACTCCTTGGTGGGCTGATGAATGAGCGCATCCGCTCCTACAGTTATCTTTATCCGTTGGAGCGCCATGACATTAAAACCTTCTGGAATGACCCGGAAATGGCAGTCG
>Ga0315331_10001435_pt1 | contig 17815 bp, 18 predicted proteins | sample M160m34915metaG_FD_203456 | JGI IMG/M metagenome (GOLD analysis project Ga0315331, IMG submission 203456) | Ammonia-oxidizing marine archaeal communities from Monterey Bay, California, United States - M1 60m 34915 | ecosystem: Environmental > Aquatic > Marine > Intertidal zone | place: USA...
AGGTCCGCACAGAATGCGAGGAACACCGGCGCGTTCGCCACATGCTTCTGCCCGGACGTGACGACGGCAAGTTTTGCCAACGTCTCCGGATTCCGCACCGCAACAACGCTATAGGACTGGATATTGGAGGACGTCGGTGCGCGAAATGCAGCGCCCAGCACAGCATTAACCTGCTCATCCGTTACGGGCTCATCGGTATAGCTGCGAACGCTGACGCGGTTCAACAAGGTTTCCGTCGTGTCGCTCGCGAGCGGGCGTTCAATCGCTTCAGACATTCGTGTCAGTCCTTATACATAGGCCAATGCGTCACGCATCATAGTGGCCAAAAACTCCGCGGATGACGTAGGACCCGCGATCAAATAAGTATCCTCATCAACCCGCTCCATCAGCGCATGCAGGGGTCCGAGCAAGACGCCAAAGCAAGCGCCGACAGGAAACGCGCTATCGCGGAGGTCGCGCGCCGTCAATTTCATTAGTGTTTTTCGCGCAAATGGCCCTTGCAGCCTCAGCCATGCCCGGGTCTCTGTCGTCTCGACAAAGCTGGCATGGAGGAAGCGCGCAGTCAGTAGGGCCAATTTCTGGGACGTCTCAACAGCTTCAGCAGCCGGTGCCAACAGCAGCCACATATCGGGCCCCAACCAGAATGCACGGCATGTTTCGGAGCGCGCAACCTCACCAACGTCCTTTGGCAGCGCAAGCCCCAGCGCCTCCTCCGCAGCTTTGTAGTAGCCGTTGTCGCTACAATTACCCTGCAAGACAAACGATACGGGGATTTCTGCGATTGCGATGGTCGTACCGGCGCGCGTCATAGGCAAATCTCTGCCCTGGTCGCCAAATTGGGACCAAGTTGCAGCAACTTCAGCCATGCATCCGCGCTCCTTTTGCGTCATAAAACACTGTATCGCGCACGCGAACAGGGTGGGCCTGACCAAGGCTCCAGGCCCATAGACACTCACCGTGCCGTTCTGCGCCATCCTTGATGAGCGCCATTGAGATGCCGCGCCCCATGGCCTCACTCCAATAACTTGAGGTCACCTGGCCTAGCATTGGCGTTGGCGGCGGCGCATCAGGATCAGCAATAATTTGAGCGCCTTCATCCAACACCACAGATCTATCTTCCGGTTCCAGCCCCACAAGCTGCTTCCGCCCTTTAGCAACAAGTGCGGGCCTGGATAAACCGCGTTTGCCAATGAAATCCGCTTTCTTTGTGGAGACAATCCAGCCCATGCCAAGGTCATGGGGCGTCACTGTACCGTCAGTTTCATGGCCAACGACGATGAAGCCTTTTTCCGCACGAAGCACATGCATCGCTTCCGTTCCGTAAGGCACCGCACCCGCAGCCATTGCAGAATCCCAAAGCGTCCGCCCTTGGCGCCAACGAACGTTGATTTCAAAGCCCATTTCACCAGAGAAGCTGACCCGGTATATCCGCGCCTGGCCTGTGGAGACTTCCGCATCAGTCCAAGCGAGATGCGGCAGGGCTTCATTGGACAGATCCGCCTCTGGTGCCAGTTGAGATACAATCCGCCGCGCGTCTGGCCCTGCCACTGCCACGCCAGCCCATTGCTCCGTGACGGAGGTCAACCGCACGCGGAGGTGTGGCCATTCCGTCTGCAGCCAATCTTCCAGCCAGTCCATCACTGCGGCTGCGTTGCCCGACGTTGTCGTCAGGTGATAGTGGTCCGCCGTGATCCGTGCGACGACGCCGTCATCGAACACCATCCCGTCGTCTTTCAGCATCAAGCCATAACGGCAGCGGCCCGGCTTCAGCGTATCCATGCGGTTTGTGTAGATGCGGTTCAAGAAATCCGCAGCATCCGGCCCTTGCACATCAATCTTGCCAAGGGTCGATACATCCAACGCGCCAACGCTTGTCCTTACGGCAGCGCATTCCCGCACCACAGCATCCCGCATATTTTCACCTAGCTGCGGGTAATAGCGCGCCCGCTTCCATTGGCCGACATCCTCAAACACAGCGCCGAGCGCTTCTTGCCGGGCGTGGGTTGGGGTTTTACGGACAACATCAAACAACGGGCCGACGCGCCTGCCCCCAAGCGCACCAAATGGCACTGGCGTCAAGGGCGGGCGGAGGCCCGACACGCCAACAGCGCCAATTGTCCGCTCCGTTGCAGCTGCGACTACAGCAGCGGTTGCGACTTGCGCCGTTCGCCCCTGATCCGTCGCCATGCCAGCCGTGGTGTAGCGTTTTGCGTGTTCGATTGCAGTGAAGCCTTCACGGGCGGCCAATTCCAAGTCCGCGACTGTCACATCATGCTGCATATCGACGAAGGCGCGCTTGCGAGCGCCGCCATTAGACATTGCCGCTATGGGGATGCCCTGGTCTTCCGGCGGACCTGCAAAGTCCTGCACGGGCAGGACAGGTGGTGCCTCAATGCCCGCCGCATCCGCCCCCTTGGTGACCCCGTCAGCCAATGCAGACGACGCCATGAACTTTCCGGCGGCCGCACCGGCAATCAGAATTCCATCTTGCCCACCTCCATCAGCGATGAAGCAACCGAGCGTCTCGTCCCAGCACTGGCGCCCACCCGTCATCACATGTAGTTGCAACGCAGGCGTCCACCCGCCGGATGTCGCCATAATATCTGCTGAAACACGGCGACGCTGGGTCGTATCTGGTAGGCCACCTCGAACGGGTGCGATATCAACGCTGAGCAAGCGCCCGCGGGCTGCCTGGACGCCTGTCACTGTTTCATCAATGGCGACCCGGGCTGCGACGTGGATTTCTGCATCTGCGAATGCAGCCTCCAGACCATCCACCCCCCGGTGATTGGCGAAAATTACAGCCCTTTCACCCGGTTTAACAGCATAGCGGGCGATGGCCGATTCCATGGCTCCCGCCAGCATCACGCCAGGCCGATCATTGTCTGGGAACACCATGGGGCGCTCCATAGCGCCAGTCGCCAGAACTATTTTACGTGCCCGGATATGCCAAATTCGGCCCGCCGTCTTGCCATCTGCCGGTAGCTCGACGGCGGCAAGATAGCCTTGGTCATAAAGCCCGAATGCTGTGGTGCGCAGCAGCGCATAGGTACCCGGATTGGCCGCAATGGCAGCGAACGTATCGCTGGCCCACGCATCAGCCGGGCCACCATCAACCATCGGTTGGCGCACGGCGCTAAGCGCTCGCCCACCAGGTGCAGTATCACGGTCGACAATGGCGACCGATGCGCCGCCATGCACCGCTGCATCTGCCGCAGCAAGGCCTGCCAAGCCACAACCAACGACAGCAACATCAACATAGATATTCATGTGCTCATAAGCGTCCGGATCGATCCCGTCCGGCGCGGTGCCTTGCCCGGCCATCCGACGCAGCACAGGTTCCCAAAGGCCGTTCCAGGCATCGCGTCCGCCAAGCAGGGCGCGCGGGACCCCGGGGCCCATAAATGTCTTGTAGTAGAACCCAGCTGCAAGCGGCGCAGGCCATGCGCCGAGCAGTGCACCCAAATCAAACTGGGGAGAAGGCCACCCCCTCGTCGGCCAAGCTTCCAAGCCAGATGTCAGTGGGACTTCACTGGCAATCCTATTTGGTAGGACATTCCGACCGCGGCCAATATTGAGAACCGCGTTCGGCTCCTCAATCCCCAGCGACAACAATCCACGCGGGCGATGCCGCTTGAAAGACCGCCCGATGACATCGACGCCATTAGCCAGCAAGGCAGAGGCCACCGTATCGCCAGCAAAGCCATTATAGTCGCGACGGCCAAACTTGAACGAAAGCGGCCGTGACCGGTCAATCCGCCCACCAGTAGATAACCGCCTGTTCTTCACGAGCCAGAAGCCTTCGGAAATGCAGGCTTTGGCGCACCCATGGGATAGGCCTCCCCGACGATGTTGGTGGCGGTATTACGGGTCAAGTTGAACCAGCGCCCGCATCCGGCACCATGGCGCCAACGTTCTCGAGTCCAGCCTTTTGTATTCTCGCGCAGGAACAGCAGTTCCGCCCATGCAGCATCATCAGCCGAGCTTGGGTCAGGACGCTTGAGGTGCGCTTCGCCGCCAAATGAAAACTCCGTTTCAGGGCGGTCTCCGCAGTAAGGGCAAGGGATCAGCAACATGGCAGGATCATATCACAGCCCGTCAAACGCTATAGTAGTCACGATACCACGCGACAAAGCGAGCCACGCCATCGTCCAATGACGTAACGGGTGAGACGCCCGTCCATTCGGCCAGGGCAGAAGCGTCGGCATGGGTGTCTAGCGCTTCACCCGGATGCATCGCAACATTGCGGATGATGGCCTTTTTCCCGATCGCGCGCTCAAACGCAGCGACATAAGTCGCAAGATCAATCGAACGGCCGGAGCCGATATTAAAAATCCGATAAGGTGCCGCAGCACTCGTGGCCGATGACGGCGCGTCTATCCCTGTTTGATCCGTTTGAGGGGGCTTGTCATAAGCAGCCACCACCCCAGAGACTATGTCATCCACAAACGTGAAGTCGCGCGTCATTTGACCATAATTATGGAGGTCAATCGGATCGTCGGCGATGATTGCCTTGGCAAAGCGGCAAAAGCTCATATCAGGGCGACCCCACGGACCGTAGACTGTAAAGAAGCGCAACCCGGTGACTGGTAGATTGTTAATATGAGACAGCGCATGCGCCATCGCTTCATTGGACTTCTTCGTGGCGGCATACAGGCTCAATGGATGGTTCGCCGCCATGGCCTCCGTTGAGGGACGCTCGGGACCTGGGCCGTAAACGGAGCTTGTTGAAGCAAATACGAAATGGTCAGCCTTGCGCGCAACGGCGTAGGCTGCGGAGTTATAAAAACCGACTAGATTGCTCTGAATGAACGCTTCCGGATGCTCGTAGCTATGCCGAACTCCGGCCTGCGCCGCCAAATGGATCACGCCCGTAATACCATCTGGCAGGGCGCTGAATGTGCCTGGGTCGGCAATGTCCGCTTCGACAAAAGAAAAACCTGGCGTCGCATTTAGCAGCGCCAAGCGATCCCGCTTTAACTTCGGATCATAGTATGAATTGACGTTGTCGAGGCCGATGATAACGTCACCACGTCGCAGAAGCGCATTGGCAACATGAAAACCAATAAACCCGGCAGCGCCGGTCACAAGGATTTTCTGAGGTGCCGGCATGCCGGATCGAACTATGAGTCCGTCTGCGGTGTGATGGCAAGAACGTTTTCAAACGACACTGACAGGAGCCCGGCCATTGGTGCCTCTAGCAGGAACGTGTAGCTCGCTTGCCTGGCATTCTGCATGAACAGCCTGTAGCGGTTCAGGATCCGCGTTGCCGAACCGTCGCTGGTTTCAATCTCAATCGGGTGGGCAGAGTCTTTACGAACGATCTTAATCTTGGCCATGATGCTTCCCGGTAAGAGTGAAGTCGTAGCTACTAGCTAAGGCGGTGCGGCAAGTCTTCGATAGCCTGGTTTAGCAGCGCGTCAGCTTGATCACCGGACAGCTCATCCCGAATGATCTCCCGTGCCGCCTGCATCGCAACCCGCGTCGCCTCAATGCGGACCGCGCGTATAGCTTCTGCTTCTGCTTGGGCAATTTTCGCTTTAGCCTGTTCACTCCGACGTTCAGTCAGCGCTTCAAAATTGGCGATGGCGTCGGCCTGCATCCGCTCAGCTTCGGCTTTCGCCTGAACAACGATCGCAGCAGTTTCCGCGTCAGAATTTTCGGCTTTCTTAGCGTTCTCCGCATAGAGACGCTCGGCCTCCTCACGGAGCCTGCCGGCGTCGTCAATTTCTGTGCGAATTTGCGCAATTCTTCTGTCAAGCCCGCCGAGGATGGCGTGACGGCCCTTCCACCATACAAGCGCCAGGAAGATTACCAGCGCGATGGCGACGATATGTGTCTCTGTCATCGGTTCGGCTCCCAGCCGCGCTTAGTGGGTGGTCTGGCGGTTGAGGATGCCGTCGACCGCAGTGGCGGCTTTGGCTTCGTCAACATTGCCGCCGATCAAATGACCCGCAGCCGCCTGTGCTGCGCCAACGGCGATCTCACGCACGCTGGCCATTGCATTTCTACTTGCTTCCGCGATCCGCCCTTCCGCAGCAATGGCTTGAGCCGCCAGTGCCTTGGAGAGCACATCCTGACGCGCACTAAGATCAGCCACGGTCGCGGCCTGCGCGGCACGAATGATCTCGCGGGCTTCATCACGAGCCTTGGCGATAGCCGCTTCATATGTCTCCGCAGTGATCTCGGCATCACGCTGAAGTTTTGCAGCACGATCAAGATCGCCCTGAATGCGCTCCGCACGTGCTTCTAAGGCCTTGGCGACCTTTGGAAGCGCACGTTTGACCATCACCCAGTAAAGCGCGCCAAAAACCAACACGAGCCAGACTATCTGGCTTACGAACCAAGAGGGATCAAACTGAGGCATCGCGGTTTCCTATCATCATGGAAGACAACGAGCGGTTTCGCCCATTAAACGCCATTGCTTAAGTCGAATACGCTTTGATTTGGACGGATCGCTGTTGAGGACCACCCTACAAACCGGAGAGAACAATCAACCGCCGGGCTGGAGGCGGCAAAGCGCACCCAACCAAGCATACGGCTATTCAATCAAGCAAATAGGGCAATCAGCGCGACGATGAGCGCGAACAACGCAATAGCTTCCGTAACGGCAAAGCCGATCCAGATGTTTGCGCCGATTTCGGCTTTAGAGGCAGGGTTCCGCGCAAGGGCAGTGATGTAGCTGGCCCATACGTTACCGACACCTATACCAGCACCAATCATGCCAATCGCGGCCAAACCCGCGCCAATCAGCTTTGCAGCTTCTGCTTCCATGTCATCTACTCCTAGTTAAACGTTATTTTGAGGAAGGATTTAGTGAAGGTGGATCGCGTCGTGCAGATAGATGCACGTCAGGATTGTGAACACGTAGGCCTGCAGTGCGGCCACGAGAAACTCTAGCGCCGTAATACCAACCAGAAGGCCAAGCGGCAGAATGCCTGCGGCGCCCATCATCACGGCAAAGCTACCCAGAACTTTCAACAGCGTGTGACCAACCATCATGTTGGCGAAGAGACGCACGGAAAGGCTGACCGGACGCGAGAGATACGAGATGATCTCAATCGGGATCAGGATCGGCGCTGTCGCCAGAGGCGCACCAGCTGGGAAAAACAGGCTGAAGAAATGGAGGCCATGGCGCATGATGCCAATGATAGTAATCGTCACGAAGATCGTCGCAGCCATAGCGAACGTCACGGCCAGATGGCTCGTGAACGTGAATGAATAGGGGATCATACCCAGAAGATTGCCGAACAGCACGAACATGAAGAGTGTGAAGACGAAAGGGAAATATTTCTTACCAGCATCGCCGACATTGTCTCGCACCATGTTGGCAACTGTAGAATAGAGCGTTTCCGCTACGACTTGCATGCGCGTCGGCACGAGCGAGCCAGCGCCTACGCCGCGGCTGATAATCAAATAGGCAACGACCGCCGCTATCACCATCCACAAGGATGAATTGGTAAACGACACATCGTATCCGCCGATGTTGATCGACAGGATTGGATAAATTTCGAACTGGTGGAGCGGATCAAGTCCACCGCCGCCGTGTCCGTCTGCTGCTGCCGCCACTGTCGCCCCTCATTCATTCATCGTCTGCACGGTCGGTTGCGGCTTGGCGTTCTCTCGCCTGCCGCGCGTCCAACTCCCGCGCCGTTCTGAACACATTAGCAAACGAAGCTCCCGCGCCGAGCAAAAAGCCCAGTATCAGAAGCCACGGTGCCGTGCCAAATTGCTTATCTGCGTAAAGCCCTATGCAGACGCCGACAGCCAATCCCGCAATCATCTCGACAGTGATGCGAACACCAACTGCCATACCTTCTGCCGGTTTTCCACGGCCACCGCCGCTCTCCCCGGTTCGCTCCGCCCGTTTCGCTTGGGCTGATTTTACGCGCTTACCAAGGTCTTTAAGGCGTTCATCAAGCTGGTCATCGACCATGGCCCGATTATCCTTATAAAAGGCCTCAAACACACAAGCACGCTCGTTCGCCCACGACAGCTGACAAGCGATCGGACATTAGGCAGCGAGCCGAAGGAGTGTCAAGCTTCTGGACCGCTTCTAAGACAGATCATGGGGCGCCCTGTTGTCGCACGTTATTCACCCACACAGCTCAGACTGCCTCACGCATGGCTTGGGCCGCATCAAAATCAACGGAAACAAGCTGCGAAACACCCCGCTCCGGCATTGTAACGCCGTAGAGGCGATGCATACGTGCCATCGTCATGCGGTGATGGGTCACGATCAAAAAGCGGGTGCGGCCGCTTTCGGCCATCTCTTCTAGCAGTGTGCAAAGTCTATCGACATTCGAATCGTCCAGAGGTGCATCGACCTCATCAAGCACGCAAATTGGGCTTGGGTTGACTTTGAAAGCGGCAAACACCAATGCCAACGCGGTTAGTGCGCGCTCACCGCCTGATAGCAGCGATAGAGTCTGCAAGGACTTGCCAGGCGGGCTGGCCATGATCTCAAGCCCTGCTTCCAGCGGATCATCAGACCCGACCATTGCTAAGCGGGCTTTACCGCCGCCAAACAACCGCACGAACAGCGCAGAGAATTCAGCGTCGATTTGATCGAACGCGGCCCGGATGCGCTGTCGCGCTTCGCCGCTCAATTCCGCCACGCCGCGGCGCAACTTGGCGATTGCAGCGGTCAGGTCTTCCCGTTCGGTCCGTATGGTTCCAGACTGCGATTCGATTTCTTCGATCTCTGTTTCAGCGCGTAAGTTAACAGCACCCATGGTTTCGCGTTCGCGGCGCAAGCGCTCAACTTTGCGATCCAGCGCACCCAAATCGCCGCTGACGGCTTCCGGATCGGTCCTGGCTATTTCGGCAAGCTCATCCGGCGAGGCGTCAAGCCGTTCCTCAATCCGTTCTTTCAGCGCCTGCACGGCGGTGCGCGCCTGTTCGACCAAGGCGTTAGCGCCAACCCGCGCTTCTCGTGCAGACCCTGCCGCAGCCTCCGCCGCGCGCGCGCCTGCCGCCTTTGTAACGCCATCGGCTTCCGCCTTCGCCAATGAATCCGACAATGTGCGACGGCGGGCATCTGCTAGCTCAAGGGCGTCCAGCAGTCCCACCCGTTTTTGATCTTCGCCTATATCGCCTTCTGCCGCACTGGCGATTGCAGCTTCGGCATCTGCGGCGCGCTTCAAAAAAATCTGAATCATATCGGATGCAGCAGATTCCGCTTCACGCCATTGGCGCACTTCCGCAGCAACAGCTTGGCGGCGGGATGCATTTGCATTCTTCGCCGATTCGATGCGCTGGCGTTCCGCCCGGGCTTCGGCAAGAGCAAGCTGTGCCGCACCAGCCTCTCCACGAAGGCGTTCGGCTTCTGCCTTTGCTGCAGTGGGGTCTTCTTCTATATTTGCTTTAGCCTCAATTGCCGCTGCAGCTTCCTGCGCTTCTTCGGCCTGTTGGCGAGCACGGGCAAGCGCTTCCGTTTTTGCAGCGAGGCCAGCGGCATGGCTAGATGCGGCGCGTTCAAACCGCCCGCGCTCAGCAGCCCGAGCTTCCGCATCCCGGCGCGCGGCATGTATCTTCTCAGACGCATTACGCTCCAGTGCTTCCGCGGATTTTGCGGCCTGGATAGCGTCATTCGCCTTAGCACCGCTGGCATCTGCGGTATTGGCAGCGTCTGCCAAGCTGGCCTCCGCCGCTTTCAATTGGTTCTGCAAAGCGAGGCGCCGCGCGGCGGATGTTTCCGCCCCCGCCTGACAGGTAAACCCGTCCCAACGCCACACGGCACCATCCTTTGAGACAAGCCGCTGCCCCATAGCCATATGATCCGCGAGCGACGTGCCAGCCGCATGGTCTGCAACAACGCCTGTCTGGTCCAGCCTGGCTTTCAGCGCAGCCGGCCCTTCGACAAATTGGGACAATGGTTCAGCACCTGTTGGGAGCGTCGCATCGGTCCCGACGGCCTTACGCTCAACCCAGAATTCCTGTGCAGCTGGATCGAGCGCAGCTTCAAGATCATCGCCAAGGGCAGCGCCCAATGCGGTTTCATATCCAGATGCAGCGCGCATGTGATCAAAAGCAGGCGCAAATGCGACGGCCTTGTCTTTGGCGAGCAGCGTTGAAAGCGTCTTCACTTCAGCGGCGAGACCCGCACGGGCTTGATCAGCTGTCGCACGGGCATCGAGGGCATCAGCCGCAAGCGCGCGCGCGGCTTCAGCGGCGGCACGCGCTTGTTCAGTTGCGGTTTGCAGGCTTTCAACAGTGGCGCGGGCGGCAGCTTCAGTCTCAGCAGCGGCCTTGGTTACATCTTCTGAAGGTGCAGCGGCTAAAGCCGTGGCATGGGCGCGTTCAACCTCAGAAACCACATTCGCGGCACGGGCAGCGCGGGTAGCAGCATCCTGGCGCGCGTTTTGCGCGGCGCGCAGGACAGCTTCTAATGAGGCTGCAGCATCAGCAGCCGCGTTGGCTGCTCGTGTCTTCGCGGTCACATCTTCGCTTTGTGCTGCGATGCGGGCATCCAAACCCGTAGGGTCAGCCAGTTGGGCAGCGGCTTCCTCAAGCGTCTTTGATTCTGTCGCCAGCCGTTCTAGAGCAGATTTGGCGCTGAGTCTCCGCGCCTCCTCACGTTCCTTGTCCCGCGCCACATCGGACAAACGATCCTTAGCAGCCATGCGCGCATCCGCCCGGCGGCAACGTTCGGCTTCAATGCGTTCAAGCTCTATCCGCAATCGCTGCTGGCCAGCAGCAGCTTCGGCTTCTTCTCTTCGGGCGGCAGGTAGGGCAGCGGTGACTTCCGTCGCCAGGCGTTCAGCAGCGGCAGATGCAGCAACGGCTTCTGTAACCCGGCACTCTGCGGCCTTTGCCCCTTCTGCCGCTTCAGTCAATGCCAATTCGCCGATACGCCAACGGGCGATAAAGGCTGATGCTTCTGCAGCGCGAATGAGGTCTGACAGCCTGCGAAACCGGCCCGCCTGCCGCGCTTGCTTCCGCAGCGTATCCAACTGATTATCAAACCCGAGTAGCACATCTTCCAACCGCTTTAGATTGGCTTCGGCAGCATTCAACCGCAGGGTCGCTTCATGGCGACGGGCGCGGAGACCAGCGACGCCAGCCGCTTCCTCTAAGATAGCCCGACGCTGTTCAGGCTTGGCGATAACGAAAGCGCCAATCTGACCCTGGCTGACAATAGCGGCTGATCGCGCGCCAGACGCGAGATCTGCAAACAGCGTCTGCACGTCTCGCGCGCGGGTTTCGCGGCCATTCACCCGGTAGGTGGAACCGCCGCCACGCTCAATCTTACGGGATATCTCAATTTCGGTTTGGCCGATCCACGGCATGGGGAACTCGCCATCCGGATCGCTCATGCCGATAGATACTTCGGCGTGGTTCCGCGAAGGGCGGCCAGCGGCACCAGCGAAAATCACATCGTCCATACCGCCGCCGCGCAATTGCTTGGCTGAGGTTTCCCCCATCGCCCAGCGAAAAGCTTCGACGACGTTAGATTTACCGCAGCCGTTTGGGCCGACAACGCCGGTTAGGCCGGTGTCGATTCCAAATTCCGCCACCTCCATAAAGGATTTGAAGCCGGCCATTCGCAGCTTGACGATATTCGCCATTCAGCCCCCTTCGCCTGACCGGCTCCTGTTACTTTGCGATCTGGTCGGCGATGTCTGTGATGTCTTCCGCCGTCAGACCGCCACCATAGCGGGTTTCGCCAATGATCAGCGTTGGCGTGGAGCGCACGCCATGTTGTGTTTCACCCACCTGCGCTTCCGCAATGATTTGATCGAACATGCCCTTGTCTTCCATGCAGGCACGGGATGTCTCTTCCTTAAGGCCAGCCAATTTGCCGATCTGCGCCAGGGACGTCAGCGGGTCCTGGGAGTTCCGCCATACGGGCTGTGATTCGAACAACAGGTCCAAAATCGCCAAACGACGTTCAGGGCCACCACAACGCGTCAAGGCTGACGCGCGAAGGGCCAAACCGTCGAGTGGGAAGTCGCGATAGATTAGGCGCACTTTGCCTTCGCCGATCAAGCCTTCTTTCAGCTTGGGCATAACTTCTGTGTGGAAACGCATGCAGTGCGGGCAGGTCAGGGACGCAAATTCAACAATTGTGACAGGCGCATCAGCGCTGCCGTAGAAAACGTCCTGATCGCTAATCTCAACAGCCGTGGTCGCTTCGCCCGAGGGCCGCTCCGCCAGAGCTGGGCTCACAGCGATCATTACGCCCGCAAAAAAAGTGGCGGCACCTGCGACAGCCTTCAACATATTCCGCATCAAACGTCCTCACATCCTAGATGTTGTAATTTACGGGGGTGCCCCCTGTATCCGCAACCATTGAATTGCGCTTGCCCCCAGGTCAGCTGGGGACAAAGCGACAAGTTTCGGGCATCGGGCTGCGGATGCAATCCCCAGCGGCTTACTTATTCGCTATATTACAAAGATTTAATGCGCAAACATGGGCCGAAGGGCTTCAGCCATCCGCACAAGCGCATCATATTCGTGCAAAGCGTGACTAACAGACATTGCGTTCGGCGTGGTCTCTCCCGTCACGAAAACGGGGGCTGTCAGGGCCAAGTACATCTTGGCCGAATCGTCCACGAGCGCCAGATTGACGGCTGCTCCCGCCGTCGCGTCCCGAATTTCAGCGAACGCACACAGCGTTTCCGTCGCAGTCAGCCGCTCAGAAACTGTCGCGCCATCGGCATAAGCTGTCAGGTGCCGCCAGCCCGGTGGCAAGTCACAGCGCAGGCTCTCTAGCCCCCGCCTATCGACGCCATCGATCCGATCATCAAGCAATGCGCCAACGCCATATGCCGGACCGCCAAACCGAAGCGCCGCCATGGCTGCCGGTTTATCGCCAATCAAACCTTCAACCAATTCAACCACGGCACCAGCAGCAGGACCGGCCTTGATCCGGCCGACAATCCGCTCATGGGCAACGAAGGCGCTGGCGGCGGTAGGGGCGGGGCAAAGCTCAACAAACTTGCGTAAGGCTTCTGTTTCTGGCGGTGAGGCGTGCTCAAAGCCAAAGAATGCTGCAATCCGGCGGCGGGCCGCGCCCCATACGTCTGCAGCGACGACCAATTGTGTTTCGGCATCAGCAGGCGACAGCAGTCCAAACAAAACACCCGGCAGAACAATAAAGTAGCTGACAATAACCCAGGGCCTGAATTGGGCCATGCCTTCCGGTATGAGAATCAACACGAACGGCGCTGTCGCCAGATACACTACGGCAACTGCCAACAAAGCCCTCAACCGCCAAGACAGGCGCTGCTTCTCAGACGCGCCAGACGCTAGTGCGGGAGCATCGGGGGCGATCTCTGTCGCGAAATAGGCATCGAACCCCTGAAAGCGCGGGGACAGGGCCTCAAAAGAAGGCGTGCGTTCAGCCATGGAGCGTTTAGCGTCCTTGAAGGCAGAGGCATGTGCATCTGCGCCCGAATCGAATGCGGCAGACCCTACGAATCTACCGATTTAGGGTCTATGGCCGATCTTTCAAGTTATCCACAGATACAGCCAGTTACGGCCACTTCGCTTCGGGCGGCATGGACATCAATATGGCTTCCGTGTTGCCCCCGGTCATAAGGCCGAACTTAGTGCCTCGGTCATGCAGCAGATTAAATTCAACATACCGCCCACGCTTTATGAGCTGCCCTTCCCGGTCCGCATCAGTCCATGGCTGATCCATCCGGGAGCGGACAATGCGCGGGTAAATATCCAAGAATGCTTCGCCCACGGATTTCGTGAAGGCGAAGTCTGCGTCCCAGTCGCCGGTGTCCAGCTTGTCATAGAAAATGCCGCCCATGCCGCGCGGCTCATCGCGGTGCGGCAGGTAGAAATACTCATCGCACCATTCTTTGAATCGCGGATAGTAGCTAGGATCAGCCCTATCGCATGTAGATTGGAGTGCTGCGTGGAAGCTCGCGGCATCGTCCGCATGATTTTCCGGGAACATCGGGGTTAGATCAGCCCCGCCGCCGAACCAGGCTTGCCCTGTCACGATATGGCGGGTGTTCATGTGTACTGCAGGAACATGTGGATTCCGCATATGCGCCACCAGCGATACGCCACTCGCCCAGAAACTGGCGTCTTCCTCAGTACCAGGAATTTGCCCGCGAAATTGATCGGAGAACTGGCCATGCACTATGGATACGTTGACGCCAACCTTCTCAAATACACGCCCGCGCATGGTTGCCATGGCACCGCCGCCGCCAGATCCGGAACTTGCATCATCGTTGACCGCAGGCCGCACCCAGGCTTTACGGGAAAACCGACCGGGCGCAAGGTCCTGATGTGGACCGGTCGCCAGACTATCCTCAATCGCTTCAAATTCCGCACAGATGCGCGCGCGCAACGCCTCAAACCATTTGCTTGCGGCAGATTTATGTTGGGCGACGGTTTCGGCGTCAGGCAGGGACATCGGGGGGTCAACTCCGAATCGGTATCAGGCAGCGCTTGTTGTACGCGGAATATGCCGCCCGCGTCATGATCTGGATAAATCAACGGGCGGACGAAGCGGCAAGCCTGCAGTTTGCCGAAGCGCCTCCCCCAGTGTCATGGCTGCTGCCAAGGCGACATTCAGCGAGCGTGCGCCCGGGCGCATTGGCAAACGAATCTCAGAATCCACAGCAGCATGCACTTCTGTCGGCGCACCGGAAGATTCGCTGCCTAGGACCAGCACATCATCTGCCTGAAACAGGAATTCGTGCGCGGTGGCCTCGGCTTTGGTCGTCAACAGCACCATCCGGCTCTGAACTTGAGCCTGGTAGGCACCAAAGCTTGGAAACTGGTGCATATCGGCAAGGTCCAGGTAATCCATACCGGCACGGCGCAGGCGCTTATCTGTCACCACAAATCCCATTGGCCCGATCAGATCAACGCTAACTCCAAAGCAGGCCCCTAGCCGCAAGATCGTCCCCGCGTTCTGCGGAATATCAGGCTGGCAAAGGGCGATGCGCATGGTGGATTAAGCTCCCGAATCAGTATATATCAGGCCAGCGAAAGTACAGCAAATTCCGCTCGTCCAGCACCCAGTGAAGTTGCGCGTCATATTGACGCTCAAGTCATGGCTGCCTTGGGCTTGGGCATTGTTTCGGTCTATCTCAAGGACATCTTCTTAGAGTGTGGAGAATTGCGCGCATGCCCGATACGGCGCACGAAGCAAACGATAGCCACGGCGATGTCGATGAAGGCCGTCGTGACTTTTTATACATGGCGACCGGCGCAATGAGTGCCGTTGGCGCTGCAGCAGCGGTCTGGCCGTTCATTGATTCAATGAACCCAGCCGCAGATACGCTGGCGCTATCTTCCATTGAGGTGAGCCTTGCGCCCATTGCGAAGGGCCAGTCCGTCACGTTCAAATGGCGCGGCAAGCCTGTTTTTGTCCGCCGGCGTACGGCAGCAGAAATCTCTGAAGCCCGCGCTGTGCCGATGGATGACCTGATTGATCCCGAATCAGATGATGAGCGCGTCAAGGGCGGCAAGGACGAATGGCTCGTTCTGGTTGGCGTTTGCACCCATTTGGGCTGCATCCCGCTTGGCCAGAAGGCCGGTGACGCGAAAGGCGAATATGGCGGTTGGTTTTGCCCTTGCCATGGCTCGCACTACGATACGTCAGGACGCATTCGCAAAGGCCCGGCCCCTCTGAACCTGCCGGTGCCGCCATACGAATTCCTGTCCGACATGCAAATTAAGATCGGCTGAGGCGGAAACAGATGAGCAATCCTGAATTCAGCAATCCGATCGTCAAGTGGGTTGACTACCGCCTGCCGATCTTCTCCATGATGCACCACGAGCTGCATGAATACCCGACACCTAAGAACCTGAATTATTTTTGGAACTTCGGTAGTCTTGCAGGCATCGTGCTGGGCATCATGATCGTTTCCGGCATCGTGCTGGCGATGAACTATACCGCCCATATCGATTACGCCTTCGATTCCGTTGAGCGCATTATGCGTGACGTGAACTTCGGTTGGCTGATCCGCTATATCCATATGAACGGCGCGTCGTTCTTCTTCATCGTAGTCTACATCCATATGTTTCGTGGTCTCTACTACGGCTCATACAAAGCGCCGCGCGAGATTCTGTGGATTCTAGGCGTTGTCATAATGCTGCTGATGATGGCTACCGCGTTCATGGGCTACGTGCTGCCATGGGGCCAAATGAGCTTCTGGGGTGCGACCGTTATCACCAACCTGTTCTCGGCCCTGCCTATCATTGGTGAGTACATTGTGACTTGGCTATGGGGTGGCTTCGGTGTCGATAACCCGACGCTAACCCGCTTCTTCTCCTTGCATTACCTGCTACCGTTCGCGATTGCCGGCGTCGTGATCTTGCATTTGGCAGCCTTGCATCAGCATGGCTCCAACAATCCGCTGGGTATCGACATCAAGAAGAAGGGCGACACCATCCCCTTCCACCCCTACTACACAATCAAGGATCTGTTCGGTCTCGGCGTATTCCTGACAATCTTTGTTGCGGTTATCGCTTATGCGCCGAACTATATGGGGCACCCGGATAACTATATTCCTGCCAACCCGCTGGTAACGCCGTCGCACATCGTGCCGGAATGGTACTTCCTGCCGTTCTACGCAATTCTGCGGGCCGTACCTGATAAGTTGTTTGGTGTACTTGCCATGTTCGCAGCCATAGCGGTGCTGTTCGTGCTGCCATGGCTTGATCGGTCGCCGATCCGCTCCGCCAAATTCCGCCCAGTCTATTTCATCTTCTTCTGGTTGTTCCTGGCAGATTGCATTTTGCTGGGGTACTGCGGCGCAATGCCGGCGGAACCGCCATGGGTGCTAATCTCCCAGTTTGCGACAGCCTACTATTTCGCCCACTTCCTGATGATCCTGCCGGTACTGGGCCTGTATGAGAGACCCGTGGATCTGCCTTTGAGTATATCCGGGGGCTCACCAGACGATGATGCGCCCGCTGCGCAAGCCGCAGAGTAGGAGCAACGGATATGGGCACTCAAAGTCGCATTCAATCCCTGCTTGCAGTTCCCGCGCTTGCCGTTAAGCGCACGGTTCAAGCCGGTGCAGCGCTCCTGATCGGCACGAGCATCGCGCTTGCAGCTGGCGGTGGTGAGCCAACGGTGTGCACGCCGAAAGATGTGCCGCATAATGACCGCCACTGGGGCTTCCAGGGCATCTTTGGCCACTATGATAAGAAAGCCGCATTCCGTGGATTTGAAGTATTTCGGGGCACCTGCGCTGCATGTCACTCGCTGAAGTTTTTCACTTTCCGTAATCTGGCGGACTTAGACGTGCCCGAAGACGCGATCAAAGGAATCGCTGCCGAATATGAAGTCATGGCTGAGCCTAACGACGACGGCGAAGTCCTTCCACGCACAGCGATCCCTTCGGACTACTTCCCGTCCCCGTTCGCGAATGAAAAAGCTGCCGCCTCCGTGAACGGTGGCGCAGTGCCACCTGATCTCAGCTTGATGGTCAAAGCGCGTGCGAGCTTTGAAAATCATGTGCCGAACATCCTGGACGGCTACATGGATGCGCCGGAAGGCTGTGAAGTTCCAGAAGGCAAATACTATAACGCCCACTATCCAGGCTACATTATTAGCATGGCGCCGCCGCTGGCTGATGATGCGATTGAATACAAAGACGGGACCAAGGCGACCAAGGAACAGATGATAAAGGACGTGAGCGAGTTTCTCGCCTACGTCGCAGAACCAAAGCTTGAAGAACGCAAGAGCACTGGCTTCAAGATCGTGATCTTCCTGCTGATCCTGACGGTCCTGCTGTATCTGACCAAGAAGCAGGTCTGGCGCAAACTACATTGACCTGAAGTAGCCAAAACGGTTCAAGTGGGGCCGCGTCCTGAATAGGGACGCGGCCCT
>Ga0315331_10001436_pt1 | contig 17812 bp, 12 predicted proteins | sample M160m34915metaG_FD_203456 | JGI IMG/M metagenome (GOLD analysis project Ga0315331, IMG submission 203456) | Ammonia-oxidizing marine archaeal communities from Monterey Bay, California, United States - M1 60m 34915 | ecosystem: Environmental > Aquatic > Marine > Intertidal zone | place: USA...
TCTTGAAATAACGATAAACCCAATTGACCATGTTTGTCTATTTCTTTTTCTTTTTCTTTTTCTTTTTCTTTTTCTTTTTCTTTTTCTTTTTCTTTTTCTTTTTCTTTTTCTTTTTCTGTCTCTCTACTAACTTCACTTGTATTAGTATGATAAAATAAATTTATAAGTTCAGGCAATGGATATAATACCAATTCACTGCGTAATGAAATTATATTTTCATCAGCTGATGAGTTTTCAGGGCATATATTAGTGTTTATTTTTTTCAGAATTAATGTACGTATATCATCATCAGTAGACACGGTATTTTCATATAATGGTAGTAAATCTGTTTCATGATAGTTATTTGATATACTACGTACATAATATTTTAAATATTGTAATTTTAATAAATTATTCATATTATTATATGATTCTTCTTCATTTTTTTTAATCATGTCAAATATATTTTGACTAGTGGTATTTATAATATTTTCATCTTTTTTACGTATATATCCTATACTAATACTATGTCCTTTATTTAATTTTCTCATTCTATAAATACCTTGAGCGATGGTACTATATGTATTCTTGTTATTTAATAATATTATACCTGTTAATATTGACGGTTGTTTTATATCAATTCCTACTATATGACGATTACTATAATAATACATAACCTTGTCTGTATCATATGATATTGGTGTATATATAGTTGATCCATTTTGATTATATATCATCTTGGTATCATCCTTTAATAAATAAATAACGGTTTTATTATTTTGTTCGTGTAATTTTTTGGCAATTTCAGTATTATCAATATCTTTAAATATTGCACACCCGTCTATAACTACATTATATTTAGAGTCTTTTATATGGGAAAAAATGGTATCAATATTGTTTTCGTCAAATATATTGATTGTTTTTTCTTTCACTAGAGCCATTTCTACGTTTTTTTTCTCGTCATGATCTTCTTTAATATTATAATCATATTTAATTTTAGATTTATCTATTGGTATATTCATATTTATATTTACTGTTCCAGAATAGCCAACTTGCCATTTACAGTTAATATTTATGATATCAATAAATGAACAATTTTTAATAGCTGTTGATGTTTTTAATTTATCACAAACCAAATTTAAATATTTTTTGAATATTGCAATATTTTCGTTAATATCAACGCTTTTATATTTTTCATCAAACTTATTTTCTAATATATTTTCAAGAGATAATAATGAGGACTCGTCTATATTTAATATTTTCCCAAGCTTTTGTAAAAATAACTTGTCATTATCCATAATATATTGAATATCATTAGGTTCTATATAATATTGTTTGCTTTCATTATTAAAAAAATATATAATAGTTAAAACAATTGTTAGAATATTTGAACTAAATGTAGAACCTTCATTTGGACTAAATGCTCTTAAATATGGTATACAATAACGATATTCATTATTATTACTCATTCCATATGATACATTTCTTATATGTTGATTATTTTCAATTTCCACTAGAATAGAATTTATTTCATATTCTAAACTATATTCAATTATATCTTCTTGTTTATATTCATGATTTTTTGTATTATATTTATGGACTTGATTAAATATAGTTTCAATCGTAGATGCATCAATTTTATTGGATTCTACTATTAAATTAAAATTACTTTGTAATGGATTATACATATAATCAAATTCATCTATTAAAAAAATATAATTATCTAAATTATAATATGAATTATTATCTAAAAAAGTTAATTTAATATCAGAATCAGATTTTATTATTGTTTCATCTGTGTTGAAAAATCTTTCAATTTCATAAAATGTATAACGTGTTTGTTTTTTTAAATGTTCAGGAACAACTATTATTACATTATTAGTCATACTAGACAATTTTGTATATAACATTGGGCTAATTAAAGAACTTTTTCCTTTACCCATCATAAATTGATGTACTTCCCATTTTGCATCCTTTTTGTTATAATTTTCTAATAATGTATAATATTTATCCCATTGTTCTTCTTTTATAATATTACCAAAAATAATTTCAAATAAACATTCTAACATATCATGTTGTTTATATTTTTTATAATTTCTGTCAAATAAATCATTGATTTCTAATATTTCATGACAAGATAATTCTTTGCAATTACTTAAAATACATGTTAATCTTAATATTTTTGTTACATAAATATTTGATTGTAATAGATATGAAAATATTTTATAATTATATTTTAAAAAACTAAGAAAATCTGTAATTTCTGTATGATAATATATTATTTTTTTAGATAAATTATTAATTATTTTATATAAGATTTCTTTAATTTTTTGAAGCATAGTAATATGTGTTTTTTTATCTACTTCTGAATGGCACTTTGTTGTACACTTGTAATAATTGTCATAATTACTTGGAGAATATTGTACAATGTTATCAATAGTATTAATTAAATTTATATCATCTGTATTAGATGTTTTTGATATATCTGTTTTTATTTCTAATATATTGGTTACAACTATATCAACCAGTGCAGTGACGTCACCTAATATTTTTTTTATTTTCATTATATTTTTCAACTGAAGTATAGTATAATCATATGGTTCATTATAAATATGATTTTCTTTTGTATCTATGTTCTTATACATACTTCCATCACTATTGGAATACATTAATCTTAAAATAATATCAATATCTTGAGTGTAAATAGGAGTTAAATAATTCATTTTAATAGGTATTTCTACATAATAACTAGGTGTGGAACGAGTAATATCATATACAGCATTACTTAATATATTTCTATTATCTGTATAATTATTTAATATACATATAACTGAAATATCATTATGTTTCGTTATCTTTACAAATTTTAAACCACATTTTGGAGTAAATGCTAAAAATGGATACTTTGTCAAGTCATTGGTTAATTCAACCTTGTGTCCATTTATATATATATATCGTATGTCTATTTTTAGTGAACCATTATCATGGTTAGTATGAAATAATATATTTATATCCTCTTTCATATATATATGAGATTTAAAATATTTCTCTTGATTTAATGTTACTATAATCGTATTACATGTTTTCATATAAATAAATTTATGATTCTTAAAAAAATCAAATAGTATATTATTTTCGGGAGTAACTTTTATATAGTTATAAGCTGACGTTTTTCTTTTTGCATCATTTTCAGGTAAATATGATATTTGTAATGTACCGTCAGCTAATTGAGAGAACTTTTTATATTTATCATTACTAGATTTTATTGGATGCGATGATATAACCTCTTTAATTTTTTCATCTATATTTTTAATAGATCCAGACTCGTATATAATAAAAGATATTAGTTCATGTATTATATACGAGTTTACATTAATCATTTCCTTTTTATTAGGATTGTACTTGTAATTAATATATGATGGTACCGAGTTCAATATAGCTTTAAAATTATTTCCAATAGTGTGATTATTTATTCTCAAATAATAATTAAACGAAATTATATTTATTAAGTCGCTTAATTTATATATATTGAAATCCATATTCAAATCGTTGTGTCGTGTTTTATTTATCATATCTTTTTTATTCTTATATAATTTTTTTATACACGATTTAAATATTGTATCAATAATTTTTATTTGGATTTCTAATTCTAAATAATTATAAAAAAGTAAAAATACATCAATATAATTATTTATATTAAAAGGTGATAGTATAACAAACTCTGTATTATGTTTCATATATTCTATTATTATTCCTTTACTATATTTATAGTTCATATAAATATGTTCAATTTGACAAGGGTTTTCATAAAGTGGACGATCGTTTTGATAAGAAGCACTCATATCTTTTTTAATTAAACTAGTATTATTATTTTTTGTAATATTTTGATTAATAAATTTATATAATGTATTATTATTATTGCGATACCCGTTGTTACTATTGAATTGAACTCCATTCTTTATATATATCTCATCTGATATATAAATATCAGACATTACAACTAAGTTGTCAGAAATATTTGTATTAAATAAAAATATATTATCAAAAATATTTTTTTCGTACAATTCTTTTAAATATTTGTGTGCTATAGGCAAATTATCAACAACATCCTTACGAAATTTTATTATTTTTATATTGCGTGTTATTGTTTCTACACCATTGCGATCCTTATTTTTAGAGTCATAATGATTAAATATAAATAAAAATTTATTTATCCACAATTCTTCTTTAAGTGTTAAATCTATACGTATCCCAAATTTATAAAAGTTTATAAATTCACCTGGTATTATAAATGTTTTATTTAAATAAATCTTGTTTATCTTGTCCTCCCATGTGAAAAAATCATTATAAAATGCCCATAATATCGATATTAAAATTATTTCATAAAAACCTTGAGATATTTCCGTATTCACGAAACTGTTATATGGTTCTTTCACATTCTCATATATATTTAGTATATATTGTTCGGTTAGATCAGAGGGACTATTTCTAATAGTCTCAACAAGTGTAACCAGATCTTTGTACTTAATATAGTTAAAATCAATAAATGATGGTGAATAACTAGTCGTGTCTTCTATTTTATATTTAAAATTAAGATTTATTGGATCTTTTAATAGTTCATAAAAATTGTATTTTTTTGGTATAATTTGATCTTCAATTAACATATTAACTATTATTTCACAATTAGGACTATCGTGCATAAATACATTATTGTTTATATCTGAAAAATATGTTTTTAAATTATTATAACAAAATTGTGTAAAGTTAAAAAAAAATCGGAGAAATATATAACTAGGTGAAGAAATGTTAGGATTTAAATTAAAAATATGATACATAACTGATATTAAAAATGACTTGTAAACACATGTACCTGATTTTTGCTTTTGATAATATAAATTATTTTCATGATATATAAATGACATATTTTTAATCGCTTTCATTGTATAATTGTTTAACATATCATCGTTTAACATATCATCGTTTAACATATCATCGTTTAACATATCATCGTTTAACATATCCTCGTTTAACATACCCTTTCCCCACAACTCACGTGTTCGCCCCTCATCAATTAGTAAGTTGACTTTTTCCCACAATTTCCCAGTCTCTTTATATATAGTTTTTAATTTATCTAAATCAGTATTTATATATTTATCATAAGGGTTGTCTGTTATTTCTTTACTGGGTATTTCTTTAGTAAATATGTCATTTAATATGGTTAAAATATTAAAATAGTTTTTTAATATATAATAACCCCATTCTGGTATATTCAGCTCTTTAGACTTGTCAACTTCTGAAGATGTAAAATATGACATATCTTTGATCGCATTTACATTTAAATTATACTTGCGAAGATCTCGTAGAAACTCAACCGTAATGTTATTATATTCAAATACATTAACTTGTAAAAATCGTTTCTCTCTTAAATATATGATAAAACTAAGAAAAATAAATATTTGAGATTTATATTTGTCTGTTTCTAAATAAATTGTTTTAGTTAAATTATAATGATAATTTTGTTCTGGATGTATAGTCGACTGATCCAATCCAAGTCCTGTATTTACATAAACAAGTTTAATATAATCTTTATTACTAATATCAATATAAATAATTACGGCATGGTTAATTGTTCCACATTGAACAAAACAATATTTTATTGAAGACGTATATAAAAACTCATATAATTTATCTATTGTGCTAATTAACATGGATTTTTGAATATCTCTTTGCACATTTACAAAATTGTGAAAGGGTGTTAATATACTATCCGGTGCACCATATGTTGGTGATAGAATACCATCATAAATATGATATAAACTTATTTTAACATTATGTGACATATTTATATATATATATATATATATTAAAAATGTTTATAACATATTTAAGTTCATACATTGTGATGCATTTTATATGTAATTAATTGACGTAATTTATATATATTATATTTTAAAGATTGTAATTTGATCAATATACTCATATTCCATTCTTTTATAATATCCTCTTGGATTTTACAATCATCTGTTCGAAATTTAATATATATATCAATGTTAATATTTTCTATATATTTTATAGGAATCAACATTTTAAACTCTAGAAAATCTTTAATTTTTGATGATACCAAGTTTTGACCAATTTGTTTTTTTTTATGCGACGCGTCTTGGATTTGTTTTTTTAAAAACAATATCATATTACCAACAAAAACTAGTTGTTGTTTTTTTAGGGTAAGAATTATTTGATATATTTTGTGTTTATTGATCAAGTTTGTACCAATAGAATGATTTACATTAGATAGAGTTTGATTAATGGATATTTTATTTTGCAAGTGTATTATATCTGCATTTATATTATTTTCTTTTTTCTTGTATTTATTAATTAACTCAACTATATTTTGCATTAAAGGTGTTATAACGTCTGTAAAATATAAATCTTTTAATAATTTCATTTCTTTTATATATTGTATAATTTTATAACTAGTTGTATTGGTATTATTCTCATAATTCTTTATTTTCAATATAATAGCATTTACATTAGACTCAATTGTATTCAATTTTGTCATAATATCAAGTTTAAAAGACATATTTATTTGTTCTTTATAATATTCAACCAGATAACCTGATATTTTTTCTAAGAGTGGATTAAAATGTGATGTATCTGCATATTTTTTTGAATATAGATCATTTATAAGTTTTAATAATATATTTGAATTATAACAATATGTATTATCAAGTATTTTTATATCAGATTCGATCAAATTAAGTTTTTCAATATTTTTACATATATTAATATATTGTTGAGAACGTTCTTTTTCTGCATTATTATTTAATATAGATAAACGTTCTTGTTCTGCTTGATATGCTTTATTATTTCTTTGTTCAGTTGTATTTTTTACATTCATCTTATTATTAAGGTTATTATTTATATTATACATATTTTTAATTCATTTTTTATAAAAAAATATTAAACATAATTATCATCAAATATTAAAGATAATGGAATATCATCCATTTTTTGAGATATATTATTAAACAAGTAATTATTTTCTAATAACCATTTTGTATTAATTATCATATTATATGAAACAACCAACGATCCATTATTTTCATATAAATCATATATATATAATTTATCTGTACTATGCATTGTATTATTAAAAAATATAATACATAAATTAGTACCAAGTATTAACATGATTCTTGTACTAAAATTCTCGATTAATTTTTTACGTACATCAATATATTCACTAGTATCGTTAATTAAAAAACTTTGATCAATTACAATTGCGCACCTAGAAACTATTTTCATTGAATTTATACAATGATTTATATAATATACCTCCTTATGTGTAACATGTGTCATTATAACATCGTATTTTTCTTCCATTGGACTATAAATTGTATTATTAAACCGTGTACTAGTATTAATTTTATTTAGTTGCATATTTACTTGGGATTCTATTATATTAGAGTATGTACTACCATTTATTATTTTGGGGAATTGAGACCAATTGATATTATAATGAAGTTTATTTATAAACATTATTATTTCATTTAGAAAAGAAGAAGATGGCATTACAGGATCATATATAGTATCATATATTGATGGATCTAATTTTTTAATAATAAAGTTTATAATATCTGTATTTATTGTTTGTTTATCTAAATCAGCTGACATTATTTATTAATATATTATTTATTATATATTAATAAATAATATCAATTTTTTACACCTTTGGAAATTTAAAACGCCGATTTTTATAAATAATTTTTAATTTTTTTCTTTCTACTTGATGTCTTTTTTACATTATTTGGATTTATTTTTTTGCCTTTAAAATCGGCATTTTAAATTTCCAAAGGTATAAAATAAAAAATATATAAAAAATATATAAAAAATATATAAAAAATATATAAAATAATCTAAATTATATATATATACTATGATAAAATCTATATTTAATTTAGTCGAATACAAAGCAATTGCTTTGTTGTATATAATAGTTAGTGCTAATTTTATTGCTAATATATTTAGTTGTGATTTACAACAGATGTTAACTGATAATCAAGTCGCTAAACATATTATTGGATTTATAACATTGTTTTTCTGTATTACTCTTGTATCCCCAAGTGACGCTACTGGTGATAGTTTAATATTTGTTAAAAAATTATTAGCATCATTGCTATTATATATTCTATTTATATTATCAACTAAAACAAATGGTGCTATGGCAATAATTATTTTATCGATATTGGGTGTAATTTATATGACTAATGCGTATAAAGATACACTTGACAAAACAATATTTGGTGATAGAATTAATAAAATAAACCAATTTTTAAAATTATGTGCAGTAATTTTAACGGTGGTATTAGTATACGGGGTTATAAGCTATTATAAAGAAAAAAGATTAGAATATAATGAAAATTTCTCAAATACAACATTTTTAGTTGGTAATGTCGAATGCCGTAGAAATTAAGTGAAATTAGTAAATACAATGAATTAATAATATTATAATATAATATTATTAATAAAAATAATTTAGACAACTTGGTATGATGGTGGAGCCGTAGGTTCATTTTTAATAAACATTTTTCCACTCAAAACATGTGTATTATTTTCAGTTATATAATTATATGGAGGGGGCTCAATTGTATAAACAATTTTATCTTGACTTTTACAAACTTGATAACATAAATATATAGACATTCCGCTGATACACATTGGAAATATATAATTAAATATATTTAATTCTAATATCATATTATATTATATCTATATAATAAAAAATTGATTTATAAAACTATACTATATTAATTTACTATAACAACTATTATAACTATTACAACTATTGCTGAATATAAAACAAGTGGTATGACTTCAAATGATTTTATACTAGAAATGAAAAAAAAATATAATACAAAAGTTGCATATACTGCTCGACTTGATCCAATGGCACGAGGTATTATACCAATATTAATTGGAGATAATTGTAAATATATAAATACTATGACAAATACTAATAAAATATATCATGTTAGAATTATATGTGGTATTAAAACAGACAGTGACGACCCACTTGGTATAATATGTAATTTACAAACAGATATTGATATTGATAAATTTATTAATATTTATCGTCATATTTTTGAATTGAATAATAGTACTATTCATCAAAAATATCATTATTTTTCTACAAAAGCATTAAAACTAAGAAAACAAGGAAAAAATATAGATTCATATCATATTGTAAAATTATATAAAAGTACCATTTTGAATTATGGAACAATTGATTATAATATATGGAAAGAAAATATTATATCTACTATTGATAATGTTGATATAACCAAACGTAATTTAAATAGATTTAGACAAGATGATATTATAAAACAATGGAATAATATATCATTAAATGTATTACCATATATTGATCTTGAATTAAATGTTTCATCTGGATTTTTTGTTCGACAATTTATTTCTGATATGAATATGAATTTAATGTGTTATGATATTAACAGAATTAATGTGTATAAATGCGACTCAATTATATTATGAACAAATAATATTTAATATTAAATTATATATTATAAGATAAATCGCTGCTCAGTATATTATGAGCGAAGAATATTATTTATTCTGGTATAATTGGTTTTAGTTTTTCAGGAGTTGTCCAACCATATTTGCTAAATAAATTTTCATCAAAAATAACGGTATCACTTATAATTTTACCGTGTAAATTACTAATAATTAATTTTGTTTTATTTAAAATTATTTTATGACTTGTTGTAGAATCATGATGATACTCGTATATATAAAATTGGTTATTAATAGATATAGGAGATAGCTCAAATAAACTACAAAAATTAGGAATTATCGTATAAGAATCAGTAGTATCTATTTTAATATTATAATGGTGTTCATCGTAATTGTATACTATACAAATATATCCAATTGCTATATGGCGATAGTGTTTCTCATTATATTTTATTTCATGAACATGTTTACCATAATTATATGAACCAACTGTAATATAAGATGATTTAGCACCATCTAATGAAACATCAAAATATTTGTTTATTGATATGTCTCTTCGTGATTTAACTTGAAAAAAATTTATACCATTATCACCATGGTCATTTGGACAATATAAATCAACTATTTGTTGATAAACAAGTGCGCATTTCATTAAATTATCTTTTTTACAGACAGGGCATTTTAAATTTATACACAAAAATTCTTCTAAAAATACACCTATTTTTACTTCAATGTTTTCTTTTGGTGGTATATATAGTGGATCTTTTAATTCTTGTTTTTCTTCTAGTGTATTTAATTCTTTCAAGTCATTTTCATATTCTTCGCATTGTTGAGACCAGATATCTTGACTAGCTTTACGAGTATATATCAAATCCGTTAATAAATAATCATCTTTATAATATATTATCTTGTCATACACAAAATTTGGTTGACGTGATTTAATATCCCATCTTAGCGCCATAGTTGATATATTTTTTGTTTCTAGTTCTGGTTTTTTTCTTTTTTCACTAAGAATTTGATTTTCTCGTGATTTAATATTTAATCTCAAATTTAGCTTTGTTATTTTTTCCCTATATTGAAGTATTTGTGTATTTTGTTCAGAAACTTTTGTCTTATGGTGAGATTTATATATAATATATACTAATGGTGCATTTAATAATATTGCATCATATAATAAAGACGCATTTTTATATTTTTCAATATAAACCATTTATATAAATAATATATAAATTAAATTATTATAATTGTTATTATTTAACATATTTTTTTGATTACATTTTTATTTAAAAAAAATAATTATTATGTTCTTTATTGCAACAAGCTATATTAATAAGGTTATTACATATAGAACCTAGAAAGAAGGGAAATGTCATGGTACATTTTACAGGAAAACATACGATTGTACAGCAACAATATGTTTCCCAATCTTTATTAATACCGTCATTTGTTAAAAAACAAGGTGAATTGAAATAAGATGTAATATTAACTGGACACCAATTAGTATAAGTTTCTTCTTTACAAAAACAATTACATATACCACAACATCGCGTGTCCTTAGAGTCACGGTGATAACATCTACAATATTTATAATATATACTATCAGATTTTAAAGGAGTAGGTTTATTCATTTACTAAATATTATTCATATATAATATATTTATATTAATTCAATTTTTCTATTTCATTTTTATAAATTATATAGGTGATTAATAAACCAGTACCAATATGCCATATACTATGGCTTATATCATATCCAATTATATTGTCCTTATAATATAAATATCTTGCTAGAATAAATGATATACAGATAAAAAATAATATACATATCTGATTAAAAGTAATTTGTCTGTGGTATTTATAAAATAGTATTATTATAACAAATAATGCTAAATATCTATCCAATAATTTCCAATGTTTTTTAGAATAATCATTATGATAGCTATGTGATACAAACCATACAAGTATTGCAATTAATCCAAAAACATATAATTTATTGAATATTAAATATATGCCACTTAATAAATAAATTATATTGGACATTATACAACCGTTTAATTTCATTATTCTATATTAGAAAATATTTTAATATTTATAATGATAAAATAACAGGAGGAAATTCAATATCATCATTTGATACTAATACAATCATCACGCTAGTAGTATGTAAATCTATATTATATGTATCCTTAAATATTTTATCTAATTTATTGTTAATATTATTATCATCAAAATTAGAATATAATATACTAGCTTTGTAAAGAATCATATATATTGGTATTTTATATAAATTATTGCAATAGTCCACTAATTCTTGTAAAGTTGAATTAGTATTATATTTATGTTTTGTCCAACCATTTATTTTTTGTTCTCCTATTTTGAAGGATGGTATTTCAAATGGCTGACTGTATACTAATGTATTATCAGCCATATTAACAAACCATGATCGGTAATCTGATATTTGTTGTTCATGACCCAAATATGATATATATTTTAATAATTCTAATCCAATTAATCCAACTATAAATGATGTAGTTGGAACAACTGCTGGTATAATATTACCAGCAATACCTTTCGCTTTGTGAAAATCAATACATTGAATACCATAGTTTACCGCACGGCAATTTGATGCCGCATATACATAATACATTGATTTTTCATCATCTTTATCAAAATATTGTGGATTTAATAATTCTTTTGTACAAATTGTTCCATTAATAGATCGAGATGATATATTATGGGTTTTCGTTTTATCCAGTTCAGCATCATTAATAGCAATAACTAGATCAGTCTTAATCGATTTGTTCATTTTAAATAATACAGGATTTTCACAAATATATTTAATTATACTATCTCGATCTATATTTTTAATTTTATATATTTGACAATATAAATTAGTTATACTCTCCATATAATTAATACATTCATTACTATGATCAATACTTGATGAACTTGGGCATAATTTACCATGAGACCAAAAATCTTTTCCATCTACCATATGATCTCGTGGAAAAACATGTAATAACTGTTCAATATCATTATAAAAATATTGTTCATATTTTTCTTTTGCTTTATAACAACATTCTTCCCATGTACTAGGTCTGTCTAAAAAACAATTAATATCATCAATTGCTTGGTTTTTATCATGTAATGATAATTTATCTAAAAAATTTGGATCTTCTATAAATTTGTTATAATTAGATGGACCGCGATTAAATTGTTCAAAATTATCTTTTGCCCAATGAATAGTGTGAATAATATCATTTGGAAAACTTTTAATGGTACACACTGGATATTGTACTGTTTCTGAATCACTCATATTACTATATGTTTCTGTTAAATGTGGTATAATTGGCATTGAACTTGCTTTCATTCCAGTTGTACCACTTTCAAACAAAGATATATCTCTATTAAAACACTCGGAATCTACATATTCTCTTGCTTGAATATTATCTAGTGCACTTATAACACAAGTAGGATTTGACCCAAATACTTTATCAGTAAATTTTGAATCTTCTGGTGTTAATTTATTTCCATGTGAAATAATATTCATTTTACTATTAATATCTTTAATTTTATGAGCAGCTACTTTAGATTTAGATTGACCAATATCTTCCGAACCAAATAAAAATTGACGACTTGTATTAGAATGCTCTATATGATCTAAATCTACAATATCTAATTGTCCATTTTCACAACATCCAAGCATTGCTAGATTCTTCAACCATTCACATCCTAATGCACCACATCCAATCATTAATATATTGATATGTGATAGTGTATCTAGTATCTTGTGATAATGTGACATAATATTTATTTTACAAGTATACTCTTTACTAGGAAATATACTATAATCTGACCATGTATACCATTGTGTGATAGGCGTATATTTCTTTGAAATTAATTTAAGTACTTCTGTACTCACTAATCCACCCATTATACTCACAACTGGTCCAAAAAATATATCATTTGTAAAAGCAGTTTTGTCTTCAACAGGTTTAGTAGGAAAAATACCTTCGCTATTACTAATAACTGCATCTAAATTAGCTATGATTGGATCAAACTTGATAGATTCAGCTTCATTTAATGGACTATGATTAAATATAGTCTGTTTTGGAATATATTCAATAACACCATTTATAAATTTAAAATCTTTTGGTAATTCTAATTTACACCCATCTTTTTCTGATACTAGTGTAAACTTGTAAGTATTGAAATCGGAAATAATCCAATTTTGATCAACTAAATAATCACAACTACTTGGATCTACTGATCTAAAACGGACCGTATCACCTGTATTAAAATTATGTGTTGCACAATGTATTGTATTATTTGTTATACTGTTTATTGGAACAGATTCTTTATTTTCACCATTTAGATCTGTTACAATATGATTTGTCAGACAATCAACTAATATAGACCCAGCTAATCCATTTGACATCATATATAGCATTTTACACTTGTATGAACGACACATTACATTAATATCAATTGCTTCCTTTAGCGTTTTATTAATGACTATCATCACACTATTTTTTAACATTAACGGATTTAATTCAGTCATATCTCTTATACAATTTACATTTACTGTACTATTTAATTTATTTATAGCTTGTTTTATTGTATCAGAACATTTATCTCCAATAGTTTTATAATACATTGATGATATTGTATCAGATAAATTTATGTTTTCACTACCTATTAAATTGATTTCTAATATACTACTTAATGCTAAATTTTTACAAATTTCAGATGCACATCCACCACTTAGACCTAATATATATACACTACTATGTTGAATACGTTGCATAGACTCGATACCATATGTACGTATCATACGGTCAAATTTATTTGTATCAGTTATAATGTTTGCCATTTTATTAATTATGTATCTAATAATAAATAAAAAGTTATTTCAATTTTTATTGTTATCAATTATGAAGACCATCATAATATGATTAAAAATGATTTAAATAATACAAATTATTAATAATAATAATAATAATGGAAAACGATAATAAATCAATAGATAAAATGAATAATCGCGAATTAATAGATATCTTATGGCAGGGTCTAAATAAGAGTAATTTAAAAGGAGTATTTAGTATAAATGAGAGTTATTTACTCCGAGTAGTTCATGATAAATTATTAGAAAAAATAACCAATATATCGGATTAATCCGAATAATTTTTATAATTTTGTAATTTTTTTAATAAATTCATTTGCAATAGTTAATTCTTTATTTTGTTCGTTTTTTGATTTACGTTTCCAAGCTTTAACTATTCCATTATAATAAGTAGATGATAATTGTTTTGAATTTCTATTTATAAAATGATGAAATACATTATTCCATAGTGTATTCCATTTTCCTTTTTTATAATTACTCATTTTCATTATATACCCATCGCCTGAAATATATGGTTTTCTCATAGTCATGCCTCCATCAGCCCATAAAGTCATACTATAAACATTTCCAATCATTACCCAATCATAACTATCTAATGAAAATTCCATAAACCATTTGTACACTTCATCTGGGTGTATTCCAACTAGATTCATAAAATTACCAACTACCATTAATCTTAAAATATGATGAATGTAACCATCATTTATAGCTAATCTAATTGCATCATCAACAGGTTTAATTGTTGTAGATGCCGTATACCATTCGTGTGATAATTTATGTTTATTATTAAAATAATTACTATGTCTAATTTTATTACCAATATATTTATAAATATAACGTTGGTATTCACGCCAACCAATAACTTGTCTAATAAAACCTTCAAAAGTAGATATAGAAATATGCTTGTGTTTAGTATAATAGTTTGATACAATTTCAATCACTTTTTCAGGAGTAATTAAACCAATATTTAACATTGGAGAAATAGTTGAATGAAAAAGAAAATTTCGTGGAATACTATCTATACTGTCTTCATACTTGCCAAATTTTTCCAGACGATACTGACAAAAAGATTTAACCCATTTTATACTACTTTCATGTGTGATTGGAAAATGAATTGAATCGGTTGTTATCTTTTTACCATCTGATACATACAACGGTTCTAAATTATTTGAAAAATGTTTTTCAACATAGTTAATTGCTTCACCTATATAGGAATTAGGTTTATTAGATTTTTTAGAGTCATTTTTAGGAAGAACTGGGACTTTTATTTCAATTGGCATTTTATTGCGATTATCCATATCATATGTTTTTTCACCTTTAAGAATATCTAATCTATCTTTCTGCCATTTATAAAAACTTGCATGAGTAAAAGTATTTGTTTTATTTTTTGATTTATGAAATTCATCTAAATTTTTGTTAGAACATAGAAAAAGTGGAGAATCTAAATAATTTATTTTTTTTTTAAATATTTTTGTATACTTTATTTCTAAAAAAGTATCAACCGGATCAAACATATGTATTTGTGAATGTTTATTAATAGAACTATAATTTGATTTTGTTTTTAATTCATCATAATTTAAATAAGATATTTTTATATTAGATTTAGAATTAGATAGACTTTTTATCAAATCATTTAATTTTTTTATACTATTCTTGTTTTGTAAATAGTCATAATAACACTTGGTTGATGCTCTATGATAAATTAGTTTAATTTTATTAAAATTTAATTTTGTTTCACGTTCTCCAAAATAAATCGGTTCTTCAATAATATAAATATCTGTTAAATTCATATCTTTATCAAGTTTTTCTAGATATTGTTTTTTTAAAGTTTTTATTAATACATCTATATCAAAGAGATGTATTGGTAAAAGAACTAAGCATTGTGACAACATTATTAATAAGCTATATTTAATTATTATGATATATTTCATACACATTATATTGAGCTTTATCAAATGTAATTTTTATAATATATGTTATAAATATTGCCGAAGTTATATGCCATAAACTATGGCATATGTTATATCCATTCATATTATCTAAATTATTAAATACTCGTGCAAGAATAAATAACATTAGAATAAATAATAAAATACATATTTTAGTTTTTGATAAAGTTTTATGATATTTATATAATAAATATAAAATGGCTATAGTTGCAATAATTCTATCAGTTATTTTCCAATACAAATTATAATTATGATTTGTATATTTAGTATGATGATTATGTGATACAATCCATATTAGTATAGCAATTAATCCAAAAATATATAATTTATTTAATATCAAGTATATACCACATACTAAATAAATTATATTTGATATAATTACAATATTATCAATCATTAGTTTATATTAGAAATATTATATTTGATTGAAAATAATATTTTTAAATAAAAAATATTGGTAATTTACATTTGTGTTTTGCCAAATTTTTTTAATTGAGGTAAAACCACCATGTAAAATATTACACCTATTATACCTATAATTCCAATAATAAGTAATGGCATTGCTAAACTACCTAATGACTTTCCAATTGTTTTACCAAGTGATGAAATTAAATTACCAGATCCTTCACCAACTGAATCAACTGTTTTTGACACAGCTTCACCACTTGATTCAACCACCTTACCAACCGCCTCTCCACCTGATTTAATTACGGCAGCAGCAGCTATGCCCATATTAGCAATATCACTATTAATATCAGTTATTGATTCATCTTTAACATTTTCAACCATTGAGGTTAACACTTTTTCAACTGTATTAATAAAATTAGTTGCAACTTTATTAGAGAATGCTGTAATTGATTCATTGGCTGTTATATTAACTATAGATAATTTTTGTTTAAAATTGATTATATTAATTTCTTCAGGACATACTTCAAACTCTAATACATTACTACCTATAATACTATTGATTATATTTGTTAATTCATCCTTTGTTATATTTCCAGATATATCATTTGATGTATCGATACTATCTTTTATTGCAAAACTATTATCCAAGTTATATTTTTTTATCAAATCTTTTTCTGTCGAAGTAACATCATTTGATTTACATGTATTCGCTATACCAGTACATTCTAATATAGCTGATAACATATCACCTGCTTCATCGGCAACATTTGTAAAAACACCTACACCACCTCCAACTATACCTCCTAGTGTTGATCCAACTTTATTTATATTGGAAGAAGTATCTGAATTTTCAACCATTGCTTCCATGTTAGCAACTATATTATTATTAACAACTGATACTATTTCATTTATAATGTCTTTCCGTGTTTGATTTATAATGTCTGTTTTTACTGTTATTTCCTGATTAACATTTTTTCTAGTATACCCACCTTCCATAATACACCCGCCCTCACCACCTGTTAGTCTAAAAGTATTCGATGCTGTA
>Ga0315331_10001437_pt1 | contig 17811 bp, 14 predicted proteins | sample M160m34915metaG_FD_203456 | JGI IMG/M metagenome (GOLD analysis project Ga0315331, IMG submission 203456) | Ammonia-oxidizing marine archaeal communities from Monterey Bay, California, United States - M1 60m 34915 | ecosystem: Environmental > Aquatic > Marine > Intertidal zone | place: USA...
TCGAGATGACGGTGGAGCTGATCACGCCGATTGCAATGGACAAAGAGCTGCGCTTCGCAATTCGCGAAGGTGGCCGAACCGTGGGTGCCGGCGTCGTCGCCGACATCATCGAATAGTCGAGTAAGGGCTTTCCGCGGTCGGGCGTGCCCGACCGGCGCCAGTGCAGGCGCGTAGCACAATTGGTAGTGCACCGGTCTCCAAAACCGGGGGTTGGGGGTTCAAGTCCCTCCGCGCCTGCCACGCGTTGTACGGATATGAGGTTGGGTCATGCAGCCCGGAACGTGGATCCAAGATGCTCGGCAGTACCTGGTCGAGGTGCAGGCCGAGGCGAAGAAGGTGACCTTCCCGTCTCGGAAGGAGACGCTCGCGGGGGCGGCGGGTGTGGTCGTGATCTCGTCGATTTTTGTGGCTTTCCTCTTTCTGGTCGACATTACGCTGGCGCAACTTCTGCAATGGACGCTCGGCTGAGTGGGTGAACGATGAGCGAACAGCAGCAAGGCGGTTCAGCGGGGGTTCCTGGGGTCGAGGCCAGCCCGCCTCCGAAAGACAAGAAGTGGTACATCGTCCATACCTACTCCGGGCAGGAGCAGCGGGCGAAGCAGGGTCTGTTGGAGCGCGTGCGATCGTTCCAGCGTGACGATTATTTCGATGAGGTGCTAATCCCTGAGGAGAGCGTCGTCGAGATCGTTAAGGGCCAGAAGAGGACATCGAAGCGGAAGTTTTTTCCGGGGTACATCCTGGTCCGAATGGACCTAACCTCCGAGACGTGGCACATCGTCAAGGGGACCCCGAAGATCACGGGCTTCGTCGGGGGTGGCGAGACGCCGCCGTCGATCTCGGACGAAGAAGTCGCGCGGATGACGCAGCGGATCAAGGAAGGGGCGGTGAAGCCCAAGCCGAAGATCCATTTCGAAGATGGTGAGAGCGTGCGAGTGATCAGCGGTCCGTTCGCGAACTTCTCGGGCTATATCGATGAAGTCCTGGAAGATAAGGAGAAGCTGCGCGTGATGGTGCAGGTCTTCGGACGGGCGACGCCGGTGGTGCTCGATTACACGAACGTCGAGAAGGCCTGAGGGGCGAGTCGTGGCAAAGAAAGTCAAGACGATCATCAAACTGCAGTGTCCGGCTGGTAAGGCGAACCCGTCGCCTCCGGTGGGTCCTGCGCTGGGCCAGCACGGCGTGAACATCATGGAGTTCTGCAAAGCGTTCAACGCGCGTACGCAGGACCAGGGTGATCTCATCATCCCTGCGCACATCACGGTCTACGTCGACAGCAGCTTCACCTTTGAGTTGAAGTCTCCGCCGGCCGCGATCCTGCTCAAGAAGGCAGCCAAGGTCGCGAAGGGGTCGGGGGAGCCAAACCGGGAGAAGGTGGGCTCGGTGACCGTCGATCAGCTGAAGGAAATCGCAGAGATCAAGAAGGCCGATCTGAACGCGAACGACGTCGACCAGGCGGTCAAGATCATCGCCGGTACGGCTCGTTCGATGGGCATCGAGGTCGCGGAGTAGCCGATGGCAGCGCATAGCAAGCGGTACGATGAAGCGAATGGTCAGGTCGATCGGGAGAAGCTCTATCCGGTCGCGGAGGCTCTTGACTTGTTGCAGAGCCTCCCCGCCGCCAAGTTCAACGAGAGCGTTGATGTCGCAGTCCGCCTGGGTGTGGATCCGAAGCACGCAGACCAGATGGTCCGTGGCGCGATCGTCCTGCCGCACGGGACTGGTCGAGAGACTCGGATCCTCGTCTTTGCGAAGGGCGAGAAGGAAGAAGAGGCCCGGGCGGCCGGCGCTGACTACGTCGGTGGTGACGACCTGGCCGCGAAGATCCAAAACGACGGCTGGATGGATTTCGACCGCGTGATCGCGACACCCGACATGATGGGCGTCGTCGGGAAGCTCGGACGTGTACTCGGGCCGCGGGGGCTCATGCCGAACCCGAAGCTCGGCACCGTGACCCCGGACGTCGGGCGTGCGGTCGCGGAGCAGAAGTCGGGGAAGGTCGAGTACCGCGTCGATAAGACGGGGATCGTCCATTGTTCGATCGGGATGCGCTCGTTCGAGTCGGGTCAGTTGTTGGACAACCTTGGCGCCCTGATCGACGCGATCGGGAAGGCCAAGCCGGCGACGACCAAGGGCACCTACATGAAGTCGATCACGGTCTCGACCACGATGGGACCAGGACTCTGGATCGAGCCAGGTTCCGCGCTTGCACTTCAGGCTGATTGAGCCGGATACGAGAGGGACTTTGCCATGCTGACGCGTGAGCAGAAACAAGAACAGATTTCGTTGATACGCGACAAGTTCGGTCGCGCGACGAGCATCATCCTTGCGGACTACCGCGGGATCAACGTGCCCGAGGCCAACGAGCTGCGCGCCAGTCTCCGCACCGAGGGCGGTGGTGACTACGAGTACCAGGTCGTAAAGAACTCGGTGCTGCGACTTGCTTGCGAGGGCGAGGGTACGGAGGCGCTCGTGGGACACTTCACCGGCCCGACCGGCGTCGCGATCTCCTACGGTGACCCCGTTGGGCTGGCCAAGCTTTTGGTCTCCTATGCCAAGGAGCGTGAGGCGTTCGAGCTCAAGGGGGGGTACCTCGACGGAGCTGCGATCGACATCTCGCAGATCGAGACTCTGGCCACACTGCCTTCTCTGGACCAGCTCCGGGGCAAGCTCGTGGGGCTACTGAGCGCGCCGGCGACCAAGCTCGCCCGGCTGCTCAACGAGCCGGCTTCACAGCTCGCTCGGGTCGTGAAGGCGAGGCAAGACGCGCTCTCCGGTGCAGGAGAGGGCTAGCAACTTTCGGCGGTTCGTGGTGTGCGCGGCCGTCAAACGTGATTCGATGATTTTTGAGGCGGGAGGGACGAAGTGTCCCGCCGGACCGCCCAACAGAGGAAGGTTAACCAGTCATGGCCGATCTGAACGCAATTGTGGATCAACTCTCCGAGCTGACGGTGATGGAAGCCGCTGAGCTCGCGACACTGCTCGAGGACAAGTGGGGCGTGTCCGCGGCCGCTCCTGTTGCCGTCGCTGCAGGCGGCGCCGCTGGCGGCGACGTAGCTGAAGCGGAGGTCAAGGACGAGTTCGACGTCATCCTGGTCAGCTTCGGTGACAAGAAGATCCAGGTGATCAAGGAAGTTCGCGGGATCACGGGTCTCGGCCTCAAAGAGGCAAAGGACCTGGTCGAGGGCGCGCCGAAGCCTCTTAAGGAGGCGGTGGCGAAGGACGAGGCCGAGGAGATCAAGACCAAGATCGAAGAGGCCGGCGGCCAGGTCGACATCAAGTAGCGGCCGTACGTGTCCGGTTTTTTCCGGATTTCGGGCGGGGCGCCCTGCTGAGCCTCGCCGTCGAGTTGAGTAGGGGGAGCGATAGCTCCCCGTCCACCGGTCCATTTGGATCCGGGAACCTGTCCGACCCTTGCGGTCGGCACGAGCGCGGGCAACGACACGCCGCGCTCGTAGTGGTAGGGGGCTAGCGAGCCCGTGCCGCAGACCACGACCGTTTCCGAGTTCGCGCCGCGCGTCCGTAAGGATTTTTCGAAGATTCCTCGCGTGATCGACATCCCGAACCTGCTCGAGATCCAAAAGGAGAGCTTCGAGCGGTTCTTGCAGACGAACGTCGCGATGGAGAAGCGCGAGAACACCGGCCTGCAGGCCGTGTTCAACTCGGTCTTCCCGATCAAGGACTTCAACGACACGGCGTCGCTTGAGTTTGTTGGGTATACGCTCGAGCAGCCGAAGTACGACGTGCAGGAGTGCTTGCAGCGCGGGATGACCTACGCGGCTCCGTTCAAGGTCACGATCCGACTCGTGGCCTGGGACGACTCCGGTGGTTCGCAGTCGATCCGTGACGTGAAGGAGCAGGAGGTCTATTTCGGGGAAGTCCCGATCATGACCGACAATGGCACCTTCATCATCAACGGGACGGAGCGGGTGATCGTCTCCCAGCTCCACCGCTCGCCCGGGATCTTCTTCGATACGTCGTTGTCGACGACGGTGAGCGCGGCGGGAAAGAAGCTCTACTCGTGCCGCATCATCCCGTATCGCGGCTCCTGGCTCGATGTTGACTTCGACCACAAAGACCTGATCTACGCGCGCATCGACCGCCGCCGGAAGATTCACGTGACCGTGCTGCTGCGCGCTCTCGGGTATACGCCGGAAGAGCTGCTGACGACCTTCTACGAGCCGGAGTTGATCCGGGTCGAAGACAAAAAGTACGAAAAGAAGGTCGCCCGGGAGCTTCTGATCGGCCAGCGTGCCACCAAAGAGGTCCGCGGACCCGACAACTCGCTCTTGGTGCGCAAGGACCGAAAATTCACCGCCGCGGCCCTGCGCAAGCTTGAGGCCGCAGGGGTCGAGTGGATCCCGATCGGGGTGGAGGACCTGATCCGGACGGACGCGGTCCAGCGGGTCGCGCCGATCGACATCGTCGACGAGAACACCGGTGAAGTCATCCTCGAGTGCAACGAGGAGATCACCCAGGAGCACCTCGACGAGCTGCGGGCGCGTGAAATCAACGAGTTCCCGTTGCTCTACCTCGACCGCATCAGCACGGGCTCTGCGCTGCGCGACACGCTCCTCGCGGACAAGACGCTGACGCAGGAAGAGGGGATCATCGAGATCTATCGCCGTCTTCGGCCGGGCGACCCGCCGACGCTGGAGACCGCGACGAACCTCTTCAACAACCTGTTCTTCAACCCCGACCGCTACGACCTGTCGCGCGTTGGCCGCCTGAAGGTCAACCACAAGCTCGGCATGGACCCCGACGAGCGCGTCGCCTGGCAGCCTGCCGGTGCTGGCGGGCCGGAAGAAGAGATCGCCCTCGGCGAGCTCCCGACGCTACGTCGAGACGACATCCTCGCGGCCGTCCAGTACCTGGTCGAGCTCAAGAATGGTTCCGACTCCGACAAGCGAGTCGACGACATCGATCACCTGGGCAACCGGCGTGTTCGGGTGGTTGGGGAGCTGCTCGAGAACCAGTACCGCATCGGTCTCGTCCGCATGGAGCGCGCGATCAAGGAGCGAATGTCGCTCCAGGAGATCGAGACGCTGATGCCGCACGACCTGATCAACTCCAAGCCGGTCTCGGCCGTCATCAAGGAGTTCTTCGGTTCGAGCCAGCTCTCCCAGTTCATGGACCAGACGAACCCACTGTCCTCGGTGACGCACAAGCGCCGCTTGTCTGCGCTGGGGCCGGGCGGTCTGACCCGAGAGCGCGCGGGCTTCGAGGTTCGCGATGTACACCCGACACACTACGGTCGGATCTGTCCGATCGAGACGCCTGAAGGCCCGAACATTGGCCTGATCGCGTCCCTCTCGACGTATGCCCGGGTCAATGACCTCGGCTTTATCGAGACGCCGTACCGCGTCGTTACCGAGGGCAAAGTCAGCGAAGAGGTCGAGTTCTTGTCCGCGCTGCAGGAAGAGCGGATCGCGATCGCTCAGGCCAGTGCGCCGGTCGACGATGCGGGCCAGTTCGTGAACCCCACGGTGTCGGCACGGCAGCAGGGTGAGTTCATGATGGTCGAGCCGACCGACATCTCCATGATGGACGTCTCGCCGAACCAGCTGGTGTCGGTCGCGGCTTCGCTGATCCCGTTTCTCGAGAACGATGACGCCAACCGCGCCCTGATGGGCTCCAACATGATGCGGCAGGCCGTGCCGCTCCTGCGGACGAACGCGCCGCTGGTTGGGACCGGTATGGAAGCGGTCGTGGCCCGTGACTCGGGTGTGACGGTCGTGGCGAAACATGATGGCGCCGTCGAGTCCGTCGACGCGGGTCGAATCGTGGTCAAGCCCGATGACAAGGAAGGTGAAGACGCCACGAACGTCGACATCATCAACCTCATCAAGTACCAGCGGTCGAACCAGAACACCTGCATCAACCAGAAGCCGATCGTGCGTACGGGCGACCGGGTGAAGAAGGGCCAGGTGATCGCGGATGGGCCGGCGACGGACCGCGGCGAGATGGCGCTGGGTTGCAACGTTCGCGTCGCGTTCATGCCGTGGGGCGGGTACAACTTCGAAGACTCGATTCTGATTTCCGAGCGCGTAATCAAGGAAGACCTCTTTACCTCGATCCACATCGAGGAGTTCGAGTGTGTCGCTCGTGATACAAAGCTCGGGAAAGAAGAGATCACGCGGGACATCCCAAACGTCGGTGAGGAGGCCCTCGCGGACCTCGATGACTCGGGGATCGTCCGGATCGGGGCCGAGGTCAAGCAAGACGACATCATGGTCGGCAAGATCACGCCGAAGGGAGAGACGCAGCTTTCTCCTGAGGAGCGCCTGCTCCGCGCGATCTTCGGCGAGAAGGCGGGCGATGTGCGGGACACCTCGCTCCGGGTCCCGCCTGGGGTTCGCGGCACGATCATTGGGGCGCAGGTCTTTTCCCGACGGGGCGTCGAGAAGGATGAACGCGCCCGCGCGCTCGAAGAAGAGGAGATCGAGCGGCTCCGCAAGGACCAGGTGGACGAGGTCCGAATCATCCGCACCGGCGCCCTCTCCAAGGTCGGCGACTTGTTGGAAGGCAACACCGCTGCCAACGCGCTCGGAGACGAACGTCGCGAGGTGGAGTGGGTGACGCCAGGGACTGCGTTGACCGCCGAGCTCCTGGCTGAGGTGCCCGACCGTCGATACCGCGACCTGCAGGTCCAGGACAAGGCGGTTCAGCGGCAGATCGATCGCTTGTTCAAGAGCGTCGACGAGCAGGCTGAAGTCATCAAGACGGTTTTCGACGAGAAGATCGCTCGCCTCAAGAAGGGCGATGAGCTTCCGCCCGGCGTCTTCAAGATGGTCAAGATTTACATCGCGATCAAACGGAAGCTGTCGGTCGGTGACAAGATGGCAGGTCGGCACGGCAACAAGGGGGTCATCTCGCGGATTCTCCCGGTCGAGGACATGCCGTACCTGTCCGATGGCAGCCCGGTCGACGTCTGCCTCAACCCCTTGGGTGTGCCGTCCCGCATGAACATCGGGCAGGTCCTTGAAACCCACCTGGGCTGGGCCGCACACGGCCTGGGGAAGCGGCTTGGCGACCTCATGGAGCAAGCGGCGAGCCCGCAAGTGCTCCGTGAGAAGCTCAAGCAGGTGTACGCGAACAGCTTGACTGCTTCGGCGCTCGACGAGGTATCGGACGACGCGATCTTGTCGTTGGCGAAGAACGTCAAGAACGGGATCCACGTCGCGAGCAACGTCTTCGATGGCGCGAGTGAACGCCAGGTAAAGGACGAGCTACGCGACGCGGGTTTGCAAGAGACAGGACAAACCATCTTGTTCGACGGTCGGAGCGGTGAGCCTTTCGATATGGATGTCACAGTGGGCATCATGTACATGCTGAAACTGCACCACCTGGCAGACGACAAGATGCACGCTCGGAGCATCGGGCCGTACAGCCTGGTCACTCAGCAGCCTCTCGGCGGCAAGGCCCAGTTCGGCGGCCAGCGGCTCGGCGAGATGGAGGTCTGGGCGATGGAGGCGTACGGCGCCGCTTATGGCCTGCAGGAGTTCCTGACCGTCAAGTCCGACGACGTGCTCGGTCGGACACGGATCTATGAATCGATCGTCAAGGGCGAGAACACGCTGGAGCCGGGATTGCCCGAGAGCTTCAACGTTCTCGTGAAGGAGCTCCAGGCGCTAGGCCTGAATGTCGAGCTCGTAGAAGACCAGAACTAGCTTCCGCGAGGAGGAACCGAATTGCGAGATCTCTATAATCTCTTCGAGAAGCCCAAAGACCCTTTGGCCTTCAATTCGCTGCGGATCTCTCTCGCCTCCCCGGAGAAGATCCGGGAGTGGTCGTTCGGCGAGGTCAAGAAGCCGGAGACCATCAACTATCGGACGTTCAAGCCCGAACGTGATGGGTTGTTTTGCGCGAAGATCTTTGGCCCGGTCAAGGATTACGAGTGCAACTGCGGCAAGTACAAGCGGATGAAGCATCGCGGCGTCGTGTGCGAGAAGTGCGGCGTCGAGGTCATTCAGAGCAAGGTGCGCCGCGAGCGGATGGGGCACATCTCGCTGGCATCTCCCGTCGCGCATATTTGGTTCCTCAAGTCGCTGCCGTCGCGGATCGGAAACATTCTCGAGATCTCGCTGCGCGACATCGAGCGGGTGTTGTACTTCGAGGCCTACGTTGTCACGGACCCGAAGGACACGGATCTCGCGGTCGGGGAGCTGCTCAATGACGAGCGGCTCGCGGAGTGCCTCGAGCAGTACGGGCGGGGTACGTTCGACTACGGTATCGGTGCAGAGGCCGTGCGGTCGATGCTCGGGAACCTAGAGGTCGAGTCCGAGTGCAAGCAGCTGCGGCTCGAAATGCGAGAGGCAACGAGTGAAGCGAAGCGCAAGAAGATCGCGAAGCGCCTCAAGGTCCTCGACGCGTTCCGAGAGTCCATCAACCACCCGGAGTACATGATCCTCGAGGTGGTCCCGGTGATCCCGCCGGACCTCCGCCCGCTGGTTCCGCTCGACGGTGGCCGTTTTGCGACGAGTGATCTGAACGACCTCTATCGCCGAGTCATCAACCGAAACAACCGACTCAAGCGTCTCCAGGAGCTGAACGCTCCGGAGGTGATCATCCGAAATGAAAAGCGGATGTTGCAGGAGGCGGTCGACGCGCTGTTTGACAATGGTCGCCGGGGTCGCGTGATCACGGGGCCGAGCAAGCGCCCGCTCAAGTCGCTCTCCGACATGCTGAAGGGCAAGTCGGGCCGCTTTCGGCAGAACCTGCTCGGTAAGCGTGTCGACTACTCAGGGCGGTCCGTGATCGTGGTGGGGCCGGAACTCCGGCTGCATCAGTGCGGTCTCCCGAACCGGATGGCGCTTGAGCTGTTCAAGCCGTTCATCTACAGCAAGCTCGAGCAGCGTGGCTTCGTTACGACGATCAAGGCCGCGCGCAAGATGGTGGAGAAGGAGCGTCCTGAGGTCTGGGACATCCTGGCGGAGGTCATCCAGGAACACCCGATCCTGCTCAACCGCGCACCCACGTTGCACCGCCTCGGGTTGCAAGCGTTCGAGCCGATGTTGATCGATGGCAAGGCGATCCAGCTTCACCCGTTGGTCTGCGCGGCGTTTAACGCTGACTTCGACGGTGACCAGATGGCGGTTCACGTGCCGTTGTCCGTTGAGGCGCAGATCGAAGCCCGCGTGCTGATGATGTCGACGAACAACATCCTGAGCCCCGCGACCGGCCGCCCGATCATCGGGCCAACGCAGGACATCGTCCTGGGTTGCTACTACATGACCCGGGAGCGGTCTGGGGTCCGCGGCGAGGGTATGCGCTTCTCCAGTGAAGAGGAGGTGCGCCAGGCGTTCGACGCCCAGTGCGTCGATCTCCACGCGAAGGTGCATGTGCGGATGAACTCGGAGGTCATCGAGACCACCGTTGGCCGCGTGCTTCTGAGTGAGGTGGTCGCGGACGAGATCCCGTTCTCGTTCATCAACCAGGTCATGGATAAGAAGGCGCTGGGCGAGCTCGTCGACCAGGCTTATCGCCGGCTGGGCAGTAAGGCGACCGTGTTGCTCGCGGACCGTGTCCGCACGCTGGGGTACCAGCACGCGACGACGGCCGGCATCTCGATCTGCCTCGACGACATGGTGGTGCCGCCGGATAAGGCCGTCTTCCTGGGCGCGGCGCAGGAAGAGGTCTCTGTGATTCAGGAGCAGTACCAGGAAGGTCTGATCACGGACGGCGAGCGATACAACAAGGTGGTCGACATCTGGTCCAAGGCGACGGAGCAAGTGACCGAGCAGATGCTCGACGCGATCGCGGTGGAGACCGTCCCTGGAGAGGACGGCAACGACGTGGCGATTCGGAGCTTCAACTCCATCTACATGATGGCGGACTCCGGTGCGCGCGGTTCGGCACAGCAGATGCGACAGCTCGCGGGGATGCGCGGTCTGATGGCCAAGCCCTCGGGCGCGATCATCGAGACGCCGATCACCTCGAACTTCCGTGAGGGGCTCTCTGTCCTCCAGTACTTCATCTCGACGCACGGCGCGCGGAAGGGGCTCGCCGATACGGCGCTCAAGACCGCGAACTCCGGCTACTTGACGCGGCGGCTCGTTGACGTGTCGCAAGACGTGATCATCCGTGACAAGGACTGCGGTACGCAGGACGGTCTCGAGATCAGCTCGCTAGTCGAGGCCGGTGAGGTCGTTGAGATGCTCGGTGAGCGCATCCTGGGCCGTGTCGCGCTGACGGACGTGAGAGACCCGATCGGCGGGGACGTGCTCGTCCCTGCGGGTGAAGAGATCGACGAGGAGCGTGTTCGGATTATCGAGGACGCCGGGATCGAGAAGGTCGCCATCCGATCTGTGCTGACCTGCGCGACCACGCACGGGGTGTGCGAGCTGTGTTACGGCCGTGACCTCGCACGGGGGGAGATGGTGAACCTCGGCGAGTCGGTAGGCGTGATCGCCGCGCAGTCGATCGGTGAGCCTGGGACTCAGCTAACGATGCGGACCTTCCACATTGGTGGGGCGGCGACGCGACGCGCCGAGCAGTCCCACGCAGAGGCGACCAGCGAGGGCGTGGTGTCCTTCCACAACGTCCGCACGGTGGTGGATCGATCCGGTGCGACGGTGTCGATGAGCCGGAATGGTGAGTTGAGCATCTCGGATTCGAGTGGCCGAGAGAAGGAACGGCACGCGATCGTTTACGGCGCAGAGATCAAGGTGACTGAAGGCCAGCAGGTGAAGGCAGCAGCTCTCCTCCTTGAGTGGGATCCCTTTGCCAGCCCGATCCTCGCGGACCAGGGGGGTCTCGTGAAGCTGGGTGACCTGGTCGAGGGGTCGACAGTCCAGGAGCAGGTGGATGAGTTCACCGGGGTCTCCTCGAAGGTCGTGACCGAGGCGAAGGACCCAGACATGCGGCCCCGGATCTCCGTCAAGAATGAGGCGGGCGACACCATCGCTCGTGCCCTGCTGCCGGTCGGCGCGATTATCAGCGTGTCCGATGGCGAAGAGGTCGGCGCGGGTGACGTGCTGGCGAAGATCACCCGGGAGGCCTCGAAGACGAAGGACATCACCGGCGGTCTGCCGCGGGTGGCGGAGCTCTTCGAAGCCCGAAAGCCGAAGGAGTGTGCGGTCGTCTCGGAGGTCGACGGCATCGTGAGTTTCGGCGCGGACACACGCGGCAAGCGCCGAGTGCTCGTCACGCCCGAGGACGGTGACCCGCAGGAGTATCTGATCCCCAAGGGCAAGCACGTCAGCGTGCTCGAGGGCGACCGGGTGCTTGCCGGCGAGGCCTTGATGGACGGTTCTTCGAACCCCCACGACATCCTCAAGATCAAGGGCCTCAAGGAACTCGCGCGCTACCTCGTCGACGAGGTGCAGGAGGTCTACCGCCTGCAGGGCGTGAAGATCAACGACAAGCATATCGAGGTGATCGTCCGGCAGATGCTCCGGAAGGTCCGCATCAAGGAGGTGGGTGACACCGACTTCCTGATCGGCGAGCAGGTCGAAAAGACCACGTTCGAGGCCGTGAACCAGCGGATGCTCGAAGAGGGCAAGGAGCTGGCCAAGGCCGAGCCCCAGCTGCTGGGCATCACGAAGGCGTCGCTCTCCACGGAGTCTTTCATCTCGGCAGCCTCCTTCCAGGAGACGACCAAGGTACTCACCGAGGCCGCGATCTGGGGCAAGACGGACACGCTCCGGGGTCTCAAGGAGAACGTGATCATGGGGCGACTGATCCCGGCAGGGACCGGCTTGTCCCGGGCGAAGAGGATCGGGATCCAGGTGGAGACCCCCGAGGGCATGTTCCCGCCGGTCGAAGAGACCGCGGTCGAGCTCGGCGCCTTCCAGCCGACGCCTGTTGCGCCCCCGGCGGTTCCCCTGGGGACCCTCGAGGACAGCAGTGCCCCGGCCCCGGAAGTCCCGGCGTTGCCCGAACTCGGCGGGGATTCCTGAAGCGCGACTCATTTAGAGTGATGGTTTAGGCCCTCGCTTCGCCCCGGGCGGAGCGGGGGCCTTCTTCGCCGAACTCCGATGCGTTGACACAGGCTCTATCCCCGCTAGAATGCGGCGCTTTTCGAGTTCAGGGACCGCTTCCCCGCGGTCCGTTCCACACCGACGGAGAGGTCGCCCGAGCGGGCTAACCCCTCTGGTCTTTTCGGCGGTCTGGGACGGGCGTGGGGGATCCGCATCTCTGGATTTGTCTTGCTGTCTGGACTCCACAGGAAGGAGCGCCGGACTCGGCAAGCGCGCTCGCGCGGCCTCCGCACCGTTCGCGGGGGGGCGAGGGAGCCTGCAAGGCCGTGCTAGAGCACGGCGAGGACGAGGGGAAGACAGGATGCCGACGACGCAGCAACTGGTCAGACGGTCACGCAAGCCGAAGACCACGACCTCGAAAGCGCGTGATCTCGGAGCATGCCCGCAGCGGCGGGGTGTTTGTTTGCGCGTTTTTACGATGACGCCCAAGAAGCCGAACTCGGCCCTGCGGAAGGTCGCTCGTGTTCGCCTAACGAATGGCCGCGAGGTCAACGCCTACATCCCCGGCGAGGGTCACACGCTGCAGGAGCACTCGGTGGTCCTCGTGCGCGGTGGTCGTGTCAAGGATCTCCCCGGCGTCCGGTACCACATCGTCCGAGGGACTTTGGATGCGACCGGTGTCGAAGGACGGAACCGCGGTCGCTCCAAGTACGGCGCGAAGCGCCCCAAGTAACGCACCATTGATCAGCGCGTCGGCTTCTCTCGAGGAGGCGACGCTGGATGAGGAACCTGATTCATGCCCCGACGCCGAGACGTCCCCAAGCGCCTTGCTACGCCCGACCCCAAGCATGGGGATCGGACGATTGGTCGCTTCATTAACGTGTTGATGCGCGACGGAAAGAAGAGCACCGCGCAGTCGATCATCTACAACGCGTTTGACGAGATCGAGAACAAGATGCGCAGTGACCCGGTGGCGATGTTTCGTCGGGCCCTCGAGAACATCCGGCCAAGGATTGAGGTGAAGTCCCGGCGGGTTGGTGGTGCGACGTATCAGGTGCCTATCGAGGTCCGGCCCGATCGGGCGACCGCGCTCGCGATGCGCTGGCTCAAGGAAGCGTCGACGAAGCGGCCCGGCAAGAGCATGTCGGAGAGGTTGGCGAACGAGATTATCGACGCGGCGAACGAGCGCGGCGAGAGTGTGAAGAAGCGTGAGGATACGCACCGGATGGCAGACGCGAACAAGGCCTTCGCGCACTTCCGCTGGTAGCTGTTTGTGAGGCGCTGGGTTCGCCGTGGGTTGCGGCGAACACCTGGGGTCGTAGACGGAATTCGACGATTGGGAGAGGGGACGCGATGTCTCGCACCACTCCGCTCGAAAGAATTCGAAATATCGGAATCATGGCGCACATCGACGCCGGGAAGACGACTACGACCGAGCGTGTCCTGTATTACACGGGTGTCAACTACAAGATGGGCGAAGTCCATCACGGCGCCGCGACGATGGACTGGATGGAGCAGGAGCAGGAGCGGGGTATCACAATCACCTCGGCTGCGACGACCTGCGACTGGAAGGACCACCGCGTCAATATCATCGACACGCCTGGCCATGTGGACTTCACCGTCGAGGTCGAGCGCTCGTTGCGTGTGCTCGATGGGGCGGTGGCGGTCTTCTGCGCGGTTGGCGGCGTGGAGCCGCAGTCGGAGACGGTGTGGCGGCAGGCCGATCACTATCGTGTTCCCCGGATCGCCTTCATCAACAAGTTGGACCGCGTCGGCGCGGACTTCTCCCGGGCCGTCGAGATGATGCGCGACCGACTCGAGGCGAACCCGATCCCGATGCAGATCCCGATGGGCGCAGAAGATCAGTTCGAGGGGGTCGTTGACCTCATCGAGATGAACGCGTTGCGCTGGGACGATGACTCCCTGGGAGCTGAGTTTGCGGTCTGCGACATCCCCGAGTCGCTCGCCGAGGTCGCGGAGGCGGCACGCGAGGTGATCGTCGAGGCAGCCGCCGACGTAGACGAAGAGTTGATGGTGGCTTACCTCGAAGGCGAGTCGATCTCGCCTCGGGCCCTTCGCAGGGCGCTTCGCCAGGCGACCCTGGACTTGGAAATCGTCCCCGTCTTGTGCGGTTCTGCGTTTAAGAACAAGGGCGTGCAGCCGCTGCTTGATGCGGTGCTGGAGTACCTGCCTTCTCCGCTGGACGTGCCGCCTGTTGAAGGCGAGAACCCCAAGAAGGAGGAGCGCACGACGCGGAAGGCAGACGACAGCGAGCCCTTCGCGGCGTTGGCCTTCAAGATCATGAGCGACCCGCACGTCGGGCACTTGACCTACCTCCGCGTGTATTCAGGCACGGCGAAGAGCGGCGACGCGGTCTTGAACTCCGCGAGCGGCAAACGCGAGCGACTCGGCCGGCTGCTTCAGATGCACGCCAATAAGCGCGAGGAGCTTGACGAGGTCCGTACCGGTGACATCGTCGCCGCGGTCGGAGTCAAGCATGTCCGCACGGGCGAGACCCTGTGCGCGGTGAACGCGCCGCTGCAGCTCGAGTCTCCCGTCTTCCCTGATCCGGTCATCTCGGTCGCGATCGAGCCGAAGACGAACGCCGATATGGAAAAGCTCGCGCAGTCGCTCGAGCGGCTCGAGCGCGAAGACCCGTCCTTCCGCGTTTCGACCGACGAAGAGACGGGCCAGACGATCATCTCGGGGATGGGCGAGCTCCACCTTGAAATCATCACCGACCGGATGCTCCGCGAGTTCGACGTCGCGGCGAACGTCGGTCGCCCGCAGGTCGCGTACAAGGAGACCGTCGGGGCGGCGGCCGAGGCCGAGGGGCGGTACATCAAGCAGACCGGCGGTTCCGGTGACTTCGCGGTCGTGAAGCTCGAGGTTTCGCCTGGGGGCAAGGGGAGCGGGTTCGCCTTCGCAGATGAGACCCGTGGTGGCCCGATTCCGAAGGAGTTCATGAACGCAGTTGAGCAGGGGTGCCGCGAGGCTTCCGAGAGCGGTGAACTCGCCGGGTATCCGGTTGTGGACCTCCGGGTTCGGCTGCTCGACGGCGAGGCGCACGACGTTGACTCGTCCGAGCGGTCCTTCAAGATCGCTGCTTCGATGGCGATGCGTGAGGCGATGAACCGCGCCGAGCCGACGCTGCTCGAGCCGTGCATGAAGGTCGAGGTCGTGACCCCGGATGACTTCGTGGGAGCCGTGCAGGGCGACCTCAATGCCCGCCGCGCGATGATTACGGGGATCGAAGTGAGGGGCGGGGCGCAGGCCATGGGCTGTGTCGCTCCGCTGTCTGAGATGTTTGGTTATGTGAACAGCCTGCGGTCGATGTCGCAGGGTAGGGCCGGTTACACGATGCAGTTCTCGCACTACGAGGCTGTGCCGGAGTCAGTGGTCAATCAGATCGTCGCCCGCTGATTTCAGCGGAGACCGGGGAGAGAGAGAAGAGATGGCCAAGGAGAAGTTCGAGCGGACGAAGCCTCACGTAAACGTGGGGACAATCGGTCACGTGGACCATGGGAAGACGACGTTGACGGCGGCGATCACGGCGCGTCAGGCAAGCAAGAGTCTGGCGGACCAGATTGACTTCGCGAACATCGACAAGGCTCCGGAAGAGCGCGAGCGCGGGATCACGATCGCGACAGCTCATGTGGAGTACCAGACGGAAGGTCGCCACTACGCGCACGTCGACTGCCCGGGTCACGCGGACTACGTGAAGAACATGATTACGGGTGCGGCGCAGATGGACGGCGCGGTGCTGGTGGTGAGCGCGGCGGACGGTCCGATGCCGCAGACGCGTGAGCACGTGTTGTTGGCTCGTCAGGTGAACGTTCCTCACATCGTTGTGTTCATGAACAAGGTGGACCAGGTAGATGATGAGGAGCTTCTCGAGTTGGTAGAGCTCGAGGTTCGTGAGCTTCTTTCGTCGTACGACTTTCCGGGCGATGACATTCCGATCGTGAAGGGTTCGGCGTTGAAGGCGGGTGAGAACCCTGGCGACGACGGGGCGAACGCTTGCATCGATGAGTTGATGGACGCGCTGGACTCGACGATCCCGGAGCCGGAGCGGGCACTGGATCGGGACTTTCTGATGCCGATCGAGGATGTGTTTTCGATCACTGGCCGTGGGACGGTGGTGACGGGCCGGATCGAGCAGGGGATCGTCCATACGGGTGACGAGGTCGAGATCGTCGGGATCCGAGACACGACGAAGACGACGGTTACGGGCGTCGAGATGTTCCGGAAGTTGCTTGATGAAGGTCAGGCGGGAGACAACGTGGGTTGTCTTCTGCGAGGTACGGACAAGGAAGACGTGGAGCGGGGTCAGGTTCTGGCGAAGCCGGGATCGATCACGCCGCACACGAAGTTCAAGGCGCAGGCTTACATTCTGACGAAGGACGAGGGGGGTCGGCACACTCCGTTCTTTAACGGGTACCGGCCGCAGTTCTACTTCCGGACGACGGATGTGACTGGCGTTGCGAATCTCCCGGATGGGACCGAGATGGTGATGCCTGGCGACAACGTCGAGATGACGGTGGAGCTGATCACGCCGATTGCAATGGACAAAGAGCTGCGCTTCGCAATTCGCGAAGGTGGCCGAACCGTGGGTGCCGGCGTCGTCGCCGACATCATCGAATAGCGGAGTCGCTTTGTGGCCGAGATGAACGCGCAGAAGATTCGCATTCGCATGAAGGCGTACGACTATAAGCTCCTGGACCAGAGTGCCGGGGACATCGTTGATACGGCACTGCGGACGGGTGCGAGGGTGGCCGGGCCGATCCCGCTCCCGACCTCGATCAACAAGTACACGGTGCTGCGAGGGCCGCACATCGATAAGAAATCGCGCGAGCAGTTCGAGATGCGCACGCATCGTCGGCTCGTGGACATTCTTGAGCCCACGGCGCAAACAGTCGACGCGTTGATGAAGCTTGAGCTTGCCGCGGGTGTCGACGTGGAGATCAAGCTCTAGTCATGGCTAGCCTAGATGTGAAGAGCATTGAGAATCAGGTGTCCGGCTCGCTTGAGCTCGACCCCGCGATCTTCGAGGCAGAGATCCGGCGGGACCTGTTTCACGCCGAGGTAAGGCGCCAGCTTGCAGCACGCCGGACGGGTACTCACAGCTCGCTAAACCGAGCAGGGGTATCCGGTGGCGGCGCGAAGCCGTACCGCCAGAAGGGTACGGGCCGGGCGCGTCAGGGTACGATTCGCGCGCCCCAGTGGGCTGGGGGTGGTGCGGTGTTTGGCCCGGTTCCACGCGGGTATGGACATAAGCTGCCGAAGAAGGTGCGGGCGGCTGCGCTCCGGAGCGCGCTCTCGCTGCGGCACTCGGAAGAAGCAGTGACGGTCGTGACCGAGTTCTCCTTTGACTCGTTCAAGACGAAGGCCGTCTCGCAGGTCCTCCAGGCGCTGGAGCTCGGCGGGGCGAGCGTCCTCGTCGTCATCGACGAGCCTGACGAATTCCTCGAGGTTTCCGCGCGGAACCTGCCCGGGGTCTCTGTGGTGCGCGCCGAAGGGCTCAACGTGTACGACGTTCTGAGGCACAAGCAGCTGCTCGTCACGCAGGCGGCGATGGGTGTGATCGGGGAGCGCTTGGCGCGCTCGGCTAACAGGAGCGAGTCATGAAGCCCGACCAGATTATTCGACGTCCCGTCGTGACCGAGAAGAGCAGCATCGCGCGCGAAGAAGAGAACATCGCGACGTTTGCTGTCGATCCGCGCGCGAACAAGCACGAGATCGCACGGGCGGTGGAAGAGCTCTTTGGCGTGAAGGTCCTTGACGTTCACACCATGCGTCAGCCGCGCAAGAAGCGGCGGGTCGGCGCCAAGGTCGGCTACCGAGCCGAATGGAAGAAGGCCATCGTAAAGCTCGCCGAAGGTCAGGCGATTGA
>Ga0315331_10001439_pt1 | contig 17805 bp, 14 predicted proteins | sample M160m34915metaG_FD_203456 | JGI IMG/M metagenome (GOLD analysis project Ga0315331, IMG submission 203456) | Ammonia-oxidizing marine archaeal communities from Monterey Bay, California, United States - M1 60m 34915 | ecosystem: Environmental > Aquatic > Marine > Intertidal zone | place: USA...
AATGCGTTCTCCTCGGCGCTGACACCTTTCCGCGATGACCTCACCCTCTATCAGGAAGCACGTCAGCTCCCTCATGAGATGCGCTGGTTCGGGCGCTTCGAAGCGGCACTCATCCACGCGCTAGATCCGAAGTTGGCCCGATATTCGTCAGCCTACGGTCATCCGTTCAACTCCTCGCCGCCTGACATGGCACAAAATAGGGAAAAAAAACAGGCCTACCGAAGCCCCGCGTCATTCCGTCAAGAGCGCCAACCGAAACAGCGCACGAGATGGCCTGCTGGACTCGGCCGGGCGCATCTCAGCATGCTCTTCGATCCGGATTTTCCGCAGCTCAGCGCCTATACCCACCCGCACCGAGTGACCGACCCGAATCTCTTTCGGCGCATCTGTACTCTCGAGTATGCGTTCGAGCGGCTGGGTGTCGCCGTTCAAAACTAGGCTAGCCTGCGACCAGGGCGATACCCTGGCCTGCGCCGTTTGCATCATGAGAAGCGATCCCGGATGAAGCCGGCGCGAAACCAGCACAGGAGCTCCGTGCCCAAGCTCAGGATCCTCTACGACGTGCCAGGTTGGGCCTACCATCGCCGTGCGCTGAACCTGCAGCACTGGGCACCCCCGGATTTTGAGGTGAGTATTGCTCCTCTCGCCCGTGCCAGGGATCTGCCCGAAGTCCTTGGCGCAGACCCCTGTGATTTGGTGTTCGTCATCCCAACCCACGAAGCCGAAATCGTGAGGCGCGCGATCGATCAAAGGGGCTGGGACACTAAAGTCGTGGGGAGCTGGAACTCCGGTTGGCCGCTACAACTCGATGCTTTCTACCGTGCCTACGGCGTCACGCATGCGATGGTCGTGAACAACCGGATGGCATGGGAACGTATCGGCCAGCTCCCGCGAGCCCACATGCTGCCAAACGGCGTCGACCTCGAGACCTTTCGAGTCGAGGTCCCCATCGAGCAACGTGCCCCCAGAGTCCTCTGGGTAGGTTCTCGGCGCGCTCGACGACGGAAGGGCTACGACCGCCACCTCCTGCCGCTGCAGTCCAGGCTGCGCCAGGACGGGATCGACTGCGAATTATTGCTCGTCGACTCCTACGATACCGTCAACCGAACAGCCGAGGAGATGGCGACCTGGTACAACGGCGGCAGCGTGCTCGTCTGCGCGAGTGAGGTCGAGGGGACTCCGAACCCGGCGCTTGAAGCCGCCGCATGCGGATGTACCGTGGTCTCTACGGCTGTAGGCAACATGCCCGACCTGATCCGAGACGGCGAAAACGGGTACCTGGTCCGCCCGGAGTTGAACGAACTCCTTGCTGCGGTGCGACGTGCCGTCACCCACTATCCGGACCTCGCTCGCCAAATGCAGTCCGATATACAGCGTTGGAGTTGGCGCCGCGCCAGCTCTGATTTCTATGCCCTTTTCCGTCAGATCCTCGCTGCCGCCCCGCTCTCGAGCCCCGTGCGGCGCGATTTGCGTGATCAGCTCACAGTCTTCCGCACCGGCACAGACGAATCGAGCCAGGCACCAAGCCGAGTCGCGCTCGGGCAACAAGACTGTCTCTTCCGACTCGAGGAGCGCCGCGCCCCAGGCTCTGACGCGGCATCGTTCGCGGGCCAGGTGGAGTCGTGCAAGACGCCATTCTTCCTCGAAGTCGATGACGACACGGCTCTCTTCCCGTGGGCCCTACGCAGGCTCTTCGAACTCCTGGCCAGCTCAGGCGATGGAAACTCGTGGGTGGCCGCGCCCCTGCACGACGTCCGGCGCGAAACCACTTCGCCCGTACTCGTGTTGCATCGACGCACCGCAGCTCGAGGTGCTCTCGCCAGCAGGCCCGGCCTTTCTGCGCGGGCCTACCTCGAGCGCACGGGCGATCGCGGGAAGATCTTGACCGGGGAGCAGTTCCGTGTGGAGGATGCATTTGGTCTACGTGGGGTCCTCAGCGAGTGAGCGCCCCTGAGCAGGAGTCCCAATGCTGAGCGCAGGGCAGCGCGCCTCAACGTCGCCGGCCGATCGGCCCGGGCGTCGTACCGAAACGGTCGGGTACTACCTCGGAGTGTTTCCCTGTCTTAGCGAGACGTTCATCCAGCGCGAGGTGGACGCGCTCTACCGGGCTGGGCTTGGTCTCCGTGTGTTCGCGCACGAGTCACTCGACGCGGACCTGTTGCAACCGATGGGTCAGGAGCTCGCGCGGAAGACCCTCTACCTGCCGTTGGAGGCGAAGTTCACGGGTAAGCTGCTCGGGCGATGTTGGCGCCACCCCGTCCGAACGCTCCGCATGCTTTGTCACTTCTGGACACGATGGCGGGTGATTTTTCATCCTCAGCAATCCAAGAGAGTCCAGCTCGCGCGCGTGCTGTCGCTGGCTGCAGCCGCGGAGCGAGAGGGCGTGACACACTTGCACAGCCCCTGGGCCTTCGCCGACGCGAGCGTCACGCTGCTCGCCGCGCGACTCCTCGGAGTGCCCTATTCGGTCCAGCCCCGCGCGTCGGATCTCCACGCGCGTACGCAACGCCGCGGTCTCCCCGAAAGGCTCGCCGAGGCCAACTTCCTCGTTACGAACTCGGACTACAACGTCCGCGCGATTGAGCTGTTGCTGCCCGCAGACCAGCGGCCGCCCATTCGACGGGTCTACGAGGGGCTCGACGTGCAGGCATTGCGCCCGGTCCCGCCGCGGGAAGGCCCGCTCGGCGTGGCACGTCTTCTGTGCGTAGCGCGCCTGACCGAGCCCAAGGGAATCACCGACCTACTCCTCTCCCTCGACCAGCTCAGGCGAGAAGGGCGTCTCTTTACCTGCGATATCATCGGGGCCACGGCTGACGACGAGCCAGACTACTGCGCGCAGGTCCGAGGCATGCACCGAGATCTTGGCCTGGAGGCCCATGTCCGCTTCCTTGGCGCTCGATCCTTCGATACGGTCCTAGATCGGCTCCGCTGGGCGGACCTGTTCCTTCTCCCGGCGCGGAAAGCTTCGGATGGGCGCCGGGACATCACGCCCAATTCGTTGATCGAAGCGCTCGCCATGGGGGTACCCGCTGTGAGCACTCACTCGGGTGCGATCGCTGAGATCATCGAGAGCGAGCAGAGCGGGCTTCTCGTTCCCCCCAACGACCCGACGGCCTTTACCGCAGCGATCAAGAGGCTCCTCGACGAGGACGCCTTCCGTTGCCGCCTGGCGGGGTATGGGCGCCGCGTCGCGGAGGAGCGTTTCGATATCGATCGCAACATCCAGACCTATCTACGACTCTTCCAGAGGAGCGGGTCGTCCGGGCTCGGCGCTTCGAACCCTTTCCCTGGCCGCCCCTTGGAACTCTCGGGCGGGGCGGTGGACCGCCGCAAGAAGCAGACCCTTGGCGTCGAGCAGGGCCGATGACACGCGCCCGCGAAACGCTCATTTCCGACGTCTTCTCCACCGTCCGCTCACCCACGGAGGAGGACTGCAGGGCGCGTTTGGGGGCGGACCTCTCAGCCCTTGTCGCGAACACCGGAGAACGACTCGTCGAGATCCGACCGTTGACCGCAGAGGCACGCTGGCGAGATCGGCCTGGCTCCTTCCGCCTGACGTTCGCGCAGGGAAACGTGTTGAAGGGCGTTCGTCTCCCGGACCCGGAACGATTGCGACAGCTGATTCACGTGCTGGAATGCATTCGACACCCGGGAATCCCCGACCTCATCGACCACGAGGGCACCGCACTGCTGCAGCGCTGGGTGCCAGGTACGTCCATCGCGAACGGGCCCTGGTCTTCAGAGGACATCGGCAGCTGCGGGAGCCTGCACGGGTATATCCATACCGTCCGCGTCCCGGCGGACAACCCCTTTGCGGACGGGCAGGGGCGCTTCTCGAAATGGGACGCCGGCCTCCCCGGGAATCTCGACTTCCTTGCGGAGCGCTCGGCGCTGCGCGCGCAAGAGGTGGACGCTGTCAAAGAGCTGACGCGCCAACAGCCGAGCACGGCGGAGATGGGGTTCATACACAAGGACCTTTGCGCCGAAAATCTGGTGCGCGCTGCCGATGGACGCCTCTACGTGGTGGACAATGAGTCCTTTACGGTCGGCCCCTACTCGTATGACCTCGCACGCACCTGGTACCGCTGGGCGCTCCCCGCGGCGCAACAGATGGAGTATCTCGAGGCGTATGCAAGACACCGCGACCCCCAAGACTTCGTCTCTGACTTTCAATACTGGGCGCTCGTGACACTGGTCAAAGCCGCGACCTTCCGCCTGCGGCAAAACGCCGAGGCCAGGGACTACCCCATCCGACACCTGCGCTACTGCCTCGCCCGCCTCGAGCGAGCAGGGACCCCATCGCTCGGCGAGCTCCTTCAGCGTCCTCCCCGGGAGTCGCTATGAGTTCTCACGCCGCCGGAAGGTCAAGCGGGCCGCTGTGACATGAACACGCGCTCTCTCACCGTTGCGATGCCCGCCTACAACGCCGAGCCATACATTCGCCACGCACTCGCGAGTGTGCTCTCCCAGCGCGGGGTGGAACTCGAAGTCATCGTCGTCAACGACGGCTCGAGCGACGGTACCGGCGCAGCTGCGCGCTCGATCAATGACCCGCGCTGCCGGGTGATCGAACGTTCCAGGCGTAGGGGGATCGCTGCCGGTCACAACCTGATCCTCGAGGAGAGTCGTTTCCCCGTCATTGCCCATGTCGACGCGGACGACGTGATTCGCCGCGGGGCACTCGCAAAGACGTTCGACGCCTTGAACGCATCACCGGATGTCGCCATGAGTCACTGCTACTACTTCGATGTCGATATGCACGGGCATGCCCCGCGCGCCGCGCTGAAAGCACGCCGCAAAGCGTTTCGGGATCACCGGCCCGTTGAGCTCGACTACCGCGATGCTTTGCGAAGAAGCGCGTCCTACGCGAACGCACTCCGCACCTATCGCAAATCGGTCCTGGTCGACCTCGGAGGCTTCAATGAATCGCTCCCGTTTGGAGTCGACTACGACATGGCGCTCCGAATCCTCGAGCGCAACGAACTCCGCCTGGTGCCTGAGTTCCTCTATCTCCGACGAGTTCACCTGACCAATACGACTGAGTCGATGATCTTCAAACGACATCGTATGTGGTTGCGGAAATACCTCATACGACGCGCATTGGTGAAGAAGGCGCACGTCACATATTGGGAAGACGCGCACTTCGACCTTCGAGACTTCCTTGAAGACGAGTGGAGAAGGCTCGTGGGCTAAGGCCTTGGAGCGCGTGCGCGAAGGGTTCGGAAACTGGCCGGCAGGAGCGCAGTCAGACTCTCGAATTCCTCGACCGCCCTCTGCTCCTGTTCCTCGGGCGTGAAGAGTCCGTGACACAGCCCGAGCAGAGCGACCCAGGCCTCCGGCGCGCGATTTCGTGCCAGGCGAAGCATCTGCTCTTCGAAGACCTCGAACACGCTGTGGCTTCGTAGCGTCCTCCCGTTACGCAGAAAGTCAGAGTAGATCGTTTCCATGTCCGCCGACTCGGATGGGGGAGGGGGGAGGGGCACGCCAGGGATCGTCTCTCCCTCGAGGAAGTGCTGCAGAACTCTGAACTCGGGGTTGTCCACATAGGGCTGTCGTTCGTCGTGACGCTGCTGTCGGAAGGCTCCGTGCGCTGCGGCGAGCACGGCAATGGACGCGCAGGGGTGCTCGCTGTGCGCGAGCCGATAAGTCAGTTCTTGCAGACTGACGAGGCTTCCCCGATAGCGATGCCGCGCGCCCTGCACGTAGAAGCGGCCAAAGGTGTAACGGGGGCTGTAGTCCGGGCGGTGCTCACCGAAGGTGTGGGGGGTCGGGTGAGCCGAGTTGAGCGCGTGGACCACGGACCAGCCACGGCCGGGGAGCGTGTTGGCGAAGTCGACGTCCGAGGAGATGGAGTCCGGGTAACCCTGCTCGCGGATGGTCTCGGTCCGGGTCAGCTTGACCCCCTGGATGCGCCCCAGCAGTGGGTCCCGCAAGTGGCCGACGACGAGTGCGACGCGGTCTGTGGCACAACTGCGTAGGTCGCGGAAGCAATTGGCGTCGAGGACCATGTCGGCGTCTACCCCCACGATGAACTCGCTAGACACTTGGCTCACGGCCTGGTTGAAGGCCTGGTGGTAGGGGGAGACGCCCTCTACGGTGATGAGCGCGCAAGGTGGACGCGTCTGGCGTTCAATGCTGGCCCGCGCACGCGCGGCGGTCCGCTCTCCCATGCTGAGGGCGACCGCAGTGACGTCACTCATGCTCGGAACGCGACATCGCTGCGCCGAGCGACATGAATGGCTGAACGGAGGAACATCTCTCTTCCCGCCTGGCTCCCCGTCCCCGGAGAAGTCGATCTCGACAGGCTCCCTGCCATCGAGGGTTCCCGGCAGAGCTCGCCGAGTCGTCACGGATACGGATACGGATTATAAGCCGGGTTTTGGCGTCACATCCGAGTAGGGATGGGCTGGAGGTCCCGGCGGCGCGCACTGACTCGTCGGTGACCGAGACGTCGGCAGCGATCGTCTCGAACACGTCGCGGCGCGTCCGCGCGACCAACTCGTCGCCGGCGCGTGCCGCCTTGTCGGCGGTACGGGCGGCAACCGCGATCGAGCCGTACCCCGCGTTAGCGAGTTGGGCAGACGCTGCGAGACCGAGACCAGAGCTGGCGCCGGTGACCAGGACTCGCTTGGAGCCGACGTCGCTGACGGTCGGGGCGAGAGTGAGAGAAGTAGACATTAGTTGCTGCTTTTGTCGCATCGGTAGGAACGACAACTATAGAAAGCGCCCAAGGAAGCGGAACCCCACCTAAGGGCGACCACCAAAACCTTTCGTCCCATCCCTACTCGGACGTGACGCCAACTTCCTATCCGCAGGGCCGCTAGACCTCTCGCCTCAGCCCTTTGAGGACTTCGCTGGGCGCCAAGACCCGCAGGTGGGCGCCGTCCTCTTCGTAGAGCTCTTCGAGAACTCGGCAATGTTCGTAAAGCAATCCGACCTTCGCTTGTTGATCATAGGGGATCACGAAGGTTTCTTCTTCCATCGAGCTTTCAAAGAAGTCACGAATCCAGCCATGAAGGCGGAGTACGTCCTCTGGAACACTGGCCGCCATCAATAGGGCCTCTGGGAATTCGGAGGCCAGAGCGCTTTGCTGCTCTCCGTTCAGAAGGTCACATTTATTCAGGATGAGTAGCCGGGGATGTTTGTCGGCACCGATCTCAGCGAGAACCTTGCGCGTGACCTCGTATTGTTCCCGCATCGCCGGATCTGACGCGTCGAGGACATGGAGATGCAGGTTCGCTTCTTCAGCCTCGGCGAGCGTGGAACGAAAAGAGGCGACCAGGTCGTGAGGCAGATTTTTTATGAAGCCTACGGTATCGCTGATCAGGATTCGCGGCCGCGTTTCCGGAACAAGTACCCGAACAGTCGTATCGAGCGTCGCGAAGAGTTGATCGGCGACGTACAGGGTTTCGTTCGTCAGGCCCCGCATGAGCCTCGACTTTCCAGCGTTCGTGTAACCAATCAGAGCCACGGCTTGCGTTTCGCTCCCGCTACGCCGACTGCGCTGCGTCTCGGCTTCTTTCCGAACCCCGACCAAGGTTCGACGCAGCGCAGCGATTCTGTCCCGTGCCGCGCGTCGACCTAGTTCGAGAGCAGACTCACCGGCCCCCTTGCCACCGATCCCACCGCGCTGACGATCAGCCCCGGCATTCGCCTCTCGAAGCCGCGGCACCATGTAGATGAGCCTTGCGATCTCCACCTGTAGCTTTGCTTCCCGAGTCCTCGCGTGCCGCTGAAAGATCGACAGAATGACCATCGAGCGATCGAGTACTTCGATGCTCGTCACTTTTTCCAGATTGCGCAACTGCGTCGGAGAGAGGTCGTGGTCGACGATGACGGTGACCGCCCGCGGGGTCGCATCCCCTTCTTCCTCTTCTTCGGGTTCCTCAAATCCATCCGATTCTTCAGTCTCAGCTGCACCGTGCGAACCCGGCACCATAAAGGACGGGACGAAGCCCGGCCCGCCGGTGTACTTCGCCAACTCCCGAAGCTTTCCTTCCCCGAGCAGATTGGCTGAGCCCAGGCCGCGGCGTTTCTGGGTGACGCGCCCAACGACCCGAAGACCAAGTGTCTCAGTCAATCGCTCGAGTTCATCAAGGGAGCTCGCGAGTTCGTCATCGGAGACGCCCTGCAACTGGACCCCCACGAGGACAGCGGCTGGCCGGTCGGCGGCGGTGGAACTAGGATGGGATTCGCGACTCATGCCACAGAAGCCTGCACGATTCGAGACAGAATGCAATCGTTTGAAAAAGAGTGGCGGGATGGAGATCGTTCAGTCCCAGAACGCACCCTTGGATATGCATGCCAAAAGCGAAAGAGCGTGCACAGGGGCTACGGATGGAAAGTTCAACGATGAGGCCTCGTGCAAATTGGTCAGGGCCGCTCTTCGCACCGGGTTGGACATCGTAGGCAAAAGTCGCTCTGCGGTTCTGCCACCCGACACCGGATGTCGATGGACTCTCCACAATCAAGGCAACCTCCGTACTCGTCGTCCGCGAAGCAGGCCACCGCCGGCTCGCTTGGCTTCATTCGCGATCGGGCGGCATGTCGATTTGCCATGCCCATGTTTTGTTCCTCTCCTACGGGGCACCTCCCGGAACCTGTCATCCCATCCCGACTCGGATGGGACGGCTTATACTTCCTATCCGCGTTATCGTGTGATTATGCGGAACCCCTTCGCGCCCACGAATTTCGATGCCAGCCGGGCGAGCCCCGAACTCAGCGCCATTGCCGATGCCATCGCCAAGACCCCGAGTTCCGGCCTCGAGGACTTCGCCTCGCTCGAGGAGGCCGCCAAGGCGCTGCGGGCTCAGGCCGAATCTCCCGACGGCCCTTGGAACCTCGGCCACAAGCCTTCCGAGCGCGCGGAGATCCGCGAGATTGCCGGGCCCGGCGGAATGCTCCCACTGCGCATCCTACGCCCGGCCCAGGACCCCGCGGAGGTCCTCGGCGTGATGCTCCACCTGCATGGCGGCGGCTGGTTCATGGGGAGCGCCGCAATGTCGGATGGACCCAACGAGGCCATGGCGGATGCGCTGCGCGTCGCGGTCGTGAGCGTGGAATACCGCCTGGCCCCCGAGGCGCCCTACCCCGCAGCCCCCGATGATTGCGAAGCCGCCGCACTCTGGGTCCTTGGGAACGCGCAGCGCGAGTTCGGAAGCACGTCACTCCTCGTCGGAGGCGAATCCGCCGGCGGGCACCTGGCCGCGAACCTCTTGCTCCGTCTGCGCGATCGCCACGGCTACACCGAAGCACGCGGGGCAAACCTGGTCTACGGCGTGTACGACCTCACCGGTTCGCCGAGCCAAGGGCCCGCGTCTAGCTACATGGACATGTTCGTGCCCGACCCGAGGCTACGACGCGATCCCGACGTGTCGCCGCTGTATGCCGACCTGAGGGGTCTGCCGCCGGCACTGTTCAGCGTGGGCTCTCGTGACTCCCTGCTGGACGACTCGCTCTTCATGTATGCCCGCTATGCGGCTGCCGGGAACGCGTGCGAGCTCGCCGTTTGCCCCGGCGCCCCTCACGGTTACGACGCCTTCCCGATCACCGAAGGACTCGCCGCGCGTGCGCGAATGCACGAGTTCCTCGCAAACCAGCTCTGAACCCCCGCGCGCCGGCCGCGACTTCTCGCATGCGCCCGCTTCTAGCACTGCACCGCGAAAAACCCCTCCACGGATCAACGCACTAGCAAGAAGAAATGACAGTCAACAATTCCTGCCCCTAATCCACGAGCGGATTCCCCATCCTGAGTCGCTCTTCTACTTCAAAACCCAGCGCCTCGTAGAAAGCAACGACCGCCTCATTGCTCGAACGCACCCGCAGATTGACCTTCACACAGCCCGCCGCCCTCAGGGCAGCGACGGCGTGCTTCACGCGCGCAGTCGCGAGCGGACTTGGCCGGCAGTTCGCGGCAGAGGCGAAAGCTCAAGACTCAGAGAGCGCGCTCCGGCGAAGGTCGAGACGCACACGCCGTGAAAGGACGCCTCTTGCACCTAGCAGGCACCACAGACACTGGGCCTCGCGCCCGCAGTATTCGGAATCCAATTGATCCGATCAGGCCGGCTCGAGCCCTTCGCGCAGGAAGAGAGACTCTCAGCGCCCTTCAACTCCGGAAAAAAGGCGCCAAGGTCGTAGCCAGCGTCGCTGTATCAAACAACCATGCGCCGTGCCCGAACGCGCTATCCAGGACGGAATGCCGTGCGCTGGGCAAGGCTTCGCGCAATTCCTCGACCTTTCCGGGCGGATAGCGCCAGTCACTTTTGTAACTGACGAGGTGGACAGGTAGATCGGACTTCCCCATGGCGGACTGCAGATCCGGGTACCCTCGCGCCAGGTCGTAATAGTCCATGGCCCGACTCAGGTAGATCATGGTATTCGGGTCGAATTTGGCCCCTGCACCAGCACCCAAGGCTGCCATGCCTTCCTCGATACTGAATTCCGCACCCAGGGTATAAGAATAGTCTTCGGCCAGGAGATCACGCCCGTAGCGCGCCATCATGACCTCGGGCGTCATCCAGAAAAGCATCCCGATACGTGCATTGAGCCCCATTCCCGCTGTGGGGATTCCTTCGGAGTAGTAGTCACCGTCTCCATAAGCCGGGTCGAGTCGGAGCGACTGCCGAAGAACCTCGTAGAAGGCCAGCGAATGAGGCGAGGTGACAGCCGTGATGCCCACAGCGGCCACACGTCCACAGCGTTCCGGATATCGCTGGAGCCAGGTCAGCGCCTGCGCGCCTCCCAGGCAACCTCCCACGACCGCTTTCCAACGATCCACCCCCAGATGGTCAGCGAGTCGCTGCTGCGCGTTCACCATATCGCCAACCGTCACCACGGGAAAGCGGAGCGCCCACGGCTTTTGATCATCAGGGTGCGCGCTGGAGGGGCCCGTACTCCCTGTACATCCGCCCAAGGTATTGGAGCAGATCACACAGAGCTCATCGGTATCCAGAGCCTTGCCTGGACCGACCATGCCATCCCACCATCCTGCCGGCCCGGCTGCCTGAGCACTGCCGGAGAGCGCGTGACAGAGCAGTACGGTGCGCTCGGGATGGAAGTCACCGTACACTTCATACTGGATCTCAAAAGAGGGAAGCGTTCGTCCACTCTCCAGAAGTAAGGGTTCCGGACAGACGAACCTAGGCAAACCCGAACTCCTCAGCTTGCCGCAAGCCTTCCGTGCCATGGCCTTTGTTCAAGGGGCCGCCGTCCGGACCGGGCCAGCTTTCCAGATCGACAGTACCCAGCGGAACCCGCGCAGGAACCGGAGGCAACTCGCCGGCTACGGCAAGCCCCAACAGCTGACCTCCGTGACACAGAACAAGCCCTGCATCATCGAGCTCATCAATCACCGCATCCAACTCAGCCATTTCGACGCCCAAATCACGAATCAGGGACTCACGCCTGGTAATCCCGTCACAGCGCAACAGGATCTCTCGAGCCAACCCACCATAGCGGGAGCGAAGCGGAAAACCGCCTTTCCGCGTATCGAGAATCGCGATCTCTTGGCCATCATCGCGCATGGAGAGAATGGACTGTCGACCCCAGAACTGACGCTTCCAGGACATCAACGGGCCGCCGATCAAACCCAGCAATCGTTCCGCCCGGGCAGACTGACGCGGATCGGTAAAGAAATACGCCAGTTGAGACAGCTCCTCAGTCGCAAAAGGATAGACGTACGCATAGCCCGACTCGGGTACGGGCTCGACCCCGTACTCTTCGGCCCGATCAAAATAGGGGCTAAAACGATGGTAGCCCACTCGTATCGCGGCTTGGGGTGCCTGGAGGTGAAGCAGCTTCGGCACCCAATCGAGCATGTTTTCATACCACTCATCGCGATCGCCAGGAAAAGCAAAGAGGGCCAACCAATTCACATGAATACCCAGCTCACGACACCACTTCAGTGTCTGGATATTGGTGAGCGCCGTGGTGCCCTTGTCCATCAGGTCGAGCAGCGGATCGCTTAAAGCCTCGAGCCCCGGCTGGATCCACCTTACTCCAGCTCGCGCACAACTCTCCAACTGGCCGCGCTTGAGGTTCGCCTTGGTCTCATAAAATATTTCGTAGCGAAGAGACGACTCATCCAAATAGGGCAACACTGCCTTGAAGTAAGTCGGGTCCAGAATGTTGTCAGCCATCATGAACCGACGGCAATCGTAACGCTCAGCCAGAGTATGGAACTGTTCAAGAGCAAGATCCGGACTCTTCGAACGAAACCCCATTCCGTGCCCGTTGAGTCCGCAAAAAGTGCAGTGATGTTTCTGGCCCCACCAGCATCCGCGCGAAGTCTCGAGCACCAGGGAAGGATCGACTGCCGATCGAAGCCCCAGTCGGTCGAGCGTCCGAAAATAATCATCGAAGTCCGGAGTTGGAACTTCATCAAGATTGCCCACGGTGGCTCGAGGCACCTCACCAGACACTTGGGTGGCTCCCTGCGAGAGCACTCCATACGGAACCGAACTCAGGGTTCGCCCCTGCCGAAGCAAATCTGAAAAGAAGGGAGCAACAAGACTATCCCCCTCTCCCGAACAGACGTAGTCGAGCCAGGGGAAGTGACGGACCAGAGCCTGCCCCATGACTCCTTCGCAGTTTGCTCCTCCCATGACCGTGACGATTTCAGGGTTCATTTCCCGAATTCGTTTCAGCAACCCCAGAGAAGCCAGCGTCTGGACAAACGTCGAAGTACAGCCAACCACCTTGGCACCACTTTCGACGATCTCTGAAGCCAGATCGTCAATAAAAACTCCGGCCTGACGGCGCAACCCCCAGGCGAGCTTGCCAAACTCCTGCCGATCGCTAGTCCGTGCCCCGTTACCAGCGCTCGCGTATTGCGCGTCCAGGAAAGCTTCGTGATCGGGCTCGAAGTCAGGGAAAACAGAGGCCGAGAAGACCCAATCTCCCAGTAATTGATTGGCGGGATACGAATTCACTGCATTGTAGGCCACTAGTCCAACCTGCTTCGCCCAACGAAGGTTGGCATACTCCACGCGCGTTGCCAGGCCATGATTGTCCAGTACGGCCTTCAGGATCCCTAGTCCCAAAGACGGCCGAGGCAGGCTGACGAACGGCATACTGACTAGGACAATGGGAGTTCCTCTGTTCGTGAACTTGTCCATGGAGCGAAGATATCCTTGACCCTGAGAGCGATACGGAACCTTGAACCCGACGAGAGGTCCATTCGCCTCCAAGAAGGCAACTGGCGATTAAAGACAGAGAGCCCCAGCAGTCCCCCCTATCGCACACCACCCAACCCGGCCCGCGCCCTGCAAACAGACAGCTAGGTCGCGACCACAGCGACCACAGCGATATCGACGCCGGCGTTTACATTCACTCCCGCGTTGACATTTCCGCCAACATTGACGTTGGCCCCCTCGTTGACGTTGGCCGCGTTATTGACGTTCACCCCTGCTCCGCCGGCTGCAACCGACATCAGGTCCTCGTCCGACATTTCACCCGTATAGGGAGAAGCCGGAAGAACCATCTGTCGATGTTCCGCCGTACTCTGCACAATCCGTAGCTCCACACCCTCCGGCAACGGCAGGAACGTCCGCAAGCTCGCGAAAAAAGCGCCTTCCATCTCGTCCCAGCGATCCGCTACAGGGATCGCCACATAGTGGATCCGCTCAGAGTTTTCCCGAACCGTCACGGTCGTTCCCGCCCGCAGATTGATGCCCGCCTCCGTCAGAACAGCACTCGGCTCCGCGACCAGTCGATCCCGGTACGACTCGTCCTTCCACGCTTTAGCGATGACCTCAGCAGCAATAACCCGGTCTCTATCTCCGTCTGTCACGTCACTGCACCCTTCCCTTGGCAGTCAAGATGTTCAGTATTGGTGTTCCTCTTGCGCAGGGATCCATTCCCCTTGCGTGCTCTGCGCTCCCGCAGGCTCTTCATCGAGGATTCCACGATCCAGCAATTCATTGAGTTGAAGAAACGTCTCTTCCAACGGCACGGCCTGGCGATCCATCAGCTCCAGCGCCAACTCCTCTGCCGAGCGCTCGCCCTTTTGCAGGAGCACACCCAGTTCACGAGTGGCTGCGTCGCGCCGTACCGCCTGAGACCAATACCGCGTACTGACCTCAAAGCCGTCTTCGAGTGGCGCGAACTGGAGATCCTGAGTCAATCGCATGACCTTTTCACGGGGCACTGTTACCGGCATGTTCTTTTCGAATATGCGATCCAGCAGGCGTCGCAGACTCGGTCCGTCACTAAATGTCCCCTGATCGACCACCCAATAGCCCAGCGGCCAACGGTCGTTTGCATGACAAGGCGTGATCAGGCGAACCGTACGCTCCACCATGTTGACCAGGAAGCCGGAAACACAGGCAGTCGTAAAAGTCTGGTCATCAGGAATCGTCTCTTCCTGATTCTTGGAGACCCGTTTTCGATGTCGCTGCAAAGCCCGCCCCGAGATAGACTTGGTCGGATGAAAAGCTTCCTTGTTCTGGGGAATGCACTCGACATAGATCAACTCGGCAGGATCGAAGGCCTCGTGGATGAGATTCCACTGTTTGAGTGTCAGGACAGAGAAGCGCTCCAGCATTCCGTCCTTTGACTCTGCCAGCTTCAGCAATTCGCGCACCCGATCGACATGCTTTTGCGGCTGAGCGGTCGTCGTCTGCGGAAACTCTCCTAAAATTTCATGGAAGTCGCACAAAAACTGCTCGTAGTCAGGATTGTCCAACGGGTCTGTCGCCCAGTAGCAAAATCCCATCTGCGCAGGCGGACCGACGGTCTCCTTGAAGACCTCCAGGGTCTCTCGCCACAGACTTTGATTTTCGGGTGTGTATAGGAACTGATCCGAAAGACGGGGCGCCGCCACCGAGCAGAACCAACAGCCCACGGAACAGCCTTTGGAGAGTTCAAAGCAGACAGGAGCATGGACCACGTATTCGGCCTTATGGCCTCCAAGGTGACTCACGCAGCGATTCATCATACGAGATCGCCAAGCCGCAAAGCGAGGATCGAGAGGGGTACCTTTCTCGCGATATCGCGTGCGGGAGCGACTCTTCTCATTCTGAAAGGCCAAATATCGGCGTACAGACAAAGGCAGGGCCTGCGCCGAATTCAGGGTACCCGCCAGACTCGGATCCCACAGCACCCGGATCTCCTCGGGGTCACTCTTCAATCCGTATTTGGCCGCGGCCGCGCCAGCGTCTACCACAACTAATTCGCGAAACTTATCGTCGGCATACCAGCGCTCGAGAAAACGCTTCGTATTCCCGACATCGGTCCGGTACTCCCAGTCGGCATCTGCCTTGTTGAAAAGAATGGGCCGCACGTCGGAAACGGACTGCGTCATGACTGACTCCTAGCCGGTTCCTCGTCCAACAACCCACGATCATAGAGAAGGTTCTGGACAAGGTAGAAGGTCTCTTCCATTGGTCGCTCCAACCCCATGGCCAGCTCGGCCAGGGTATGACGCCCAGACCGGACCGCTTCCCCAAGTGCCCCGAGGCCTTCGGGCAGCTTCACGCTGTGGCGGCGAAACGCACTAGTAACCTCGAATCCGTGTTCGGCCGCTTCGTAAGAGAGATCGCGACGGAAAGCCACCACATCGTCAGCGCCGAGACTGACTTTCATGTTATCCGCGATCATCCTCTTCAAGAGCCGGCGGAGACTAGACGCGTCGGTGAAAGTTCCCTCGTCGAGCAACCAATGGCCTAGTGGCCAGCGATCAGACGCATTGCACGGAGTGATGAGTTGCACTCGGCGATCGACCATGTTGAGATAAAACCCCGAAACGCAAGCAATTGTAGAAGTTTCGTGCTCGGGCGTCGGTTCCGCCTTGCCCTGGGCAACTCTCCCCTTTTCGCGTTCCAGAGCTCGACCGGCGACGACGTACCCGGACCCGAGAGCTTCTTTGTTCTGGGGAACACACTCTACAAAAGCGAGCTCTGCGGCATCGAAGGCTTCATGGATCCGATTCAACTGCGGAAGAGTCAACACAGAGAATCGGTCAATCACGCCACCCCTCTCCTCGGACAACTTCAGTAATGCCCGAACCCGGTCCACATGGCGATCGGCTTGGGCTGTCGTGGTCTGCGGAAAAAAACCGATGACATCATGAAAATCAACCATGAACTGCTCGTAGTCCGGATTGTCGAGCGGATCATTGGACCAGTAGCAATAGCCCCCGCGCGCCCCTTCGCCCGTGACTTCCTGCAGAACCTCCAGACACTCCCGCCACCAGCGGGCTTGATCCGACGTATACGCCAACTGCTCTCCCAGCTTCTCCGCAGAGACAGCGCAGAACCAGCAGCCCAAGGAGCACCCTTTACCGAGTTCGATACAGAACGGAGCGTGCACTAACAAACGGGCCTTGGGACCCAGGTGGCTTTCACAGCGGAGAATCTGGCGGTCGCGCCAGGCCTGCCAGCGAGCCTCTTCCGGACGAGCCATACCCCGATAGCTAGCAATAAATTCCCCCTGCTCCTGGATGTAGGCACGATATCGAGCGACAGCCAAAGTCTTTGCAGGAGCGCAGAGGTTACGACCCGGGGCCTCCCAAAACTGTCGAATCCCTTCGGGATCGCACTGCAAATCCCACCGCCGCGCGGCTTCCGCGGGATCATCACTCAGCGCCTCCCGGAAGGAAGGATCGGCCGCGAACCGCTCCAAGAATCTCTTCGTCTGGCCGATATCGTTTCGGTACTCCGCGTCGGCGTTCTCCCGATTTCGAACTACGCGCCGGACATCGTGATCCTTCTCGGCGGTCTCGGCAATCACAGAACTCCCCCCTCTGCACCTGCTCTTTTCGAAGGTGCACCGGGACTCTCTCCGGGCGACACAACATCTTCCTGCTGGCACCAGAACTGGTACATCGTCAAGAAAGTTGCGGGATAGATCTCCTCGAATTTCTCCCAGCACAAGAGATCAACCCGAGAGCCATCGTGCGGGAAAAGTGCATCATAGCGCTGGCGAGTCTCCCCGTTGGTTTCAAACCCCAAGAACTTCAATCCCAACTGCGGCAAGAGCTCGGCGATCCGGGCAATGCTAAAACGATGCTCTTGAACGTGAAAAATCAGGTCTCGACATCCGCTCGTATAATAGAAGTCACCTACCGTCGTCGCACCCCAGGCGGGGTGATCCTGAGGCAACCCGGCCAGCTGTCTTCTGGCATCACGGATCCCCTCGGTCGTCGGTGGAAACCCCATTTGCCGAACCCAGTCTTGGGCGGCCACAAAAGCGTGGCGCGCACGCTCGCTATAGAGAGCAACCTTCATGACGCCGCCCGGTCTCAGCAATCCGGAGAGCACACGCCAGCCAGTCACCGGGTCTTCCATATGATGCAGCACCCCGGTGCAGGAGATGACATCGAAGCGCTCTTCCCAGTCTCCCAAGGCCAGCAGATCCGCCTGATACAGCTCGATATCGTCCAGACCGTACTGAAGAGACATCCGGCGAGCGTAGGCGAGACTGGCCAGACTGAGATCCATCCCAACCACCGCCGAAGTCTGCCAGGCCGAGGCCAATGTGACGAGATCACGACCGGTTCCGCACCCTGCCACCAGAAGCCGAGGTCGATCGAGAGTCGATGGCGCCGTCCAATGTGGAAAAAAGGATTGCAAGCCATGACCAAGCTTCATCGGCGCCGAACGAGTCAGGCCCCGCCAGCGCGGATACGGGTTTTCCTCGTACTGCTGGCCGACGGCTGCCGAAACCGAGTGCGAGATTGGGGTCAGTCGAGGTATTTCGGCTGCGAGAATGCGCTCCTCCGCGGGCTCGGTGAGACTCCACGCAACGAGGGAATCCAGACCCTCTATCGGGCGAGCCAAGGGTCCATACATGGCTTGACCCAGCAGG
>Ga0315331_10001440_pt1 | contig 17804 bp, 7 predicted proteins | sample M160m34915metaG_FD_203456 | JGI IMG/M metagenome (GOLD analysis project Ga0315331, IMG submission 203456) | Ammonia-oxidizing marine archaeal communities from Monterey Bay, California, United States - M1 60m 34915 | ecosystem: Environmental > Aquatic > Marine > Intertidal zone | place: USA...
TCGCACCTGGCTTTCCTCGCGACGAATACTCAACCGATACGTACGACGCGGGTCATCCTGCAATCCACCCACCAGGTTGCGCACCACGACCAGGTAATCACCGTCAGCCGGGGCCACCCAGCGACCCGAGGGATCCAGGTGGTTCGAGGGAAAACGCAATCCACCAATATTCAACAACTCATCTCGGTAATGTGCCAACTCCTGCTTCCCGGCCTGGTCCATGATACTGATATCCAGGTCGGCTGGAGATCCGATACGCTGCGCAAAGCCTTCCACGTAAAATACCTCTCCACGCCGCGCCGTGATCCGGTACCAGTCCCGTTCATTTCCCCCGGTCAACTGACCACTTACTTCACCGGGAACTTCCATGCGTTGTGCGGATTCAGCGGTCCCATTGCTGCCAGTCTCCAGGCTCACCGGGACATCCGTCCGGCCTAGCACCAGTGGTGTATCGATCCCCGGAACATGGTAAGAAAAGCTATCGACGGCGACGGCCGCTGGTCGTCGAAAACTGGCGGTCGGCAGGGAAGTTGCTGGTGCGGTGATCTCCACCACCTGTCGCGAATAGGTTCCCGGGGATTTTCCCGCAACTGGTTCAGCAAGGTTCCAACCATGGAGCGTGACCTGGGTTTTTTTCCCCGGCTGCAAGACCGCGGGCCGGCAAAACAGGACACGCGGTCCGTTCCCAATATCCAGTCGATAAAAGTGCTGACTACTACCTCCGTAAACCAGGTCATGCACACGCACCCGGTATTCCCCGCTGCGCGGAACCCGGTAAGCCAGCGCAGGATCCACGCCGAAAAAACCTCGACTCGAGGCCACGCGCTGACCACGCTCATCCACCAGTTCAAGAATCGCACGTAACGACGAGTCCAGACGATGCGTCCAGCATTCCACGACCAGTTGCTGACCCGCCTCCACCGCCAATCGATATTCATCGACCTCACCCGCGGCTGCGATCTCTCCACAGATCACATCATTCAAACGAACCTGCACAACTTCCGTAGACTCTCCTTCTGGAGCCTGCTTTTCAACAACCAGCGGCCGACCCGTGACATAGAAGGATCGCGTGGAACTGATGCCATGGTTCGTGATCGCCTGCACATCATACATGCCCGTTGGTGTCCCGGGCGCAATCGTAACCTCGAACTGATCTTTCTCACGGTGTTGAAACACCACGCCGGGATGACTACATCTCACGGCCGAGAGGCCTTCCAGGCTGCTACCGGACACCGTGACCAGCAGGCTCTGTCCGACCTGGCAACCGCCTGGAAAAACGCGCTGCAATTGGGGGACCGGCGGATTGGCGAACAGCGGAAATGCCGGGCACGTCAGCAGCACCAGGCACATGACCCCACGAACCCATGACTGACCACGTGCAAGCAGTGGAAGCACAGTCTTGTTTCGTGGAAGGTCCATGCCAACTCCTGTCGGGATGAAAGGCGAAACCTTATCGTACTTCGCTCACCGGACGCTGTACAGCTTGCGGTTATCGTCGCGTGCTGCCACTGGCGCACACGGCTACCATCGCTGGAGCCCGTGTAAAATCACTGCCAGGGGCGTCTTACGTGGAGTCCGCATCACTGGCGGGTTCCGAATCACTTGCCGGTTCAGGTGAACTGTCCGCATCCCCAGAGCTACTGGAGAGCAACACCTGGGAAACGTCTTCCTCGGGAACCATCTTGATGAGCGGCAGGACGCAGAACATGTGTCCAAGAAAATAGGTAAACATGACCCAGATCACATCGATTTGATCACTGAATTCAAAACCATCTCGGAACAAGGTACTTGTCCAGGTAATTAACCCCAGGCAACTGATCAACCCTGTCGAGGCAGCATTGATCCCCAGCCCCTGTAAAAAAATCTGGGAATCTCCAACGCCTCGACGCGAGAGACTGTAGATCATCCCCAGTCCGTAAAGACCGATCAGGGCACCCGAGGTAATCAGTGCCAGTGGTTGTGCCAACGGCTTGGTCTGATCCATCGCTTCCATGTACTGCATGCCGTTCATGTCACCGGAGTCATTCTCGATAATTGCCGGTACCAATTGACCCACGCCGGACAGCACCACCTGGAACCCCAGGGTAAACAACATGGTGTAGATCACCTTGCCGCCCAGCAGGGGATCTCTTTCATCCCGCATGCCACGCAGCCAGTTGAGAATGTAGATTACCAGGAAACCGCTCAACGTCCCGACTGCCGCAGGTAATAGCAGCATGGAAGTAAACATCTGACTTAGATTATTGGGACCCATCATAGCGAGCTAAACTCCAGAGAGAAAATAGATTGAGGAGACGAACATTACCCGGTAAAGAATTCAGAAACGTTATTATGCCGGATGTAGGACATCGAATACAAGTAAGCTTTTCGGAAACGGATCTCACACCGGTCAAACTTCCACTTTCCACAGCAATCATTAAAGAACAGATTCATCCCAAGCATGCCAATTCACTACGCAGGAGAATCCCATGACAACTGGTCAGGTGATCTGGGAGCTACTCGTCGGCGGTTCGCTCCTGGTCCTGGTGCTCGCCGTTTTCATCAAGATTCGTGGCCCAAGCAAGTGGTTTACTTGAGAATCTCTTTGACGACTCGGCCATGAACATCCGTGAGGCGATAATCGCGACCGGCGTGCCGGTAGGTCAGTCGTTCATGATCGATTCCCAGTTGCTGTAGAATGGTGGCCTGGAAATCATGAACAGAGACTGCATTTTCAGCGACGGCATCCCCGAGTTCATCACTGGAACCGTAAACCATGCCACCACGGATTCCACCACCCGCCAACCAGGAACAGTAATTGCGAGAATGGTGTCCGCGACCTTCCGCGCCAGGCGCCGGAGTAAAGACACCGCGACCAAACTCAGTGGTCCAAACTACCAGTGTTTCATCCAGCATCCCACGTCTCTTGAGATCCTTGAGCAGGGCAGCAATGGGTTGGTCGACATTACGGGCCAGCTTGTTATAGGTTCCCATCTTGGCATGCGCGTCCCAGTTGCTGTCGATGTTTGTATCTCCATCGATCAACTCGATAAACCGGACGCCACGTTCGGCCAATCGTCGGGCGACCAGGCACTGCCAGCCAAATCCTTCCGTGCTGCCCGGATCCAATCCATACAGTGCGTGAGTCTCGGCCGACTCCCCGGAAAGATCAAAGGCCTCGGGCGCAGCCATCTGCATACCAAAAGCAGTTTCAAATGACTTGATACGTCCTGCCAGGTTGGGATCCTGCTCCCTCCCTTCCTGGTATTGACGGTTAAAGAACGAAAGTAAATCCAGTTCTGTTTCCTGTTGCTGCCGAGAAAAGGAGCGACGCGACATGTTCGCAATCGGTTCCTTGCCAGGAATGATCCGCGTTCCCTGGTGCAATACCGGCAGGAAATCAGAGCCCCAGACCTGGCCGCCCGCGTAGGGCAGTCCCGGTGAGATGACCATGAAGGAAGGCAAATTCTGGTTCTCCGTACCCAACCCATAGCTCACCCAGGAGCCAATGCTGGGCCGGTTAAAGGTTGCCGAGCCGGTATGGATTCCGATCGTGGCACCGAAATGATCCCCGTTGATGTTTTGCATGGAACGAATCATGCAGATATCGTCGATCACGCTGCCCACGTTCGGGAACAGGTCGCTCACCTCGATGCCGCTTTTCCCGTAGGGCCGGAACTTCCAGTCACTGCCCTTGTAAAAACGACGTTTGCCATTGGATTGATTGTGATGTTTGTCCAGGTAAGGCTTGGGATCAAACGTATCGACCTGGGAAACGGCCCCGGTCATGAACAGGAAAATGACCCTTTTGACTTTCGCCGGAAAATGGGGTTGGCGTGGTGCCAGCGGGTCCTCGACCATATTGGCAGGAGCACCTTGCAGCATCTCGGAAAGCAGCCCGGGCAGTAATAATCCACTACCGGCCAGCGACTGAATCATTTGACGTCGATTAGGTTGCATATGGGTTGCTCCCGAATTCAATCAATAAACATGAACTCGTTACTACTGATCATACCACGGACATAACCAGCCCAGGCCTCTTCCTGACGTTTCTTCCGATCGCTGGCAGATGCCTCCAATTGAGCCTCCGACCGGGCCAGGAATGCCACCGCACGGTCAATTTCAGCGGATCCTGGCGGGCGACCAAACACTGCCTGGTAAGCCCACTGCACCTTTCCTTTGGTATCGGTGCCCAGGCTCTCCAACCGTTGAGAAATCAACCGGGATTGTTCATGGACAAAAGATGAATTCATCAGGTACAGGGCCTGTAACGTCGTCGTGGTCGCCCTGCGCGTGGCAAACGGTACGTTCCCATCGGGACCGTCAAACAGGTCCAGGTACGGATTCTTCTGGATGCGTTGTTGCATCAGGTACACACTGCGACGGCGCGTCGGATAATTGGCCGCAAAAGGTTCATGCTGTCGATAGAAGTAAGAACGCCGATGTGGAAAAGGATGCCGTTCACCCGGGGTCAGATCAAGCGTTCCGCTGAACGACAGGATCGAATCACGTATCTGTTCTGCATCCAGGCGACGGCGATTGGCTCGCCAGAGGTAATCGTTATCCGGATCGACAGCCAGGTTCCGATCGATGTTACTGGTGGCCAACTGGTAAGTACGGGACAACATGATCAACCGGTGCATTTTCTTGATCGACCAACCCTGGGAGATAAACTGGCTGGCCAGGTAGTCCAGTAATAACGGATGGGTCGGTGGAGTACCACGCACCCCGAAATCACTGGCCGTTTTCACAAGCCCCTTACCAAAGTGGTGTTGCCAGATGCGGTTCACTGCAACGCGGGCCGTGAGAGGATTTCCAGGATCGGCAATCCAATCGGCTAACTGGAGACGCCCACTGCCCGTGGATTTTTCCGAGAGCTTGGCACCACCAAGAATGCCCAGGAATCCTCGACGCACTTGCGACCCCGGTGTCCTGGGGTCACCCGCCACCTGGATCTTAACATCATGCGAATCACCTTCCCGCACCGCGTAGGCGATTTCCATCGTTGGAAATTTCTTAAGTACTTCCGCACGCTGTGCGCGTAATACCTGTAGTTCTTTCCAAACGATTTCTCGACTGCGACCCGGGGTCGTGACCTTCATGTTCTGGAATGACTGGAATTCCCGGAATTTTTCTCGTTCCCGGGCATCCCAGTGAGCCAGCACTTTCTCGTGCGGTCGCAGGATTTCGCTCGCCTGTTGCTCTCCAATCCGGTAGACGAAATGACGCCGGCGTGGTTGCTTCTCCGAACCAGGATGAGGATAGATCGTGCTGTCAAAGATACCGTAAAGGGCGTAGTAATCCGTCGTGGGAATGGGATCAAACTTGTGGTCATGACACCGTGCACAACCAATGGTTAATCCCTGGAAAGTTCGTCCCAGGTTATCTATCGTGTTCTCGATCGTGATATGCCGTAGATTCAACGGGCCCACACCAATGCGACGAGAGATGGCAATGTAGCCCGTCGCAATCTGCTGTTCCCAACGCTGCTCATCATCCCTGGCAGGAAGCAAATCACCAGCCAACTGCTCTCTCACAAACTGGTCGTATGGCTTGTCCTTGTTGAACGCGTCGATGACATAGTTGCGATACTTGTAGGCCTCTGGAACCGGGTAATCTGCCGCATCTCCGGACGTATCTGCATAGCGAACAACATCGAGCCAGTGGCGTCCCCAGCGTTCTCCATAATGACGCGACGCCAGCAAACGATCCACAACGGTTTCAAATGCTGCGGGCGAATCATCCGCGAGGAAATTCGCCACATCCTCCTGCGTGGGTGGTAAACCGATCAAGTCATAGGTGGCACGACGAATCAGGGCCCGCTTGCTCGCCTGTCCCCCTGGTTTCACACCCTCTTTCACTAGCCGGGCAAAGATAAAAGCATCGACGGGATGTCGATTCCAGGATGGATTCTTGACCTGTGGTACCGTGGGTCTGACGACTGGCTGGAACGACCAGAAATCTCGCAGTTTCGGATCGATCTCAACCGTGGCCAAAGCTGGACTTGCCGAGGTATCCCAGGCCGCTCCCTCGGCAACCCAACGAACCAACATCGCCACCTGGGACTTCGACAACGATTTCCTGGGAGGCATTTTGAATTTGTCGTGCTGATAACGAACGGCCTGGATCAACAGGCTTTTGCCAGGATCCCCCGGGATCACCGCCGGACCTGACTTGCCTCCCTTGAGAACCGCCTGGCGAGAATCCAGTCGCAATTCGCCCTTGGGTCGGGCACCATGGCATGAGATACAATTCTTCTTTAGCAGTGGCTGCACCTGGCGCTGGAAAAACTCGCTGGGCGACTGGACCCAGACCGCTCCCTGCTCAACCCACTCGATCAAGGCCGTTACCTCGTGGGGAGCCAGTCGCTTCTGCGGCGGCATCTTGAGTCGCTGGTGTGTGCGTGAGACGGCCTGGATCAGCAAGCTGTTTTTAGGATTCCCCACCTCGATAGCCGGCCCGGAATTACCACCCTTGAGAATGGTCTCACGCGAGTCCAGTCGCAGCCCTCCCTTGCGTGCCTTGGTATGGCAGGCGTAGCAGTTGTTAACCAGGACAGGCCGCACCTTCGATTCAAAATGATCCTCCGCCTCGTTGGCGTGCAATCGAGAACTCAGCAAGCTGAGCACCATCAACCAAACGCACCATTGTCCTGTCGAACGACGTGGCAATAGGAGCAGTTTATCTACGGAAGGGTTCAAGGGGTGGTCACACCTGTGATAGGCAAACAAAGATCGTGCCCAGGAAAAAATTTCCAGGCAACCGCAAAAGCCATTATGCGCGGAAACTCACAGGGCAGCTAGGACGTTTCTTATTGCGAGCCAGAAGACTCCGTTTATCTGTCAAAAAACATATAAAAACGGACCATACCGTTTCATTTTCTTCCTGAACGATTAGTCTAGATAGATCGTGACCAAGGTTTCTTTTCCCCATCCCCGATCACCCCGACTTGATTTCCATGGGCCACAGGACCTCTCCTCGAAATGCTTGCCCTGGACCAGGCCACCGTCGTCGCCTGTTACTGGAAAAACTGGAAGACCGCCGACTGCTGACCGATGTCTCGGCTCCTGCCATCCTGCAATGGTTCGAATCTTCCTACGACACCATCGAACAACGCGCTCCGGATCTTTTCATGGCCGGTTACGGTGCTGTCTGGACGCCACCACCCAGCCGCAGTGACACCAGTGACTTTAGCGTTGGCTATGATGTCTACGATCGATTTGATCTTGGCTATCCTGGCAAGCCCACTCTCTACGGTACCGAGACCGGGCTCACGACGATGATCGATACGCTGCACGCCGCAGGCCTGGACAGCCATGTTGATTTCATCCTGAATCACAATGGTTATTCCACGCTGGCCACCGAAGGGTTCTATGAAGCCGGGGGCTACCCGGGACTGGCCATCACCTTGCCTGGTGAGATCGATGGCGATTTTCATTCTGCCTTCTGGGGAGGAGATGAATATGAACGGTTGGCTGGATTGATCGATATTGCCCACGAGAGGAATCACCAGTTCATCCGCAGCCCCGTCGACCCTGAAGACAGTCGCAATATCCGGGCTGGCACGACACCCGCCTTTGGACGACTGGCCAATGTTCCCGACCTAAACAACCGCCAGTTCTACCCGGACCAGGGACACAACACGATTCATGTCTACGACCCCAAGACGGGTGAAACCGATATCCCGGTTCACCAGTTCAACCTGGACGATCCGATGGCCGGTGATGCTACCATGGAAAATGCCACCGGCTACCTGATGCGTAATGCCCAATGGCTGATCCAGGTGATCGGTGTTGATGGCCTTCGTATTGATGCCGCCAAGCACGTCCAGGGGTTCACACTCGATTACCTCGACCGGGCTGTCTATCGTCAAAATCCCCGCTCCCTGCTCGATGGCAGTACGAAACAGGTCTTCAGCTATTCAGAAGTCTATGATGCCGACCCGGCGGTCCTGCATCCGCACGTCAAGAAAGATATTAATCCCAACGATCCAGGAAGGATCGGTGGCAATCGCGATACGCTGGACTTCAAACTCTATTTTGCTCTCAAGGAAAACCTGGAACACGGCACCCAGCCGGGATGGGATAACTGGGAAAGTACCCGGGGTGCCTGGTACCAAATCAAGGATGCCGCACTAGACACGTCCCCGGCCGGCGGCCAGGGTGACACGCTGCATAACGGCAATGCCGGAGTAACGTTCGTGCAAAGTCACGATGTCTACAAGCCATACCAGTTAGAAAATGTCGCCTACGCCTATACCCTGATGATGCCCGGTAACACGGTCGTCTACTTCAACGGCAAGGAATTCGGAGACAACCGCGAGTTTCCCAAGGACGGCCGATCAGATGCTCTTAGCGTGGGAGGCGGTAGTGACCTGACAAGCATCCTGAATGCTCGCAATACGCACGGTCGAGGCAATTATGCCGAGCGCTGGGTCGATGCCGAAGGCCTGTTCGCCTTCGAACGCGAATCAAGTGCGCTGACCCTGCTCTCCAATCGTACCGATGGTGGATTCGATTCTCGCACGCTGGAGCACGTCGGCTTTGCTCCGGGAACCTACCTGGTGGAATTGACAGGTAATGCAGCCGATCCCACACGAGATCCTTTCAATGATATCCCCGAGGTTGTACAGGTCTTTGACGACAACGGCGTCAGCAAGGTCAACGTACGATTCCCTCGCAACGCCAATGCCAACGGAGAATGGACCGGTGCCGGCTACCTGGTCTACGGGCTCCCCACACCGGAAGCGCCCGCAGGACTGGAGCTGATCGGTGTCGACAGTATCCTGGCAGGAAATACGACCGCCAACAGTGACTTCGAGAATGGCACCCAACGACAGACGGATCTGCATGTGGTCACTGCAGACCAACTCAACGTACGCCTGAAAACCGTCGAGGTGAACCTGCTGGGATCCATGCGAGACGCATGGGCCGACGGTGACAACGCCCTGCTAAAACTGGACCAGGGTCGCCCCATCAACAACCTGAATCCTAACAACACATCCAGTGGTGTCGATTACGATCAACCGGACAGTGCCGTTTACGGATTCGAGCAGTTCGAACAGAAATCGAGTCCGCTGATCGGACCCGGTGGCCTGGGTGACACGGGGTGGACAGGAGATGGTGAGTTCCTGCAAACCATCGATGTCACGCAACTGGAGGAAGGCAACCACTTCCTGGAAGCCCGCGCTTTTCGGCATCGCACGGACAACGGTCCCGGGGTTTTCAGCAGCTTCAAGAAAGTGATCTACGTTGATCGCTTGCCACCCGATTCAACCGTGGCAAGCTTTGAACCCTGGGACGACGCCATCCACGAGAATCGAGACCTGGTAATTCGCTCCCTCGACAAGACTGCCAACAACGTCCATGTCTTCCTGAATCTGCCAGCCGGAACCACGGACGGGCAGATCATGGACATGGTGAACGACGACCAGGGCAAGGCCGCGGTACATGATCGGGACCTGTTCAAGTACGGTTACTCCAACGTACCTCACGGCAACAACGTCGCCACGATCGTCACCTTCGAAGCGACCGGGAACTCGAATATCCAGCGTGTACCGGGGCTCTTTACCTCGACCATCGTTGGGGCCGGCCTGGGAGACCTGGACCATGACGGCGACTACGATGCCCATGACGTGCAGCGCTTCAGCGAGATCTATCAGAGTGACCAGGGCCAGTTTGATGCGGCCGGAGATTTCACCGCCGATGGCCTGACCACCTATGCCGACCTGGTGGCACTGGGAACAAAGCTCCAGGACAGCAATGTCAGCCAGGCGACTCTCGATGCCTTTACAGCATTTCATCGCGACATGTTTGCTGCCGTAGATGACAGTTACACGACCAATGAAGATTCCCAGCTAACGGTCCAGGCAACGGGGATTCTTACCAATGATCGCAACCCTGGAATGGAAGGTTCGCTGAACCTTGAAACGAACGGGGAAGTCGATACCAGCCTGGGTGGGAAAGCACAGTTCCAGTCGGACGGGAAATTCATCTATACCCCCCCCGCCAGCATGCAGTCGCTGGCCCCCACTGAATTTCTCCTGGATACCGTCCCCTACACGATCCATGATGGCCTCGGCAACACCGATACCGGAAACGTGATTATCCAGGTTGATGGTATTAATGATCCACCGACGCTCGTGGCTCCAGGTACGTTCACAATCAACGAGGATACCGACACCGCAATCCCCGGGATAACGATCCTGGATATTGATGCCGGCGAGATCCCCTTCCGTGTCACGCTTGATGCGACCCACAGCACGGTCACACTGGGCAGTCTTGAAGGACTGACCTTGAGCGGCGGAGATGGAGTGGCTGACACCAACATCGTACTGGAAGGAACCTTGACGGATGTCAAGGCGGCCGTCGAGAACCTCAGCGTTCGTGGCCCACAGGATTACACCGGGCCAGCCAGTCTCGCGATCGAGGTGGATGACCGATCCAACCCGGGTTCGGAGGATCCTTCAACTGACAGCCGGACCATTGTCCTGACCATTCAAGCCGTCAACGATCCTCCCACGCTTGATGCGATTGGCAACCTCTCCATTGCCGAGGATGCCGAATCGCAGACCGTCAACCTGACCGGCATCAGACCCGGTCCGGATGAAAACGAAGCTGTCCGGGTCACGGCAAGCAGTAACAAGACCAACCTGGTACCGGATCCGACCGTTAACTACACCAACGGCCAGGCCACCGGCACGCTCACCTTCACACCCGTGGCTGAACAGAATGGTACCGCCACGATCACCGTCACCGTGGAAGACGCCGGCGACGATGAAGACCTGGATGAGACAGACGACAACCGGTTCCTAACGCGAACCTTTGACGTGATCGTCACTGCAGTCAATGACCTACCGATCGCTGGTGATAGGACGTATCGTCCACTGGACAACGTGCGATTGGACAACGACCTGACCACGCTGGTCACGGATGTGGACCAGGATACCCTGACGTTCACGGTTGTCACGAATTCCGCTCATGGAGAACTGGTTGTCAACACCAACGGTTCCTACAGCTACACGCCCGACCACAACTTCAACCTCACAGATTTTTTCACCTACCGGGCTAACGACGGCACGGGCGACAGTAACATCGGCACCGTCACGCTGCAGGTGGATACTGATTACAGCTGGTATAACTGCCAGGATCCGAGGGACGTGAACAATGACAATTCAGTGACGCCACTCGATGTGCTCTGGATTATCAACTCGATCAACAGCAAGGGTAGTCATGCACTGGCCAAGGCAAGACCGGAAGGAATCGCCAAGCCTTTCCTGGATGTGAACCGTGATGCCTATGCCACGCCCCTGGATGCCCTCTGGGTGATCAACTACCTGAACCAGCAGCCAGGTGGTGAAGGAGAGGGATCAGCAGAAGCAATAGTCGCCACCGGGATGATGGACTGGCCAGGAATGCACAAGGCTCGGATCAAACCTATCGACCAGGCCAGCTCTCGCATCGCTCAACCCGCAATCCATCCCTACCTCGACAACACGCCTTACTACCAGCGCGTGGACCAGGCACTGGACTCGCTCACGCGCCCCGCGCGTCGCAGCCAGTCATCGACCAGCGACCGGGACGAGCTCTTTGAAGACTCGCTATGGCTCGAGGATTTAAGCGAAGATCTGATCGGTCAAACGGGCTCTCGCCACTAAGCTGTCCGGTCTATTCAGCAGTCGGACTAACTAGCTATTCAGTAGCGAACCGGGTCTTTTACACTGGAAATGCACCACTATACTGGTGCATCATCCATGTACGGAAAGCTGGACAAAATCACGAAACATGGAAAAATAAACCATTCATACCGACTTATCACGAAGATTTGATCTTATTGTCTCTGCTGGAACTCCTCACTTATGGCACACCGACGTAGCAGACGACGACGTGCCCCAGGAAGGCAGCGGCGGCGATCTTCAGACCGACACCAAAGCTGCCCGTTTCGACCACGCAGCTTGTTGCTTGAATCCCTGGAAGACCGACGGCTCCTGGCCGTTGACATCGTCTTCGATTACTCGCTCGACACGGTGGGTTTCTTTTCCGCGCAGGAACGCAAGGACGCCCTGGAACGTGCCGCCGAGGTTCTCGAAGCACGTCTCGAAGACGAGTTGACGGCGATCACGCCCGGCGGCAGCAACACCTGGACCGCTGTAATCTCGCACCCTGAAACCGGCAGCCAGCACGACGTGGTGGACCTGGCAATACCGGCTGACACGTTGCTGGTCTTCGTCGGTGCCCGCAATATCTCGAACCTCGGTATCGGTGGACCTGGAGGTTACCAGGTCAGCGGGACCAGCCAGTTCGTGAATAACATGGTGACCCGTGGACAGAGTGGTATCGCCACCGGCTCCGGGGACTCTTCGACCAATACCGATTTCGCCCCCTGGGGTGGTAATGTTGTCTTCGATAGTGACGCCTCCTGGAACTACAGTACCGATCCGCCCGCCGCCGGCGTCAATGATTTTTATTCCGTTGCCGTCCATGAAATCGCGCACCTGCTGGGAGTTGGAACCTCGCATTCCTGGACCAACCAGATCAACGCATCCGGGCAGTTTGCCGGTACCCATTCCGTACAGGCTCATGGATCACCCATCGCATTGGATCCCACGGATTCCCACTGGGCCAGTGGCACCGACAGTACCTTACCCGGTACGATTACGGTCCAGGAAACAGCACTGGATCCAGAGATCACGGTAGGCACTCGCAAGGAACTCACCACGCTGGACTGGGCCGCACTCCAGGATGTTGGTTGGGAAGTCGCACCGATCAGCTTCGCCCCCACGTTGGATGCGATCAGCGACGTCGTTATCAACGACAACGCTTCCGAACGGGTCATCGACCTGACTGGTATCACGGCTGGCGCCGGTGAATCGCAGGTCATCCAGATCACAGCCAGCAGTAGTGATCCGAGCGTGGTGCCTAATCCAACCGTAACCTACTCTTCCCCGGAAACCACCGGGACGCTCAAGTTCACACCCGTGGCAGATCAGAGTGGCACCTCCACGATCACTGTCACCCTGGAGGATGGCGGCGCTGACAACAACCTGGCCACAACAGAGGATAACGATACATTCAGCCGGTCCTTCCTCGTGACCGTCAGCCTCTCCTTCAACATCACTTTTGATTATTCACTGGACACTACTGGTTTCTTTGCTGACCAGGCACGCAAGGATGCCCTGGAACGTGCCGCCAACGTGTTTGAAAACCGGCTGGAAGATAACCTGGCAGCCATCCAACCCACCGGCAGTAATACCTGGACGGCTGTCATGAATCACCCTGAAACAGGTAATACAGAAAACATCGTAGACCTGGTCATCCCCATCGATACCCTGACCGTCTTCGTCGGCTCACGCGTTATGTCCAACCTGGGTATTGGCGGCTCAGGCGGCTACCAGGTCAGTGGAACCAGCGCCTTTGTTAACACCATGAGCACCCGCGGACAAAGTGGTATCGCCACTGGTTCCGGAGATTCTTCGACGAATACTGATTTCGCACCCTGGGGTGGCAGCCTCACCTTCAGCCGTGATGCCTCCTGGAATTTCAGTACCGATGCACCCACAAGCGGCACCAACGATTTCTATTCCACCGCCATCCATGAACTGGCTCATCTGCTGGGCTTCGGACGCGCCGACTCCTGGGACAACCTGGTGAATGGATCTGATGAATTCGCAGGCACCTCCGCCGTGGCCGCACATGGATCCACGATTCCACTCAGTGGCACCAAATCCCACTGGGCCAGCAGCACCAGCAGCACCCTGCCCGGCACCACCATCACGCAGGAAGCGGCCATGGATCCAGGCCTGGCCGTCGGTACCCGCAAGGAATTCACAACCCTTGATTGGGCTGCACTCGATGATATCGGTTGGGAACTAAGCATGCCTAACCAGGCCCCCACGCTCGATGCGATTGGCAATCTCTCCATCGCCGAAGATGCTGCACAGCAAACTGTTAACCTGGCAGGTATCGGCCCCGGCCCTGACGAAAGCGATGCAGTTCGCATCACGGCCAGCAGCAACAACCCTGGCCTCGTACCCGATCCCACCGTGAACTACAGCAACGGGAATGCCACCGGCACACTCACCTTCACACCCGTGGCGGAACAAAACGGTACCGCCACGATCACTGTCACCGTCGAAGATGCCGGTGATGATGGTGACCTGAACCAGACCGATGACAACCTCACACTGACCCGGACCTTTGACGTGGTCGTGGCCGCAGTCAACGATAACCCCACGCTCGATGCGATTGGCAACCTCTCCATCGCCGAAGATGCCGCACTGCAAACTGTTAACCTGGCAGGTATCGGCCCCGGCCCTGACGAAAGCGAGGCAGTTCGCATCACGGCCAGCAGCAGCAACCCTGGCCTCGTACCCGATCCCACCGTGAACTACACCAACGGGAATGCCACCGGTACGCTCACCTTCACACCCGTGGCGGAACAAAATGGTACCGCCACGATCACTGTCACCGTCGAAGATGCCGGTGATGATGGCGACCTGAACGAGACCGATGACAACCTCACGCTGACCCGGACCTTTGACGTGGTCGTGAGTTCAACCAACGACAGCCCATCGTTCGATGTCATTGCCGACCTGACGATTGCCGAAGATGCTGCCGAGCAGACAATCAACCTGTCAAACATCAAGGCTGGTTTAAACGAAACCCAATCGCTGCGAATCACGACCGAAAGTACCAACACGAGTTTAGTGCCAACGCCGACGGTCATTTATACGTCTGCCGAGTCGACCGGGGTTCTAAAATTGACGCCGGTCGCTGATCAGCATGGTGTCAGCACGATCACAGTGAACCTGGAAGATGCCGGTATCGACAACAACTTTGCGACCACGCTTGATAATGCCATCTTCAGTCGTACGTTCGTGGTGACCGTAACCGCGGTCAATGACAAACCGGTCGCTGGCGATGTCACGTATCAACCGGTCGAGAACCAGGTGTTTAGCAAGGACAAGGCAAGTGGGCTGGCAACCCAGGTGAATGATGTTGAAGGTAACGACCTGACATTCTCCGTGGTCACTGCGCCAAGCAATGGTTCCCTGACACTCGATGCTGATGGTTCCTTCACCTATACGCCGGATACGAACTTCAACAAAACGGATTCCTTCACTTACCGGGCCCATGATGGCGTTGCCAACAGTAACACCGCCACGGTAACACTCGAAATTGACACGGCTTTCCCCTGGTATAACTCAGACCAGGAAAGGGATGTCAACAATGATGGCGTGGTGACTCCACTGGATGCCCTCTGGATCATCAACACGCTCAATAACCTGGGCAGTCACCAGTTAACCACGAACCGTGCGGAAGGAATTGCTCCACCCTACCTGGATGTCAACCGTGATGGTTTTGCGTCACCAGCAGATGTACTCTGGATCATCAACCATTTGAACCAGCAATCCGGGACTGGTGAGGGCGAAGGAGAACCGTTGGAAAACAATCCGGGATCGGTTGTTCCGGCAACCAACCAATCACCGGTCCCTGGGAGCAACACCTCGACTTACGCACCTCTCCCCACTGTGCCTGCCACGCAATGGGAAGATATCGACAATGCATTCCGGTCATTTACGGAAGACCATTCCAGGCTCGGCGAATCCGAGCATGAGCCGACGAACAGCGAGGAACTGGAGTGGTGGAGTGCACCTCTCGAGGAAACCCTGGAAGCATGGTTACCGAGCTCCTAGACCTGGTCACTGCAACTGGAACCATAACAGGGTACTGAGCAGGGTCAGTAGGGTGGCGGATCCAGTAGCAATCACGAACGCTCGCTGTACCGTGGTACGCTGGGCATAGGCACCGATCATCATCGGTATCACGGTCCAGCCAATGCCACCGATACAGAAAAAGATTCCAACCGCTCGGCCATGCAAGGACGTATCCACGTTACTGAGCAGGATCGCAATCAGGGTCGGAAAGATTGGTCCCAGGATGAGTCCTGCCAGGACCACCATAACGCACATGCCATTAGCCGTCCGACTACGAACGATTCCAAGTGTTACCAGCACACAGCAGCCCGCCATGGTCAGCACGAGGCCAGCATCGGTACCTTCCGGTACCTTCCAGGTCAAGCTGGACCCCAGGAGCGAAAAGCTACCTAGTAATGCCAGTGCCACGACCAGTCGCGATCCCATGAAGCTCAACCAGAACACAGACAGCAGTCCGGCAGCGCGACCTTCGCTGACACCTTTTTCTGTCATCAGGGTCGTCGCCCAGGTTGCGACGGCAGCCTCTACGGGTACATGACAAAAGAAGGCGGCACAACAAATCCAGACAATGGGATTGGCCAGTAGGATCTTCAGGCCATCAGCCACGGTTTCCGTGGTGGCCGGGACCAGGGCATCCCAGTCAACACCAAGTCCCAGCAGCAACGGGACCACGCCCAGGGTAGCAATACTCAACAGGGCTGCTTTGAAACCGATGCGGCGCATCAACACCGTGATCAGGATCGGCATGATAAACGCACCCATGCCGAAAATAAAATCTCCCATATTCATGGCATAGGCCATGCGCCGGGGAAGTTCTTCTGCGGGGACAAATGCCGGTGGTGACGTCACGTTAAGAACGTTCACCAGGGCCGACCAGCCGGTTCCCAACACCAGTACCGCCAGGAAGGCCTGCCGGTACGTTTTCACCGTGGACAGGATAACCAGGCTCAACATCAAGAGGACGAACCCGCCACCCAGGACCAGTTGTTTACCTACGGAATCAACCAGGAAGCCGGCTGCGATCACCATCGGAATGAGGGTGAATCCAAAGACACTGACTAACCCGCCAATACGTGTTTCATCGATCTGCAGCCTTCGTGCCAGGGGCACCTTGATACTGCCCAGCAGGGCATGGCTCATCCCGGTGACGGCCAGGGCCGCAATCTGCATTAACGTTAACCATTGATCCATGACTCGACACCCCTGGTACGAACCCGGCAGCAGTAAAACTCTCTACCTCAATTACGATCAACATTACGGTTGCGTTTGGGGCCACTGGACTTCCAGTCGTCCTACCGAAACCGTCACGTCACGTTGCCCTGCTCCCTGGGGAGCGACGACGGTTATTGTAACCTCTTGGCCCGGTTTATGGATACGAATCTTCCGCAACAAATGATCACGGTAACGGAGCTTCTTTCCATCGATAGCGACAATCACTTCCCCCTTTTTCAGCCCGGCCTGCATGGCAGGCCCATCTTTTTCCAGTTGTTGAATCACCAGTCCCTCGGTCCCGGCAGCGTATCGCTGCAACTCGTTCGGCTGGAGAATCCATAATTCGTCAACGAACATTCCCAGCGTGGGAGTCGCGCGGTTTTCCTTGCTGGTCAACAATGGAGCCACGGCAATGGCAGGAGCGACATTCGCGATACCAGCGGTGTGACCCTTGCTGGTCACGGCACCTGACTGCACACCAACGATCTGTCCCGCGCGGTTCAACCAGGGACCACCAGAGGTTCCTTCCTGGACATTGGCAGCCACCTGTAACACCTCGACAAAATGGGACTGGTGTTCATAGGTCAGACCATCGCGAGCGACCATGCCACGTTGCATGATGTTATGTCGATAGACCGGCGATCCGTAGTGAAACACGGGTTCCCCAGCAGTCGGCATTCGGGGTGCCACCGGCAGGGTCGGATAACCACCCTTGCGGGCAGGCACACGCAGGAGAACCAGGTCGTGTCCCATATCCACGGCCACCGTCTCCACTGGCATCCGCCCCAGGGTCGGTGAAAGCGCTTCCACCTTTCGCCCGGGCCGAGCCAGTATATGGAGCGCACTGATAATCAGGCCCTGCTGATCAACGAAACAACCTGTTCCCGCGTGGTGTCCT
>Ga0315331_10001442_pt1 | contig 17797 bp, 14 predicted proteins | sample M160m34915metaG_FD_203456 | JGI IMG/M metagenome (GOLD analysis project Ga0315331, IMG submission 203456) | Ammonia-oxidizing marine archaeal communities from Monterey Bay, California, United States - M1 60m 34915 | ecosystem: Environmental > Aquatic > Marine > Intertidal zone | place: USA...
CGTTTCGGATTGAGAAGTCGTCGGCGGGTCGGTCGAGCGGTCACAGGCGTCCACGGTGCCCCACCGGGAGTGGTCTTCCCCAGGCAAATCAGCACCGAATCGGTAGACTCTGACGCCGCTCTCTGCTTTCGGACCCAGTGATGACCCAACCTCCGCCCTTCGAGCGCTTGTTGATCGCAAACCGTGGCGAGATCGCGATCCGGATCCACCGGGCGTGTGCTGAGCTTGGCATCCGCACGATCGGGATCCACTCGGACGAGGACCGCTACGCGCTTCACCGCTTCAAGGCCGATGAGGCCTACTCCCTCGGTGAGGGGGGGAACCCGGTCGGGGTCTACCTCGATGTGGCCCGGATCCTGGAGATCGCAGAGGCGCGAGGCGCCGACGCGATCCATCCGGGGTACGGCTTCCTCTCCGAGCGAGCGGACTTCGCCGAGGCCGTCACGCGCGCTGGAATTCGCTTCGTGGGTCCGCCCGCTTCGGTCCTCTCGAGCGTCGGTGACAAGGTGAAGGCGCGCGCCGCCGCGGTCGCGGCGGGCTTGCCGATCATCCCGGGCTCGCCGCCGGTCGAAGACGGCGCCGAGGGCCTCGCGTTGGCGCGCGAGATTGGCTTTCCCGTGATGGTCAAGGCGTCCGGCGGTGGTGGCGGCCGCGGTATGCGTGTGGTGCAGGAGGAGGCCGAGTTCGTCGAGTCTTTCGACGCGGCGCGGCGCGAGGCTGGGAACGCCTTCGGCAACGACGAGGTCTTCGTCGAGAAGCTCGTGCAGCGCCCCAAGCACATCGAGGTTCAGGTCCTCGCAGACTCGCAGGGCGAGGTCGTGCACCTCTTCGAGCGGGACTGCTCGATCCAGCGGCGACACCAGAAGGTCCTCGAGCTCGCGCCCGCGCCGAACCTGGATCCCCAACTGCGCGAGAACCTGTGCGACTCAGCGGTTCGGTTCGCACGCGCTGTTGGGTACGAGGGGGCAGGAACGGTCGAGTTCCTGGTCTCGGGTTCCGACTATTACTTCATCGAGATGAATCCCCGGATCCAGGTCGAGCACACGGTCACGGAGGAGATCACGGGCGTCGACATCGTCGCCGCGCAGATTCGGGTCGCTGCGGGCGAATCGCTGGCGGACATGGGGATCAGCCAAGACGTGCTCGCGCCGCGTGACTTCGCGATTCAGTGCCGCGTGACGACGGAGAACCCCGAGAATCGGTTCTTGCCCGACTATGGGAGGTTGATCTCCTACCGCTCCCCGGGTGGGCTCGGGGTGAGGCTGGACGCGGGGAACGCGTTCCCGGGCGCGATCATCACTCCGTACTACGACTCCTTGCTCGCGAAGTTGACGACCCGCGGGAGGGACCTCTCCGAGGCGTCGAGCCGCGCCTTGCGGGCGCTTGGTGAATTCCGGGTGCGCGGGGTCGAGACCAACGTGTCGTTCCTCCAGAAGGTCCTCGAACACCCGACCTTTCAGGCGGGGGAGTGCGACACGCATTTTATCGCGGAGACCCCAGAGCTGCTCCAGTTCGAAGGCGATCGCGGGGTGGGCACGCGGCTTCTCCACTATCTGGCCGACGTCACCGTCAACGGCCGGCCGAATGTCGAGCGGCTGTCGCCCGATTCACTCCGGCAGGTCCCGGTCGTTCCGCATTTCGACCGGAGCCTCGAACCGGATCCGGGAACGAAGCAGCGGTTTGAGACGCTCGGGCCGGAGGATTTCGTCAAGTGGGTGCGCGGTCACGATCGGACGCTAGTCACGGACACGACGTTTCGAGACGCGCATCAGTCTCTGCTCGCGACGCGGCTGCGAACAGCGGACATGGCGGCGGTCGCACCTGCGTTGGCTCAACGCGCCTCGGATCTGTTCTCGATCGAGATGTGGGGCGGCGCGACGTTTGATGTCGCGATGCGTTTTCTCGACGAAGACCCTTGGCAGCGCCTGGACGTCTTGCGGAAGATGATCCCGAACGTGCTCTTCCAAATGCTCCTGCGCGGCGCGAACGCGGTCGGGTACACGACCTACCCAGACAACGTCGTGGCAGAGTTCGTCAAGGAAGCGCGTGCTCGGGGCATCGACATCTTCCGGATCTTCGATTCGCTCAACTGGGCGGACCAGATGCAGGTCGCGATCGACGCGACGCGCGCTGCGGGCGGTCTGGCAGAGGTGGCGATCTGCTACACGGGCGACATTCTCGACCCCCGCCGCGAGCGGTACGCGCTCGAGTACTACGTAGACCTCGCTCGAGACCTCGTCGATCGCGGCGCACATCTGCTCGCCATCAAGGACATGGCGGGCCTGCTGAAGCCCTATGCTGCGAAACGGCTGGTCGAGGTGCTGCGCGAAGAGGTGGAAGTCCCGATCCACTTACACTCGCACGACAGCGCGGGGATCCAGGCCGCGGCCTACCTCCAGGCGGTCGAGGCGGGTGTCGATGCCATCGACTGTTCGTTTGGCCCGCTCTCGGGGTCGACCAGCCAGCCAAACCTTCAGAGCGTCGTCGCGATGCTCGAACATTCGGATCGTCCGACGGACTTGCGACTCGACGCGCTGTTGCCGTTCGACGCGTACTGGGAGTCGGTCCGGTCGTTGTACCGCGCGTTCGATAAAGGCCCGTTCCATGGGAGCGCTGAGGTCTACGAGCACGAGATCCCAGGGGGGCAGTACACGAACCTGCGGTCGCAGGCGACCGCGATGGGCCTCGGGGAGCGCTGGCGCGAGGTGATGGAGATCTACGCGCAGGTCAATCGCCTGTTCGGCGACATCGTCAAGGTCACGCCATCCTCGAAAGTCGTAGGGGATATGGCGCTCTACATGCTCTCCAATGGGTTGTCCCCCGAGGATGTCCTCGAGCGCGGCCGTGACTTGACGTTCCCGGACAGCGTGATCGAGTACTTCGAGGGGCGCATCGGCCAGCCTCCGCATGGGTTCCCGGAGCCGTTGCGGAGCCTCGTTCTCAAGGATCGCGTTCCCGTGGAGGGGCGGCCCGGGGCAGACCTGCCACCCGCGGACCTCGACGCAGCGGCGGCTGAGGTCGCGGAAAAGCTGGGGCGTCCCCCCGAGTTGGCGGAGACGTTGTCGTATCTCCTCTACCCGCGAGTCTTCCTCGACTACGTCGAGCGCCGCCACGAGCACGGGGGGCACCTGACGGTCCTCCCGACGGTCGCGTTCTTCCACGGGATGGGGCTCGGGCAGGAGATCCACCTCGAGAGTGAGCCTGGGCAGGGATTCGTGATCCGGCTCGTTGCGATCGGTGACCCGGACAGCGAGGGCGGCCGCCCGGTCTTCTTCGAGTTGAACGGGCAGCCCCGGCGGATCGTGGTCCACGATCGTACGCTCGGGATCCAGTTCGAGAAGCACGCGAAGGCCGACGCGGACGACCCGTGTCAGGTCGGCGCTCCGTTGCCCGGCTTGCTCGCGTCGCACGCGCACGCCGAGGGCGACCACGTTCGGGCTGGCGAGCGGCTCTGTGTGATTGAGGCGATGAAGATGGAGTCGAGCGTCACCGCACCGGTCGCCGGCCGCATCGCCAAGATTCATGTGCTCGCGGGGGAGCCGATCGAGGCGGGCGATCTGTTGATCACGCTCGAGGCGCAGGACGCCGAGGCGGAATGAGCGGAGAGGGCGCGTCCCCCCCGCGCGGCCTTTGAAACCACCAGGAGAACCCCGTAATGGACGGACGCGCGGTCGTCGTCGGCGTTGGCGAGTCGGCGTACTACAAGCACGGAGGCGCCCCCGTGAGCGAGTTTCAGCTCGCCTGCACGGCGATCCGGAACGCGGCTCAGGACGCAGGGCTCGCGCTCTCACAACTCGACGGACTGGTCTCTTATATGGATCACCGGAACAGCCCGCTGCGGATCGCCGACGCGCTGGGGTTCGGCGATCTCAAGTGGTCGGTGACCCCCTGGGCGGGCGGTGGGAACAACTCGTCCGCCACCATGCATCTGGCAGATGCGGCGGTGTCCGGTGGGCACGCGGACTACGTCGTCGCCTTTCGCGCGCTCGCGCAGGGTCAGTTTCAGCGGCTCGGCTCCGGCGCGGGCCTCATGGGGGGGACGGCGCCCGAGGGGCTGGCCTGGGGGCTCCCCTATGGTCTGATGACTCCCGCGCAGGAGTGCGCGTTGCAGACCCACAGGTGGATGCATGACCACGGGGTCGGGCAAGAGGCGCTCGCGAGTATCTCGTTGGCGTGTTATGCAAACGCGCAGCGCAACCCACGGGCGGTCCGTTACGGCAGGCCGTTGACGCGCGAGGACTATCACGAGTCGCGCTGGATCGTCGAGCCGTTCCATCTGTTCGATTGCTGTATGGAGAACGACGGCGCGGCGGCGTTGATCGTCACGACCCCGGAGCGCGCGCGTGACCTCCCGGGCAAGGCGGTCCCGATCCTGGCGACGGCGCAGAGCAAGGGGCCAGAGATCGGCATCACCTCCTTCCAGCAGCGCTGGTTCCCGAGCATGTACTACGAGGGCGTCGGGCGGTTGATCTGGGATCGTGCCGGCGTGAAGCCCGCTGACGTGGACGTGCTGCAGCTCTACGAGAACTTCACGGGGCCCGTTCTGATGGCGCTGTGCGAGATGGGCTACTGCGAGCCGGGGGAAGTGGAAGCCTTCGTCGCCGAGGGTGCGCTCGAAGGGCCGGACGCGCAGCTCCCGTTCAACACCAGTGGTGGCAACATCGCTGAGGCCTACATCCATGGCCTCGAAATGGTCATCGAGGCGGTCCGTCAGTCCCGCGGAGACTCGACGTGCCAGGCCGCGAAAGTCGACCTCTCGCTCGCTGTCGGCGGTCCTGGCTACGCCCCGGGGAGCGCGGTCCTGTTTGGTGGCGCGCTGTGAAACCCGCCCGGAGAAATTTCAACACGAGCGCGGAGAGCACACGATGAGACGCTACCTCGGGGATGATTTCATCCTGCCGACGCTGACCCCCAATAACACTCCGTTCTTCACGGCGGGGACGATTCAGATTCAGTTCTGTCAAGACTGCGGCCACGCGCAGCATCCACCCGATGACATCTGTTACAGCTGCCACGGTGCGAACCTTCAGTTCGCTGCGTGCGACGGGACCGGTCGCGTCGAGAGCTGCGCGCTCGTACATCACCCGGTCCATCCGGCGTTGAAGGAGAGGCTCCCGTACGTGATCGCCATCATCTCGGTCGATGGCGCGCCCGGGGTCAACGTCCAGGGAAACGTTGTGAATTGCCCTGCGGAGGAAGTCGAGATCGGTCAGCGTGTCCGCGCCGTGTTCGAGGAGGCGACAGACCCGGCAACGGGGCAGGCGCTCTTGATCCCGCAATGGGAGCCGCTCTCAGAGTAGATGCCCGCGATGGACCGGGCGGCGGCCCAGGAAGCGTCGCGCCCGCTACTCTCCTCCGGAAGGTCGCGCATGCGCGCGATGCGTCGTCTTGGACGGTTGGGGACCGATCGCTGTGCAACGGGAAACACCGCGCGCAAGGTCTTTGGCGAGAACCCTCGTCACGCACCGCTTGTTGTTCGGCATGCTCGTCGTCCACGCGTCACTTTCGGTCTCTAGTCTCGTTCGACAGTCGGTGACGATCGATGAGTTCGGTCACTTGCCGGCGGGCATGCTGATCCTCGAGACGGGCGACCTCTCGCACGCGACCCTCAACCCGCCTCTGATGAACGGGTTGGCCGCGCTGCCGGCCCGATGGGTTGAAGCCAGCGGCGCGCCGAACCCGGTGTCTCCTGGAGCGAGGGCGCTCGCGGCGACGATCGCGAATCCTTTCTGGCGGGGTGGCTATCGCTTGATGGTCGAGCGCGGTGCGGATTACCAGCGCCTCTTCCTCGCGGCTCGTCTGGTGTCCGTCGCGGTCACCCTCTTGTTGGGGGTTGTGGTCTATCGATGGGCTCGGGAACTGGCGCCGGAGCGTGCTGCGCTCGCGGGCGCGGTCGCAGCGGGGCTGGTCCTGTTCTCGCCGAACTTGCTGGCGCACGGTGGCCTCGTCACCACGGACGCCGGAGCCGCGGCCGCGATGACCATGGCGCTCTATGCGAGTTGGCGGTTCTCGCGAGAGCCAGGACCTGTCCGCGCAGTGATGCTCGGGGCTGCCCTGGGACTCGCCCTGCTCGTCAAGTTCACGGCCTTGGTCTGGGTTAGCGTCATCGCGCTGCAAGTCGGCGTGGCTTGGGGACGGGGGTCGGGGCGGAGGCGTCGCCGCTTGGCGGGCGGCGCGTTCGTCGCGGCGGCCTGCGCGCTCTTCGTTCTGCATCTCGGCTACGGATTTCAGCACCCCTTTCCGCGTGTCGCAGATGTATCGGCCGAGGAGCCGCTGGGGGGGGCGTTGCAGGGGGCGCTCTCCGGTGGTCTCCGGTTGCCGGTCCCCCTGGACTACCTGGTCGCGTTCTCGCGCCAGGCCCAGGCCATCACTGGGGGAGACGCGTCGTATCTGCTCGGTGAGGCCTATCACGGGGGCCGGCCTGAGTATTTTGGGTTCTGCTGGCGACGAAGGTTCCGCTGGCGATCCTCGGGCTGTCGGTCCTCCTTGGGGCCGCTTGGCTCCGAAGCCCGGGAAGGGGGGGCGGCGAGCTGTTCTCCTTTCTTGTGGGGCCGTGTCTCTTACTCTTCGCGATCGCCTCCCTTGGGTCGCAGAAGCAGATCGGCCTGCGGATGATCCTCCCGCTCCTGCCCCTCTGGTTCTGTCTGCTCGGGGTGCTGGCGGCGAGGCTCCCCCCTGCGCGCTGGCGTGACCGCTTGGTGTTCGCCGCGGTAGCGGGGGTCTGTTTCACGACGGTGCGGGCTCATCCGCACTTCCTGTCGTACTACAACCTCGGGGCGGGTGGGAGCGAGCGGGGACACCGCGTCGCGCTGGACTCCAACTACGACTGGGGTCAAGACCTGATCGCGCTGCGGGAGCAGCTGGACGAGCTCGCAGGTCCGGAGGATGGACCCGTCCAACTGATCTATTACGGCAGGGTCGACCCGGCGCTCTACGGCATTGAATATGAGGTCCCCAAGCCGGGTCGCCTGCGCCCAGGCTTGCTCGCGGTCAGTCGCAGCTCCGAGGCGCGGAGCTACTTCGCCTATGACCATGGCGAGCTGGTCCGGATGAAGCGCCTTGACCTGCGTGTCGATCGGATTGGTGAAGAGGTTGGGAGCGCGGGGCATAGCATCCGCTTGATCCGTGTGAAGGCCCAGGGGCGGCGGCCGGAGTCCTAGGCGCGCCTCGCCGGCGCCGTGCGGTTACAGGTTCTCGAGCAACTTGCGGGTGGCGGCAATCATCGCGCGGAATGGAACTGCGCCCTGCGGCTTGATCGCGTGCGTGATGTGCAGCGTCATTAGCCAAAAGTTCCAGGCGGTCGCGAGGGTCGCGATCCCAAGGAGCGCTCGGCGGTGGTGAGGCCAGAGAGCATCGATCGAGGCAGCGAGTCCGAGCGCGATGGGCATCCCCAAGCGGATGAACCCGCGGTTGCCAAACGCGTCGCCGAACCACCAGCACCACCAGCTCGAGAGACAGTAGTAGGTGACGAGCGTCGTCACGAGAATCGCGGTCAGGGGGAGGTCTCCCCGAAATCGAGCGAGCCGGGTGAGTCCGATGAAGCCCAGCAGGGCGACGGGGCTCCAGTAGAGATAGCCGTTGAGTGGGGACGTGAGGATCTGAAGCAGCGCAGGGTCGAACCAATTGAATCCAACGAGGCCGGACTCTTTCTGTCCGTACGTGAAGACGAGCCATTCGCCGTAGAGCGACTTCCACACCAGCAGCTGCGGGATCGCCGCGAGGATCGCGGCCGCGAGGAACACGAGCCCGCCAGCGAACGTACGCCGGGCATCCTCGCGGTCACCGGCCTGGACGGCCTTGGCAAGCCGGTGCCCAACAAGAATCGCAGGCACGAGGAGGAGGATCCCGTTGAGGAAGTGGGTCACGCTGAGGACGCCGGCGACCAGTCCAGCGAGTAGCCAGGTATAGCGGTGCTCACGACGTTCGTGGATCTCGATGGCAAGCCACGAGAGGACGGCAAAGAGTCCGAGCGACACGCCCTCGCTCATGCTGAGGTTGTCCGTGGTGTAGTACGCGAGGTTCGTGCCGGACCAGAGGAGGGCGACGCCGAGCGCGACGGGGACAGGCGGGAGGTACCGCCGCCCGATGCGGAAGGTGAACAGCAGGCCGAGCCAGGTGTAGGCGAGCGCAGAGAGTGTCGTCGCTACGCGGTAGAGCGTTGAGTATCCATCCGGAGGGAGGGTCTCGGACCCGACCGCGAGGGTTACGGCGTGCGCGGCGAGGAAGGCGGGCGCTGTCAGCATCGCGTAGCCGACTCCGTAGATGTTGTCGGGCAGTCCGCTCCGTTCGATCCGGTTGGGCGTCCAGAGTCGTACGTCCACCGGGAGGCTGATGCGCTCGTACTGGTTCGTGAAGTCGAGGTCGCCGTCGAGGATGACCGAAGGGAGATACGCGTACATGGAGTAGCCATCGACCTCGGACGGTCGGCGGTCGAAACCGCGTTCGGACGCGATCCCGGCCCACGCGAGTACGTTCGCCAGGAAGGTGGCGATCAAGATCCAGCCGGCGACGCGCCGTTCGTTGGCCGTGTCGGGCGTCGTCGTCGAGTCAGGGGCGGGCGCGTCTTCCATCGCGGTGGAGGTTGCCCTGAATCGAGTCGGGCGTCAGGCCCCCCCCCGGCTGGCGCCCGAGGCGTCCGGAGAGGCCCGATTCCGCGGCGGCGAGACTCCGGGCTAGGTTTGTGCCCATGACGAAACAAACTCCTCTTCGACGGGTCCATCTCGTCGCGGGCGGCTTTCCCCGTGGATCGTGGGCGGGGCACGACATCGACTACGTTCGCCTTCGGCTGCTCGAGTCCCTCCGCGGGTCGCCGAATGTCGCCGTGAGCGTGGCGAACGACTACCTCGACCTCGACAGTTGGCTTCCCGGTAGCGATCTGCTCGTGACGTACGTGGCGGGTCCCTTTCCCGACGAAGCCCAGAGTGAGCAGATCGAACGGTGGCTTGCGGGTGGCGGAAGGTGGCTCGCGTTTCATGGGACGAGCGGTGGTAAGGCCGCGCCGCTGCCGGATGGCCGCCCGGGTCGGGCCATGGTCCGTGCGGCTCATCATCGCGTGCTAGGTGCCTTCTTTTTGAACCATCCACCGATCCGTCGGTTCTGCGTCGATGTCGAGGCGAGCGATCACCCGGTCACAAAGGGTGTGCCCGCGTCGTTCGAGGTCACGGATGAGCTCTATTTGCTGCAACTCGAGGCACCGTCTGCGACTCGGGTGTTGCTTTCCACGGCGGACCTCGACGCAGACGACTCGGCGCCCCGGACCTTCGGCTTTACCTACGGAGAGGACACGTCGCTCGGTGCGGATGGACGGACGCGTGTGCTGGGGTACGAGCGGAGGGTCGGTGCTGGCGCGGTCGTCTATTTGGCGTTGGGCCATTGCCACACGCCATGGACCAATATCCAGCCGCTCGTGGATGAGGGGGTGGCGCGCGGTGGGGTCACGCCGCTCGAGTTCAAGGGGCCTTGGGGGACGGAAGCGTTCGAGCGCTTGGTCGCGAATGGTCTGGCGTGGGGGCTGGGCGGACAGCGCGCGTGAACCCGTCCCCCTGCACGGCGTGTCAGGCGCAGGTCGGACCACCCGCACGCGCTAGCTTCTCCGTGTGACTCGGGAACTGAACGTGGCGCGATCGTTGTTGCCGCTGTGCTTGTTGGGCGCCTGCGACGGGTCGCCTCGCGAGGGGGAGCACGCTGAGGTCTCCGCGCCTCGTCGCATCGTCTTCATCAGCCTCGACCCGGTCCGCGCCGACGCGCTGGACGACCTGTCTTCAGGTGCGTACCCGAACCTCGCGGCGATCGCGAATGAGGGGGCGCGTTTCGATCGCTTCTACGCGGCGTCGACCTATACGATCCCCTCACATATGGCCATGCTGACTGTGCATCGCGCGGGTCGTCGCCTCGAGGCTTGTCGCGCTGACGTCGATGGCGGTGAGCGTCTCGCAGCGGGGGACCACGCTCGCGAGGTGTAAGAGCAGTCGGTGTCCGGGGCCGATCTCGAGGTGGTCGTATCCGTCGGGAAGACCCGGCAAGAAATGCTCGGCATAGAACTGGAACATCTGGAGCTGCTCGATCCACAGGAGTCTCCCCGCGACGATCAGATCTCCGTTGTCGAGCAGGATGGGGTTCGACCAGCGCGCGCAGGGCTCATGGAGCCACTCCTTCGGGGGACGGTGACCGCTGATGAGCGTTCAGGGGGATGGTGTCGGCTGACGCCGCGCGCGGGGCCGTTCGGAGTGGACGATCGTGCGATCAGACCACGCGAGCAGGTCGCGTTCGAGCGCGCGCGCGCGGGTTCTGCCGCGGCGAGGTTCGTCGTCTCTGATTGGTCGCGCGCGAGGTTGAAGAGTTGCGGCGCGGAGTCCTGGACGAGGAGCAGCTTCCAGGGGCCTTCACGGATCGCCAGGTCTCCGTGGTGCGTCCAGAACAGCTGTGGGTGCGCCGGTTCTGCTGGTGTCTCGAGCAGGTGAGGCAAGAGGTCGACCCCATCGAGCGGTGTGCGCACTTCGACCTGCGCCGGGCTCGCGGCCGTCGGGAGCAGATCCATCAGGGTGACGGGCTCCTCGAAGGTTACCCTGACGGGGAGCGTGTCCGTCCACCGCATGATCAGCGGTACCCGGATTCCGCCCTCGTAGAGCTCTTGCTTGAAGCCACGCAAGGGCGTGTTGCTCGAGGTGTTCTTCGCCGCGCAGCGGTCGGAGACCCCAGGGCCACCATTGTCGTTGGCGAACACCACGAGCGTCTCTTCCTCGAGCCCTGCTTCTTCCAGACCGGACATGATCGTTCCGACAGCTTCGTCGAGCGCCATCACCAGTCCGAGATAGCCGCGCCGGAGCGGGCTCAATGCGTGTTCTATCCGCTCCAGGTACTTCGCTGGAGGGCGGATGGGCGTGTCGGGATCGCTGAATGAGACGATGATCAGGAACGGCCTGGCATCCTCTTGTCGGATGAAGTCGAGTGATTTGCGTGTGAAGAAGTGCGGGAGGAACTCGCCGACCTTGTCTTCGTATTTTTCCGCTCGGTAGTGGAACCCGTCGAATTCCTCGAACCCACGCCGGTTGGCGTTGAGGGGGCCTTCGCCCAGGTGCCACTTGCCGAAGAGCGCGGTCCGATAGCCAGCGGATTGAAAGACCTCACCGATCGTCTTGACCGCGGCCGGCAGTACGTCTTTGTTCCGAGAGACGCCGATTCGGGATGGGTAGCGGCCCGAGATCAGGCCCGCGCGCGATGGGCCGCAGACGGGCGAGGTCGCGTAGGCGTCCGTGAAACGCACACCTTGCGCCGCGAGTTTATCGATAAGAGGTGTGGGTGCGTCGGCGGTCCCGTGGACACCGATGTCGCCATAGCTGAGGTCGTCGGCGAGCAAGATGACGATGCTGGGTGGCGCCGCGGAGGCTCCGCTGGGTGGCCCGGCCACGAAAATCCCGAGAGCCAGGAGAGCGAGTGCTCGCTGCTTTGGCGAAGGGCTGATGTGTATCGTCTTCTCTCTCGCGGGGCTAGCCTACGGTTAGGTGGGCCCAGGGGTCTGCGGGAAGGTACGGCGACTTGCGAGCGGGTTTCGGCTGAGACTGAGGCGGGCCGATTCGAGGTGCTTCGCTTGTCGCTGAGAGATTCCCTAACAATTGATGCCTCCGGGCCCTGGAGACTGGAGAGCGCGATCCCCTTGTTTTCCTGTCCTCGGGTATGATGCGCTGTGGAGCGTGCTGCCGGTCGGCGGCAGAGTCCCTTTTTGTGGGGGGGGAGGTCGTGCGCGTGCGGAATGCAGTCGATCGGAGGAGGTCGCCGCGCCCTCGAGTGCCGAGGGCTAGCAAGGGGGCTTCGTGAGTTCGTCTTTGCCGGATGGTCCGCCTGTGCGATTTGCTGGCTGGTCCAACCTGGCCGCTGGTTTTGTTTGTTCTGTTCTCCTGGTCGGCGCCACGATCTACAGCTTTGGCCTCTATGTCACGCCGTTCAACGAGGCGTTCGGCCTCAGTCGCGCGCAAGCGAATACGGGGATGATGATCCTCACGATCGCCATCGCAGTCTGGTCCCCCTTGGTCGGGACGCTCCTCGACCGCCTCCCGGCCGCAGGGGTCATCTGTCTCGGGGGGGGCATGCTCGGCGTGGGGCTCTGTACGATCGCGAACGCGTCGTCGCTCCTGTGGGTGTGTGTCGCCATTGGAGGGCCGCTGGCGCTTGGAATTGCCTCGGCGGGGCCACTCGCAGCGAGTACGGTCGTCGCTCGTTGGTTTCGTCGGCGTCGGGGGCGCGCGATGGGGTTGGTCGCAGCCTCCACAGCGACCGGTGGCTTCGTGATGACGCAGGTGGGTGCCTATCTGATCCTCAACTACGGCTGGCGAGACGCGCTGCAGGTTACCGGGATCGGGGGGGCGCTCGTGGTGTGTACGGCGTCGTTGGCGTTCATTCGGTCGAACCCGACGGAGGCGGAACTGAGGGCTGGCGGGGAGTTGGAGGGCCAGGAGGAATCGGAAGGCGAATCTGCTGACGGGCGGGATTGGCCGACTGCTACGCTCGTGCGGACGCCGAACTTCTGGCTGATCGCCTTCGGTGCGGGGCTCCTCGTCGCGAGTGACCAGGCCCTGCTGGTGTCCAAGATCCCGTATCTGCTCGACATCGGGATCGACCTGCAGGCGGCTTCGTTCCTCGTCGCGTGCCAAAGCGCATCGGCCATGGCCGGAAAGCTTGCGGTGGGCTTCGCCGCGGACCGGGTCGATCTCCGGAAGTTATTCGCCCTTGTCGCCGGAGCCCACCTCTTTATGCTCGCGGCGCTGATCTTGAAGCCGGGCTTCTGGGCGCTCCTGGTTGTCTTCTCCTGCGTGGGGATCGCGATCGGGGGGGTCCACCCGATCTTGACCACGCTGGTCGCGACGGTCTTTGGCTCTCGCGCGTATGGATCCGTGTACGGGAGAATGAACCTCGTGATGCAGCCGATCTCGCTGGTCGCGCTCTACTTCATTGGCACGGTCTACGACCGGACGGGCGTCTACGACGTCGCGTTCTGGACCTTTGGTGTCGTCGTCTTCATCGGGATTCGACTGGTCTGGGCGGTGCGCCTTCGCCCTATGGCCGGCTGAGGCGACCCGTTTCGCGCGTGATCAGCGGCTCCGGACCCACGAGTTCGGGTGCCAGCTGTGGCCGTTGACTTCGAAGGCTTTGAAGTCGAAGAAGTAGCGGCGGTCTCGAGGCCGAAGGTTCTGCTGGACATAGGTCGGGTAGCGATAGTGACGTCGCGGGGCCGCGTGACTTGCGGCGAAGACGCTCTCGCACGCGAACCCGAGATCTTCGACGATCCCCAGCATGTCGAGGACCGTCGCGGGCACATCGCACAGTGAGACGGACCGATCCGAGATTTGCATGGGGCCGCGCGTGGGGCGGCTTGACCAGGAACATCGGCACACCCATCGAGAAGCCCAGCGCTTTGCCGACCTGGCCTTCTCGTGCCGCGGGGAGGGGGGGCTGGCGGCGCCCGCGTCGAGGTCGACCTTGGGAACGCGGTGGTCCGAGACCAGGACGATGGCGGTCTCGTCGTAGAGCCCAGTATCCGCCATCGCGCGGAATAGCCGGCTGAGTTGTCGCATCATGCACCGCGTGGTCGAAACGGCGCGTACGCGGAGGCCGCCCTTGGCGGGTTCCGCGCACGTGGCGTCGATCGCCGCGGGAAAGTGGGTGCCGAAGAGGTGGAGGTAGCGAAAGCGCGGCGGCCCGTCCGCGCTCCGCGCGCTCGTGGTGAGTCCCTCGATCACCCGGAGGTCGGTGAGGGTTTCCGAGTGGACACCGGGGGCGAGGCCGGGGGCACTCGGGAGCGGGTAGGGCGCGGGGACGCGCTAGGTGCCCGCGTCGTAGAGGTGAGGCTTCAGCGCGTGGGGCACGACCCGGAAGATCGCCAGTCGCGCCAACAGGTTGATCTCCGTCCGCCAGGTCGACGCGATCGTCCACTCGAGGTTGGGGCTCGCGAGCGAATCAAGGTCAAACAGCGGATCCCTGAGATGCCGCGTTCACACCCCACGGTGTGAAAGGCGACGCTCGCGAGGGTGGTTTCGTACCCGCGCTCTGCGAGGAGGACCGGGAGGCTCTGCGCCATCACGGAGCGACGCCAGCTGAACGCATCGACACCACTGGGTACCGACTGGCTCGTCAGGACCGATTGCGCGCTGAACTGCGTCGAGGTGTAGAGAGAGGCTGCATTGCGGAAGTAGACGAACCCCTCGGGGAACTGCGCTGTGAGGTCATCGAGCGTCAGGACCTCGCTGAAGAGGTCGGATTGCACCATGTCGAAGAGGATGACGAGCACGTTGTCCTGCGGCGCCAAGGTGGCGAACTGCTGGACACGGGGGGCCGCCAGGCTCGTGAGCGGCGCCTTCTCAACCAGGGGCCAGTTCTCGTTGAGGCTGTTCGCGAGGCCCGCGACCTGGAGGAGGGCGACAGCCGCCACGATCCGTAACGCGTTGTGAGCGACCCCGCGCGCTCTCCACAGTGCGAACGCCGGCGCGCCGAGCTAGAGGGCATCTTCGGGTCAGGACTTGTCCTGGTGGATCGACCAGTCGATGGGCGTCCCGTCGAAGGTCCCGTACTGCCAGACGAACAGGTCGGCTTGCGCCCAGACTGCCACCTCCAGGGCCGTCCAGAGGGCGAGGCCGCGCGTCGGTGCGACCCCGCTGAGCGCCGCACCGATCGCCGAGAGGACCAGCGATGTGACGATCGCGATGGGGGCGAGCCGCTGGATCAGGGTCGGGAGGTCGATCGCGAGTTCGTCCCAGTCAAGCCAGGCGGCCTGCAGTGGCTCGACGAGGAGCGCGGTGATGGCGATCCAGGCGGCGATGACCAGGCTCGAACCGACGGCGTTTCGTCGCGTCACGGTCGCCGCACCGGGACTGGATGTGCGGTCAGCCTGGGGTCTCATTCTGTCTCTCCCGTTGAGGCACGCTCGTCAGGCTAGCGTTGTCCCGGTTCTGGGCGCTGTTGCGGTGATCGCCCGCGCGGTGTTCGTGTTCGCTCCGCTCTCTTGATTTCGGTATTTGTTGGGTCGTGGCTGCGACCCCGTGCGCGAACCTGCCGCCCGTGAATCACCTCGACAGTCGTCAGGTCTGGGAGATGGTGTTCCTCGCGTCGGCCTCCTTGCTCCTCTCCACGGGCATCGTCCTGGTTGGCATGCGGGGCGAGACCGTCGGCGCGCTCGGCGTGTACTTCGACGGCCACTTCTACATCGACATCGCTCGGTCGTTCCCGCTGCCGTATTCGCCTGAAGGGCTGGACTACCTCGGCCACGCGCCCGGGTTCTCGGCGGCGCTGTTCCTCGCGCGTCTGCTGACGCCGGACGCCCTACACTGGGGTGCGCTCGCGCTCGGTGTGACGTGGTTGTCCGCGGCGGCAGCGGTGGTCGCCTTCTACTGGCTGTGTCTGGAAGTCGAAGTCCCGGCGCTGCCCGCGAGCCTGACGTTCTTGCTGCTGAACCCCGCGTGGATCCTCGTGAGTGCGGCGGCGCACCCCGAGCCGCTCGCGACGGCGCTCGCGCTCGCTTGTTTCGTCGCGTACCGGCGCGGCTCGCTCGGGTGGGCAGTCTTCTGGTTGTCACTGGCGTCGCTGACCCGGTTCCCCGCGATCCTCCTTGGGGGGGCGCTCGCCTTCGACCTGTTGGTCATCCGACGGCGATGGGACCGGTCGACCCTCGCGTGGCTCGCCTTGCCGCTGATGGTGTTGGGCGTGTACCAGCTCTATCTGTACTGGCGCGTGCCCAGTTTTACGGGGATGTGGGACGTTCATCAGGTCCATTGGGTGTCTCACTGGACCTACCCGTTCGCGGCGGTACTTCGTTATTGGCCCCTGATGAGCGAGCGCGGGCTGTTTCAAGGGCCGATCGTCTACACAACCGTCGTCTTCCTCTTGATCGCGACCCTCGCGGGGGGCCGCCCCTCACAACGCGACGTCTGGTGGCTCTCCGTGTGGAGCGGGCTGATCCTGCTCTTGCATGTCTCGATGAGCGGGACGCCGGGTGTCGAGAGCTTCGCGCGCCTGGCGATGTTGGCCTGGCCGCCCGCCCTGCTGATCGCCTGGCGCCTCCTGCCGCGCGGCGTCCCGTGGCTCCCGGTGGCCGTGGCCTGTCTGGCCCTCGGGGCATTGGGGGCGTGGGTCTCGACGCAGCAGATTCGGGTGGCGGTCTTCGTTCAGAATCACACCCTCTGGATCCCGCCAAAGGTGGCCACGCTGCGCTCCGATGAGCCTCGTTGGGTCGACTTCAAGGAGATCCGCGACCTCGACCGGGTGCGCGCCGCGCAGCGCCAGAAGCGGGAGCGTTCGGCGGCCCGCGGGGGTGGGCCCGCTGGAGGGGGGCGCGTCACTCCGCGCTGATGGACGCGGGCGGCCGCCACTGAACCGACGGTTCTCGCTGGTTGAAGAACCGAAACGCGCGGAGGGTCGGCGGGTCCGAGTAGCTCTGCAGGTAGAAGTCCGCAGGGTTGACCCGCATGGGCGCCAGGCCGCCGTACCAGAACGTCAGGGTGACCGTCAGCGCGAAGCTGGCGAGCAGCAAGGTCACCGCGCCACGCAGGATCAGAGAAGACGCCGCGACCCGGTCCAGGCCGAGCGCCGCGAAGACCACGAAGCTCGTGACCGCGGCGGAGAGATAGGTCCCCTTTAGGGCCGAGTAGGTCGCGACCTCGCGCGTAAAGGCCACATAGCTCGCGAGGTTCAGCGCCACGAGGAGCGTGAGGGCCAAGGCCCCGCACGGGACACGCGGGCGGCTCGAGCGAAACGCGAGCACGAGGCCGCCCGCCGCCGCCACCGTGAAGACCGCGCCAAACCCGTAGAGCCAGCGAGACATCTGCTGCGCGCGAGGGTGATGGACGTCGACCTGCGTGCCAAAGAGATCGAACCAGGTCGAGGCGAAGGTCACGGGCCAGACAGCGGCTTGCGCCGCGGCGTCGAAGGTGCCTGGGCTTCGTACGATCTCGGGGTTGAAGTCCCCGTAGGCGCTCCAGGCTCTCCCGTGATGCCCCTGTGAGCGGTCGAGGTCGGCCCAGATGTCGACGCTGGGGTCGATGGGGAGCTCGCGTGTCGTGATGTTGTGGATGAAATAAGGGCTCGCGACGATGAAAGCGGACACGCCGACGATCACCGCGAGCCGCGCCGCCTCGAGGCGAAGCCCATAGCGTTGCCACCCCCGGACGAGGAGGGCTCCGCTCGCCGCCGCCGCGACGAGCAAGACGCTGAGCTTCGTGAGCATCCCGAGCCCGGCGATGACGCCGGTCAGGAGCGCGTTGCGCTGGGTGGGTTCGTCGAGTGTCCGCAGCAGCAGCGCGACGGCGACGGCGCTCAGCGCCGCGGCCATGATCTGATTGCCGAGCTGCGCCGAAGGCCCGACGTGCATCGGGAGGAAGAGGGCGATGGCGAGCGCGCAAACGCTGACGCCCGCGCGTTCGGGGAACAACCGCTTCGCGCTCGACCAGACAGCGGCGCCGAGGACGAGCCCCCAGCACACGTTGAGCAGCCGCAGCGCGAAGAGCGTCGATTGCGCCGAGAGGTCTGCTGGGAGGACCCGCCATAAGAGCGCTGTGAGCGCGTAGTACAGCGGAGGGTGGTTGCTGAACCAGTGCGGCGGCTGAACGCGGCCGTCCCAGTGGATCGCGCCGATGTATGCGCCGTGGTAGGGGCCGTCGAAGCCCGACAGCGGAAAGGTGACCCAGGCGTTGTGGGTCCGGAGAACGGCGGCAAGGCAAAACAACGCGATGGGAACGATCGCCCTCGGCATGAACTCGACGCTAGCAGCGCTCTGGGGATCCACCATCGAGCGCGCGACCCGCGCAGGCCGGGT